>ERZ859817.774-NODE-774-length-16715-cov-1.962785_pt1 | contig 16715 bp, 17 predicted proteins | sample MGYA00509986_ERZ859817 | MGnify/ENA primary metagenome ERZ859817 (study PRJEB30046, sample SAMN00715155) | human gut metagenome | study: EMG produced TPA metagenomics assembly of the A metagenome-wide association study of gut microbiota in type 2...
CTTCTTGCGGGAATCCTTCATCTGCCGCGCCGTATGTGGGCAGGCATTGCAGTGATGTCAGTAACACTGCCGTTCCCGGAAGAAATCAAGGGACGTGTAGGGGGAAGAATCCCCGGCAATATCATCGGCGGACTGGTATTTATATTAATTTACTGTTTTGTTCCGAAGTCCCTTCATTCATATATCGGGATATTTGGTGGAATCGGTGTGGGACTGTCAGCCACCTACGGCTGGCAGGCGGTGTTTAATTCACTTGGAGCGATGGCTATTGCAGTCAGCTTCTTAGGACTTCCGGGCGCAGTATTTTACCGTGTTTTTCACAACGCGTTCGGTGCGTTGTACGGAATGTTTTTTGAGAAAATTTACAGCAGATGTATAAAAGCTTAATAAGGACAACAGACGAGACTGCCGTGCGATGCCATTCGCACGGCAGTCTTTTTTGCACAGACAGCTGCAAATCAGTCCAAATTTTGTTGACAAAAGCATTATTTGTATTATAATGTATAATACAAATAATACAAAAGCACGGCAGGAAAGGAGCGAACATATGGTTATAGAATTGGACATGGAAAGTGAAGTGCCGATATATGTGCAGCTTCGCAATCAGATAGTGAAAGGAATCGGAAAAGGAGAATTAAAAGCGCAGGAAAAACTGCCGACAGTCCGTCAGCTGGCAGCAGAAGCGGGCGTTAATACAATGACCGTGAATAAAGCTTATCAGATATTAAAGGTGGAAGGCTATATCAAGATTGACAGACGGCACGGCGCGGTAGTGGCAGATGTCGTTGATATGGATTTGCAGTTTCGGGAAAAGCTGGAAGCAGAATTAGAGCTTTTGTCAGCGGAAGCCAGCATTACGGGAATGGAAAAGGCAGAGTTTTTAAAGCTGTGCGACGGGATTTATTCTAAGATGAAGGTATGCAGACAATCCTAAAATCAAAGATTTTTGCATAACACTTTGTGATGTCTGCGGATAGGAGGAAGTATGGGGATTTTTATGTTTATAACATTTGCGTCGGCAAATTTAATTACAATCGGTGCAATGTGGTATGGATTCATGAGCCAGTACCGGTATAATAACGGAATGGTTCTGGGGGTGCATATTCCATCGGAACACGCAGAAGAACCGGGGGTGACAGAACAGGTCACGAATGCCAAAAGAAAAATGAAGCGGTTTCATATCATTAATCTGATTTTAATCATGGCACTCAGCATACTGTGTTTTTTTAATATGGCACTTTATGTTATCATCTGGATTGTGTGGATTTTTGCATACATAGGAGCGGCAATTTACTTCAATGCCAAAACACACCGGAAACTTTATGACTATAAGGTGGCGCAGGGCTGGCTTGCAGAGGGACAGAAAAAGAAAGTTTATATCGACACGGCGGTACTGACGATGACGGAAAAAAGCGCAGTGCCGTACCGGTATCATGCAGTCGTAATTTTAATAGAAATCCTGTGCGTACTGCCGTTTTTGTGTGGAAAACGTCCGGTTTTTTGGGGAGAAATGGGGATATTCTGTATCTGTGCCGTGGCGGTATCGGTAACGGCGTGGATAGCGCATGTTTTTATCAACCGCAGACAGCATACGGTTTACAGTCAGGATACGCAGAAAAACCAGCAGGTCAATTACCTGATAAAAAAATATACCGGGGAAGCACTCCTTGCCATGAGCAGCTGTAATGCGGCGGCATGGGTGATGATTGCCGTACAGGCACTTATTTTTAACAGTCTGAACGCGGTTGTGTTTTACAGCTATGTCGTACTGGAAAGCCTGTCAGGCGTGGCATTTCTGGTGCTGATTTTCCGGATGTATAAAAAGAAAAATGAGTTTTTAAATGCAGATAACACGCCGGTATATGTCGATGATGACGAATACTGGAAAACAGGATTTTACTACAATCCCAATGACAGACATATGCTTGTGGCGGACCTATGCAGTCGGGAAATTATTCCTTTAATTATGCAACGGCAGGGGCAAAAATATGGACGGGCATTATAACATTTGTTGTTGCAGGAACTATCGTATTTACGGTTGCGGCAATGCTTCCGCTGATTCATGTCAAAGTGGATTTTATCATAGAAAATAACAGGCTTACGGTTGAGGGCGGCGGTTATAAAATCACATTTGATAAAGAATCCATTCAGAAAGCAGAGCTGCTGGATACAATGCCGCGTGATAATTTCACAAAAACCAACGGCGGCGCAACAGAAACCTATGCGGTAGGGCATTTTAAAGGAAATACTTACGGAAAATGTATGCTTTTTATATATAAAGGAAATGCGCCGTACATTCTGGTTCAGACGGACACACAGACGATATTTTTCAATACTAAAGACAGCAGTGTGACAAAACAGTGGTATGAGCAGCTGTGTGAGTAGAACACACTATTATCCAAATAATCAAAAAAATTTCAATCTTTGTAAGATTTTTATATGTTTTATGTTTTGCACAGAAATTGCAGGTTTGTGTCGAAAGATTCTGCAATTTTTACACGATATTTATTTTTCATTCACACAGGATTGTGGTATACTAAAGTAAAAAACAAAATGGGAAAGGTAAGAAATGGCAAAGAAAAATAAAATAAAGAACTGGGTCATTCCGGGTGTAGTCGGAGGCGTGGTCATTATCCTGACAGTTGCTTCCATCGTTTCCGGTTCTATACAGCAAAAAAAGGAAAAGGAAAGCAATGCGGCGAGTGTCAGCGTGGACCGGATTAAGTTAAAAGATGATTCGGCGCAGGCACAGCAGATGAGCAATACAGAAACAGAAGTAGAGATTGAATTTGAAGACTGTGCCGTTCCGGTAGGCACGCAGTTAAAGATGACAGCACTGGTTGTTCCCGAAAATACGGACCAGGCACTCATCTGGAGCAGTTCGGATTCGTCTGTGGCAGAGATTGATAAAGACGGAATTCTCACAGTGAAGGCAGTGGGAACAACCGTTGTAACAGCAACTGTCGGAACCGTTTCCGATTCAGTTGTCATTGAAGGAATTGAAAATGTGGCACAGGGTTCAAAAAATAACCTTCCGGTTTACACCGGTACAACCCTTGCAAAAAATAATGCATCCGGAAGCGGCAGTGCATCGGGCAGTACGTCATCCGGTGGAACATCCGCAGGAAGCGGCTCTGACAGCGGCAGTACAGGTACAGGCGGCGGGCAGGCAGGCGGTTCATGGACAGGCTCAGGCAGTTCGGGAAGCGGCTCCTATGACGGTGGTTCCGGTGATTCGGATTCGGATGGCGGAGATGATTCCGGCAGTACGGACAGCGGTTCGGGAAGCTCCGGTGGTTCTTCAAACGGTGGATCCGGCACGGCGGGCGGTTCTTCCGGCAGTAATTCCGGCAATAACGACGGTTCATCCACAAACGGCGGGAATTCCTCAAACAACAGTAATAGCGGCAGTAACACCGGCAATGGTGACAATAGCGGCAGCATTTCAGACGGACTTTCAGGAATCGGATTTACACAGCGTTATTCCAATGTTTATGTATGCGAAGAAAATGATACATATTATGGAGAAATCATCACACAGCCGAATGTAACCATTATCTATATCAAGCAGAGAAGCGGCACATTTGACAGCAGGATTCAGACGGTGCTTGCCAGACTGCTTCCGGACGAGTACGGACAGGTGTGGAGCAATTATCTTTCTGCCAACACAGACAGAACTTTTACGGCAGAAGGCAGACGGGTACGAATTGTTGTAGCCCCGAATGGCGGTCATTCGCAAATAGTAATATACAATTAGATAAAAATATGATATGCTTACACTAATATGACTTGCAGTGAGGTGAATTAATTGCTGAATGAAAATAAGATTAAATGATGACGAAAATGGCAATTTATGAAAAAAACGAAGGCAGGCAGATGATTAAAAATTCCCGCTATTTTAAGGGGGATTATGTAGCGTTTGGCGTACTCCGTACATTAATTGCAACAACATTTGCATATATAATCATGGTGATACTGTATGTGTTATGCAACCTTGAAAAACTGGTTGCCGACATTAATTCGCTCGATTATGCGGCAGTGGGAAAAAGATTGGGAATATATTATATCCTGATGTTAATTGTATATACCATCATTGCGGCAATGGTTTATGCCTATCAGTATAATCATTCGCGGAAAGGTCTGAAAAAGTATTTTTCAAGACTGAACAAGCTGGAACGTTTTTACGACAGCCAGAGAAAGAAAAAATAGTATTGGAGGACTCACATGGTTTTTTTACTGGAATTAAAGGAAGGATTTAAGAAATTCTATAATACATACGATACGTATCTGGTTCCGGCAGTACGGTTTGTGATGGCATTGGTTTCTTTTCTGATGCTCAATGCAAGCATCGGATATATGTCAAAGCTGAAAAATCCGCTGATAGCCGTGGCAATGGCAGTATTGTGTGCCTTTCTTCCAAATGGATTTATGATATTTTTCTTATCGGTATTTATGCTGATTCATTTATATGCGATTTCTGCGGAATTTGCATTGATTGTACTGGGAATCGTGCTTTTAATGTATCTGCTGTATTACCGTTTTACACCGAAGCAGGGGTATCTTTTAGTGATTACGGTACTGCTTTGCTGGATAAAAATGCCGTACCTGCTTCCAATTGCGGCGGGGCTGTGCTTTAACGCATTCGCCATGATTCCGGCGGCATTTGGTGTGATTATTTTTTACATTATTAAGACAGCCAGTGAATATGAAACGGCACTGACGACAAAGTCAGTCAATGACAGTATGCAGCAGATTTCGTATATTGTAGAAAGTCTGTTTAATAATAAAGAAATGATTCTGTTTGTAATTGCAATGGTTGTTACGATTACGGCAGTATATGCAGTCAGACGGCTAAAGATTGATAATGCGTGGACCTATGCCATTGCGGCAGGGATTGTGGTACAGTTTATCGTACTGCTTGCAGGAATTTTAGTGACAGGTGCCAAAATCAATCTGATTCTGATGATTGTGGGAACCGTGCTTGGCGGGGTTGTAGGGTATCTGTGCCAGATTTTGTTTTTCAGTGTGGATTATTCCAGAACGGAATACGTACAGTATGAAGATGATGAGTACTATTATTACGTAAAAGCTGTTCCGAAAATTAATATTGTCAATGCCGAAGTCAAGGTCAAGCAGATTAATGCGAGAAAGACGAAAAAGGCGCATGACATCAGTGATATGACTTCATCAGAACAGGATGACGAAAATATTTAAAAAAGCTATAAGCGGTAAAATGAGTAAAGACCGGAAGGAACAGAAATGAGGTGAGTATGTGACAGCATGGAATAATTTTTTCAGCGATTATTTATCAAAATTATATATTCCACGGATTGGGTGGACAGATGTCATTGAGATTATCATTATTGCAGTGGTACTGTATAACATTCTGGTGTGGATTAAAAATACAAAAGCATGGGCGCTGCTCAAGGGAATTATCATTGTAGTATTATTTGCGCTGTTTGCATATATACTGAATTTAAAGACAATTCTCTGGATTGCGGGAAAAACCATCAGTGTCGGCATTATTGCGCTGGTGATTATCTTCCAGCCGGAGCTGCGGCGTGCGTTAGAGCAGCTCGGGCGCAAAAAACTGGTTGTTGGACTGTTTAACTTTGGTGAAGGCAGGGAAAAGGGTGAACGGTTCAGCAGCAAAACAGCCGATGAGATTGTCCGTGCCGCTTATGAAATGGGAGCGGTGCGGACCGGTGCATTAATCGTTATCGAGCAGGATATGGTTTTGGAGGAATATGTCCGCACCGGTATCGAGGTAGACGGTGTTGTAACAAGCCAGCTGCTCATTAATATATTTGAGCATAATACACCGTTGCATGACGGCGCGGTAATTGTGCGGGGCAACAGAGTAGTAGCGGCAACGTGTTATCTTCCGCTGTCAGATAATTCAAACTTAAGTAAGGAACTGGGAACCAGACACCGTGCGGGTGTCGGTATCAGTGAAGGCACCGACAGCTTTACAATTATTGTATCAGAAGAAACCGGTGCAGTATCCGTGGCGGTGGGCGGTTCAATTATCCGCGACATTGACAGGGATTCTTTAAGAAATAAGCTGGAGTATCTGCGCAAGAAAACAGTAGATGTCAAGTCGTTTAAGATTTGGAGAGGAAGGTTGAAAAATGAAAGAAAAGATATTTAGAAATTTCAGCCTGAAAATCCTGTCAGCTTTATGCGCAATTGTATTGTGGACGATTATTGTCAATATTTACGACCCGACCATGGGGGTGACAATCAGTACCGTTCCGGTGCAGCTGATTAATACAGAAAGTCTTACGGATAAGGGCTATACGTATGAGATTACAGATGGCAGTAAAATTTCGGTTTATGTAAGCGGACCTAAAAGTGTTATCACGGATATTAAAGCGGCAGATATTGTAGCTACGGCAGATTTAAGCAGGATTACGGCATTTGCCGATTATGCCGATATTGATGTAAAGGTTGTCAAAGACGGCAAAACGCTGACCAATGTCGAAGTGACGCCAAAGACAACAGCGGTTAAGCTGGATATTGAAAACAGGGTAACACGCAGTTTGATGTTGGCATGGAAGTCAACGGTACGGAAGCGGAAGGCTATGTAGTCACGAAACAGTCCGTATCGCCATCGACCATCAAGATTACCGGTTCATCAACCACCATTGCAAAGATTGCGCAGGTTAAAGCCATCTGCGACATCAGCAATGCACAGGATAATATCCAGAGTGTTGTACCGATTGTTTTATACGATGCGGACGGCAATGTAATTGATGATCCGCAGCTTGAACTGTCAAAGAGTGAAGTGGAATATACGGCAAGTGTCAAAAAGTCTAAAACCGTACCGTTAAAATATTCTGTTTCGGGTGAACCGGCGGACGGTTATAGCGTTCATAAGGTACAAAGTTCCGCAGACCAGATTACAATTTCGGGAGAGACAAAGGTTTTAGACCAGATTACACAGATTACGATACCTTCCGACCAGTTAAAAGTGACAGGGTTAAGCAGTGATAAGACATTTCGTCTGTGGATGGAAGATTTTGTGCCGTCTGATGTGAGTGTGGTATCGGATTCGGTTGTTTCCATTACGGTAAAGATTTCCGATGTACACAGCAGGGAATTTACGGTGAAGACATCTGATATTACATTTTCCGGTTTATCATCAGGTCTGGAAGCGGCAATTACCGATCAGGATACCATTCATGTAATACTGACAGGTTCAGATGAAGCACTGGCAGCAGCACAGGCATCGGATATCAAAGCTATGGTGAATCTGACAGGCTTAAAAGAAGGAACATATACATTATCGATACAGTTTCAGCTGCCGGGCGGCTGCAGTCTGGACGATACCTATAAGGCAGCCGTAAAGATACAGGCGCAGACAGCACAGACACAGCCGGAAACAACAACACAGCAGACACAGCCGGAAACAACAACAGCCGGTACCTCTGAAACAACCGGCCAGAACCGGTAGAATAAAAAGCTGAAAACAGCGGATGGGAGAGAAAAGATGGTTAGTGAAAAAATAGTCGTAGGAAGTGCATTGGGAATACATTTAAGACCAGCGGGGGCAATGTGCGATGCTGCTGTCAAATACGATTCCCATATTACATTTGCTTATGGAGAAGGAAAGACGGCCAATGCAAAGAGTGTCATTTCAATTTTAGCAGCAGGAATTAAATGCGGTGATGAAATAGAGCTGATTGCAGACGGTCCGGATGAGCAGGAAGCGTTAGAAAATGTTGCTGCTGCATTTAAAGAATCATTAAAAGATTGATTTCAAAAAGGGATTGTATTATAATTTTTATAAATTCAATCAGTAAAAAGAAGAAATATGGAGGATTAAAGTTATGGGTTACATGGAGTCTTACAAGGCGTGGTGTGCCAATGAATATTTTGATGAGGCAACAAGAGCTGAATTAAAATCAATTGAGGGTAATGAAAAAGAGATTGAAGACCGCTTTTATAAAGATTTAGAGTTTGGTACAGGTGGTTTAAGAGGTGTTATCGGCAACGGTACAAACCGCATGAATATTTATACTGTCAGAAAGGCAACACAGGGACTTGCAAACTTTATTAAGAAGGAAAATGCAGCAGACAGAGGCGTTGCGATTGCATATGATTCAAGAAGAATGTCCCCTGAATTTGCAGACGAGGCAGCATTATGCCTGAATGCGAACGGAATCAAGGCATATATCTTCCCGTCATTAAGACCGACACCGGAATTATCATTTGCCGTAAGACAGTTGCACTGTATCGCAGGTATTGTCATTACAGCCAGCCATAATCCACCGGAATACAACGGTTACAAAGTATATTGGGAAGACGGCGCACAGATTACAGCACCAAAGGATACACAGATTATTACAGAAGTAAAGGCTGTTACAGATTACAATACGGTAAAGACCATGGAAAAAGACGAGGCAGAAGCCTGCGGTCTTTACAATGTTATCGGCTATGATATGGATGAAGCTTATATCAAGGCTTTAAAGAAAATGAGCATCAACGGTGATATTATCAGACAGGTAGCGGATGATATCAAGATTGTATACACACCGTTCCACGGAACAGGTAATGTTCCGGTCAGAAGAATTTTAAAAGAACTGGGCTTTAAGCATGTTTATATTGTAAAAGAACAGGAAAAACCGGACCCGGATTTCACAACACTTGAATATCCAAACCCGGAAGACCCAAAGGCATTCACACTGGCATTAAAGCTGGCAAAGGAAAAAGATGCAGATATCATTCTGGCAACAGATCCGGATGCCGACAGACTCGGTGTATATTCAAAAGACACCAAGACAGGCGAATACAAGGCATTTACAGGAAATATGTCCGGTATGCTGATTGCAGAATATCTGCTTTCACAGCGTAAGGAAAAGAATCTGTTACACGATAACGGCGCATTTGTAAAGACTATCGTATCTACCAATATGGCAGATGCCATTGCAGCAGAATACAATGTAAAGCTGATTGAGGTATTAACAGGCTTTAAGTATATCGGTGAGCAGATTAAGTTCTTTGAACAGCAGGGTACATACGAATATGAATTTGGTTTTGAAGAAAGCTATGGCTGCCTTGTCGGTACACATGCAAGAGATAAGGATGCAGTTGTTGCCGTTATGGCATTATGTGAAGCAGCAGCATACTACAAGACAAAGAACATGACTCTGTGGGATCAGATGATTCAGATTTTTGAAAAATACGGATACTACAAAGAAGGTCAGAAGGCAATTACCATGAAGGGTGCAGAAGGGGCTGAAAAGATTGCAGAACTGATGGATAAGCTCCGCAACGAAACACCGAAGAAGTTCGGTTCATGGGACGTACTCGAAGCAAGAGATTACAAGAAGGATGAATGTGTTGATTTAAAGACCGGCGAAAAGAAGTCTACCGGACTTCCGTCATCCAACGTATTATATTATGCACTTTCTGACAATGCATGGTGCTGTGCAAGACCGTCCGGAACAGAACCAAAGATTAAGTTCTACATGGGCGTTAAGGGCAGCAACTTAGCGGATGCAGATGCAAAACTTGAAGAACTTACAAAGGCTGTTATGGAAGTAGCGGGACAGTAGTAATGTGAAGAATCCTTAAATTTAAGATTCTTCACATAGATAATTGTGCTGCAGGCATCACAATTATCTTTTTATCGCAGAGCGAGTTCAGAAATTCTTAACAGAGAAAACACAATTAGAACACATTTCGTTACTATACTACAAAGCATAGACGAGATGTGTTCTTTTTTATCTAAGAACAAAAGACACGACAGAGAGGAGAAATCGATATGTATAACGACGAAAATAACCAGTATAACCCAAGACCGAGATTTGACCCAAAGACAGGAGAACGAATTCATTACGACGATGAAAATACAACGGAAACAACACAGGCAGAAAGTTCAGAATACAGATACAGCGCAGGAAATATTCCGTTTGAACAGGAAAATAATAACACTTCCTATTATCAGCAGAGCAGTACATTCCAGCAGGATACAACCTATCAGCAGGCAGGCGCCGGGCAGGGCAGTATGAATCAGCAGAATGGAAGGCAGAAGAAAAAGAAGGATAAAAACAAAGACGGTTTTGGAGAAAGGCTTGCAAAACTGGCAGGTTCGGCAGCCGTGTTCGGTGTAATTGCCGGCGCAGTAATGTATGGTGTATATTACACGGGAAGTACGATTCTTCCGGTAAAATCATCAAGCGACTATAACAACATTGCAACCGTGACTTCCAATGTAACCGCAACAACGGCACAGAGTACTTCATCAGCTTCAACGGGTATGGATGCACAGTCCGTTGCAAATGCAGCCCTTCCGGCAATGGTGGCATTAAACGGTACGACAACCGTGTCTTCAGGAAGTTCTTCATCTTTCTATGGACTGTTCGGCAACCAGTCCTATGAAGCACAGACAAGCGGAACCGGTATTATTGTCGGTAAGAATGATAAAGAACTGCTTGTTGTAACGAATGCACACGTAGTTAGTGATGTAAATGATTTAAAATGTGTCTTTGTGGACGGTGAATCTGTCAGTGCAACCGTAAAGGGTTCAAAGTCTGATAAGGATATTGCGGTAGTGGCAATCAATCTTTCAGATATTAAGGATTCAACCATCAACAGTATTGCAATCGCAGAACTGGCAGACAGTGATGATGTAGCCATCGGACAGGAGGTTGTTGCTATCGGTAATGCATTGGGTGAAGGCCAGTCTGTAACAAATGGTATTATCAGCGCCACAAACCGTTCTATTACTGTTAATAATGTAACATTTTCAGGACTTTTAATGACAAATGCAGCGATTAATTCCGGTAACAGCGGTGGTGCATTACTCAATGCAGAAGGTAAGGTTATCGCAATTAACTTTGCAAAGACTTCCAGTGATGGTGTAGAAGGTATGGCATATTCTATTCCGGTATCGAATGTCATGGATATCATTGACAGCCTGATGAGCCGTGAAACAAGAAGCAAGGTTTCAAGTTCAGAAACCGCTTACCTGGGAATCAGTGGTGTGGATATTACAAGTGCAATGTCTTCTTCATATGGTTATCCGCAGGGGGTTTTAATCAGAAGCGTTGAAAATAATTCAGCAGCGGCACAGGCAGGTCTGGGCGCTTATGATATTATTGTAAGCTTTGACGACCAGTCCGTAAACTCTATGTCCAGCCTCAAGTCTATTATGGAATACTACGCAGCCGGTGAAAAGGTAACGGTTCAGTACTATCATCAGGAAGGCAGTGAGTATGTATTAAAGAGTGTTGAAGTAACTCTCGGCAAAAAGAGCTGATAAGCATTCCGGCATAATTGTTTAAAAGGAACCGGCAAAGCACATAAAGCACAAACATAAATTTGTAAATCAATAAAGTAAAATATCCGGTAAAATGCAGGGACAGATGTTGTCCATCTGCATCATACCGGGTATTTTTTTATAGAGATTTTATTGTAAAAACAAAGACAAATCTGTATACTAAACGTGTATACAAAATTACAGTAAAAGAAGGTGCCGTATTTTGCGGCAGAATGGTGAAAAAATGAGTGAAAATAACGATACAATCAACAATCAGGAAGAGGAATACGAAAAGATTTGTTATATATGCAGAAGACCGGAAAGCAAGGCGGGTAAAATGATTGCAATGCCGGGAAATGTCTATGTGTGCCAGGACTGCCTGCAAAAGACATTTGATACTATCAATAACAGTGGTATGAATTATGATGATATGATGAAAATGAGCGGGATGCCGAATATGGGAATGTTTGGCAATATGAACTATCAGGATATGGATATACCGGAAAATCAGAAAATAAAGAAAAAGAAAAAGGTAAAGAAACCGGAAGAAAAACTGGATTTACGCAACATTCCCGCGCCGCACGAAATTAAGCATATGCTCGATGAATATGTGGTCGGACAGGACTATGCAAAGAAAGTCATGTCGGTTGCTGTTTCAATCACTATAAAAGGGTAGCTGCAGGAGGTCAGGCAGATGTAGAGATTGAAAAGTCCAATATGTTAATGATCGGACCGACCGGAAGCGGAAAGACCTATCTTGTAAAGACCCTGGCACGCCTGCTGCAGGTGCCGCTTGCAATTGCAGATGCAACGTCCCTTACGGAAGCGGGCTATATCGGTGATGACATTGAAAGTGTGGTATCCAAGCTTTTAGCGGCGGCGGATAATGATGTAGAACGTGCAGAACACGGCATTATCTTTATTGATGAAATTGATAAGATTGCTAAAAAGAAGGAAACTCGAAGCCGTGATGTCAGCGGAGAATCCGTACAGCAGGGCATGTTAAAGCTGTTAGAAGGAAGCGATGTGGAGGTGCCGGTCGGTGCAACCAGTAAAAATGCGATGGTACCGCAGGTCACAGTCAGCACGAAAAATATTTTATTTATCTGTGGCGGCGCGTTTCCGGAGCTGGATGAGATTATCAAAGAGCGTTTAAACCAGCAGTCGTCTATCGGATTTGCAGCAGATTTAAAGGATAAATATGATGAAGACCCGAACCTGCTGCAACAGGTAACTTTAGAAGACCTGCGCAATTTTGGCATGATACCGGAATTTTTAGGCAGACTGCCAATTATCTTTTCGCTGGAAAACCTGACAAAAGATATGCTGGTTAAGATTATGAAAGAACCACGCAATGCGATTTTAAAGCAGTATGAAAAGCTGCTGGAACTTGATGAAGTAAAGCTTGAATTTACGGATGATGCACTGGAAGCAATTGCCCAAAAAGCAATGGAGAAAAAGACCGGAGCGCGTGCATTGCGGTCTATTCTGGAAGATTATATGCTGGATATTATGTATGAAATTCCAAAGGACAACAATATCGGAACAGTCGTTATCACAGGCGATTACATTAAAAAGACGGGTGCGCCGGTAATTCAGATGCGCGGCATGGAAATACCGGCACTGACACAGCAGAACGGATAAAGCAGGCTGATGAAGTAAATCCATAGGATAAAGCAGATATAAAACGGATACATAAGCAAAGGCACAACTGAATATACTATACAAAAAAGCGGGAGCAAAAAAAGTGCCGGATTGCAGTTCGCTCATTGTATCGGAAGAAACGGGGGATTATATTATTGAATATAATTCCCTTTATTTTGAACAAATCCAAAGACAGGACGGTGTCTGTATTTCTTGTATTAATGATACGTGGTGTATTTTGTATACAAATTATCCGGGCAGCCGGAATATTAATATACAACAGGGATATTATAGCGTGCCGAAACTGTACGGACTGATGGACACGACCAGCTTTGATGCATCGGGAATTACGGCAACACTGAATCAGCCCCTGTTAAATGTGCGTGGGCAGGGTGTGCTGATTGGCTTTTTAGATACCGGAATCGACTATTTAAGAGAAGATTTTAAAGCGTCAGGCGGCAGAACCAGGATTGCGGCAGTCTGGGACCAGACGATACAATCTGTAAATTATGAAGAAGATACAGGAGAAGCAGCAGGGACAGAGCAGTATGACAGAGAACAGGTACAAGGCATGGTACAGTACGGCACGGTGTATACACGGGAGGACATTAATGCGGCACTCGCGGCAGAGCGTGAAGGACAAAATCCCTATGATATTGTGCCGTCAAGAGATGAAAACGGACATGGAACATTTCTTGCAGGGGTTGCAGCCGCATCGGAAACCGCAGATTACATAGGAGCAGCGCCGGAGGCGGAGATTCTGATGGTAAAGCTAAAACCTGCCAAAAAATATCTGCGGGACTTTTATCTGCTGCCGGAGCGGGTAGAAGCCTATTCGGAAACGGATATGATGATGGGGGTGCGCTTTTTACAGCAGTATGCCATCAGAGAAAAAAAGCCGCTGGTTATCTGCGTCGGACTGGGAACGGCTTCCGGTTCAAGAACCGGTGCGCTGCCGTTTGCAGATTTATTAAATACATTGGCAAGGCAGGTCAATACAGTAGTTGTAACCTGTACAGGGAATGAAGCTAATAACAGAACACACACATCCGGTCTGGCGGTATCAGATACAGAACCCTCCGAAATAGAAATTACCGTCGGTGCAGATGAACGCGGATTTGTGATGGAAATATGGGCAGAAAGTCTTGATATCTTATCGGTGGCAATTACCTCTCCTTCTGGAGAGCGGATTTCACGGATCCCGGCAAGAATTGATACAGGAGGGGTCTACAATTTTTTACTGGAACGTTCCAGGTTGCAGTGAATTACAGAGTAGTGGAATCTGCATCAGGTTATGAAGTTATTTTTATGCGTTTTATAAATCCGGCACAGGGAATCTGGAAAATTCATGTATACAGCCTGACTAATATTGTGGGACGGTATAATGCATGGCTGCCATTAAAGCAGTTTTTATCAGGGGATACGTATTTTTTGAATTCCAATCCTTCCACAACACTTACAGAACCCGGTGCGGCAGAGCGCGTAATCAGTGTCGGGGCATATAATCATATTACGGATGCATCTTATGCAGCATCCGGACGCGGTATACAGCGACAGGTCTGGTAAAACCGGACTTTGTCGCGCCTGGAGTAGACGTCTATGGTGTCCGGGCAGGCGGGGGATATACGACACGGACAGGAACAAGCGTTGCAGCAGCCCACGCGGCAGGTGCTGCTGCCCTTCTTCTGACATGGGGTGTTACGGACGGCAATCTGCCCTATATGGGAACAAACGAGGTTAAATCGGTGTTAATCCGGGGGGCAAAGCGCGAAAACAATACGGTGTATCCGAACAATATTTACGGGTATGGGAAAATGGATGTCATTGAAGCATTTTATAAACTGCGGACCGGTTAAAACACGAACTTCCGATTGAAAAAAGAAGCAGGGAATGATAAAGTAAATAAATGCATAGTGACACTAAAAATTGGAATTATTGCAATAAAAATATAGAAAGGATAATGCAACTGCAGGAAATAAGCAGTTTATGGAACGGAGAGAAAATGAAATATAAAGCACTTGCCCTTGATTTGGACGGTACATTAATTAATAGTGAGAAAAAACTTTCAACCAAAAATAAAAAAGCGGTTATGGAGGCGGCGGAGCGCGGCGTGCATATTATTCTGGCATCTGGAAGACCACTGTTTGGCATAGAGCCGGTGGCAGAAGCGCTGGAACTTTCCCGTGTCGGCGGTTATATTCTGGCATACAATGGCGGCAATATTATCAACTGTAAGACCAAAGAAGTCGTTTACAGCCGGAATTTTCCGCCGGAATGTATACACGATGTCTGTACACTGGCAAAAGAACACGGTGTGTATGCTCTTTCATATGACAAGGATGAGGTAATTTCGGAAAGTGATACAGATGAATATGTGCTGCGGGAGGCAAAATGTAATGATGCGTCCGTCCGCCGTGTGGAAAATCTGGAACAGTATGTAAATTATCCGGTTGCCAAATTTTTAATTGCAGGGGAGCATGAAAAGCTGATACCGATTCAGCAGGAACTGCAGAAGCGGCACGGAGATGTCATTGATGCATTCTGTTCTGCCGATTATTTTTTAGAGATTGTACCGAAAAATGTGGCAAAAGACCGTTCCCTTGCAGCGCTGCTTGAAAAGCTGGGACTGCAAAGGGAAGAACTGATTGCCTGCGGTGACGGCATGAACGACATTTCCATGATTGAATATGCCGGTCTTGGCGCTGCCATGGAAAATGCGTATCCGCCGGTAAAAGAAAAAGCGGATATCATAGCACCGTCTAATGATGAAGACGGTGTTGCCGAAATTATTGCTAAGTATTTTTAGAAAATGTGCCGATACTATAAATAGGACACAAGATGTGCCAATATAGTATAAAAGAACTATAAAACAAAAGAAAGTACAGCATAATTTCAAGGAGGAGATTACAGCAGAAACATTTATCGTAAACAGGGTGGAACTCATTAACAAAGTCGAAAGTGTTTCAAAAGTTGGAAATACAGCCAGAGTTGCCGCTGAACAGAAAAACAGCAGCAGCGAAAGTTTTGAACAGATACTTGCATTAGAACAGAGCAGACAGAAAGCACGCGTAAGACGCGCCGATGAGAGACCTGTCAATGTGAATCCTGACGTGTTAAACGGCAGAATGAACGGCTACAACAACAAAGCAAGAGAAGCGTACTTTTCAATGGTATTTCCGACAATGGATCTGAAAGGCTGAACAGCACACGGAGGTAGCTGGTCAGACAAAAAAACTGCCGGGCAGGCAATGTATTTTATATACATATCCTGCACCGGCAGTTTTTTTACAGAGATCTGATTAATTAGAAGAAACGTATTCGGAAACATCGAATACTTCGCCGTTGTTGATTTTCTGAATCAGTTCGACTGCTGTATTTACGGTATCGTAATCCGGCAGGTCAACAGACTTCTTTGAAAGGTTATATACGGTACAATCGCGGGATGCCGGCGTTCCCTCTACGCTGTAAGACTGGACATTCCATGAAGTTGTGTTGGCAATCTGTCCTTTAATTAATGACGTCATCGTTGCGGGCGGCATATTTGTTAAAATCATATTAGAAACAGAACTTAACACTGCACTGTAATTGGCAAGAATCGAAGGTGAAGTCGCCTTGTCGATAATTGCTGTGATGGCAGCAGCCTGGTTTCGTCCACGCTGGAAATCGCCATCGCCGAAAACGTGTCTTTCTCTTACGAAAGCAAGAGTCTTTTCACCGTCACACTGGTTTTCGCCGACTGTAAAATGATAGCTTTCAGGAGCTGCATCCTGACCGTTTGTAAAGTCCACGCTTGAATTGATGGTAA
>ERZ859817.780-NODE-780-length-16624-cov-1.847245_pt1 | contig 16624 bp, 14 predicted proteins | sample MGYA00509986_ERZ859817 | MGnify/ENA primary metagenome ERZ859817 (study PRJEB30046, sample SAMN00715155) | human gut metagenome | study: EMG produced TPA metagenomics assembly of the A metagenome-wide association study of gut microbiota in type 2...
TGCCCCGACACAAAGCGCTATGCGAAAATCTATAATTTAAGGATTTTCGCATTTATCTCCATTTCTGAGCGACTATGTCGCAAAGATGCGATGAGAAATTCGCACAGGCGATTTCTCATCTGTATTTTAATGTATAATAACACAAGTAACCTGTTAAAACAAAGTATCACAAAATTAAAAGTATAACTGCATACACTTTAACACTTCAACGTAAAAAATAAAATGCTTATTGACAATGTACTTGAAAAAATACAAAAAATGTAGTAAAATAAATCATAACATTTAGAACGTAAACAAATTAACAGGGGGAGATACAAGGCGTGGTATTTTATACGCATTTGTGAATATTTCATGCCGGAATGGAGTGCATTATGAATAATTACAGAACAGGTGACATCAGAAATATTGCAGTCTTAGGAGGCAGTGGAAGCGGTAAGACAACACTGGTTGAGGCAGCAGCGTTTGCAGGGGAGAATAAGAACTATTTAGGAAGCATTGCGCAGGGCAATACGGTCAGTGATTACGATAGCGAGGAACACAGCCGTGGATTTTCAATTCATTTATCGGTTGTTCCGGTGGAATGGAACGGTTATAAGATTAATTTTTTAGATGCACCGGGGGCATTGGATTTTGAAGGAGAACGCGAGTCTGCTGCAAGTGCTGCAGATGCAGCGGTCATCGTGATTAATGCCCGCAAAGGCATTGATGCCGGAACATGTGCCGCATGGAAATTATGTGACCGTTATAAACTGCCGAGAGTGATTTTTGTAACAGGCATGGATGATGATACTGCCAGCTACAGGGAGATCGTGGAAGAACTCACAAAGCTGTACGGCGGAAAGATTGCGCCGTTTCATATGCCAATCCGCCAGGATCAGCGTCTGATTGGTTATGCGGATATTACCAAGATGAGCGCCAGAAAATTTACTGGTATCGGAAAATATGAAGATTTCGAGATTCCGGACTACTGTATGGAAAACCTCAATAAATTTAAAGGGATTTTAGATGAGGCAGTGGCTTCGGTTGACGAAGATAATATGGAAAAATATTTTTCGGGTGAAGAATTTACACAGCAGGAAAAGGACAGCGCCCTGCGTGCCGACTGTACGGACGGAAGCATTGTTCCGGTAACGATGGGTTCGGGACTGCATGTACATGGTGTCTATATGCTTTTAGATGTCATTACAAAATATTTTCCGTCACCGTTTTTTACAAAGACCGGTATTAATGTTTATGACAATGAGCTGTTTGACTGCATTTATGATGAAAAAGATTTTCTGGCGGCGCGGGTATTTAAGACGGTATCCGACCCATATCTTGGCAAGTATTCCTTTGTAAAGGTTTATTCCGGTACATTAAAAGCGGACAGCATGATTTTTAATCCGTCTTACGATATGGAAACAAAGATTGGCAGAATTTATAAGGTATGCGGAAAAGAATATACACCGGTGGACAGCATTGTGGCAGGCGATATCGGAGCCATTCCGAAGCTGAACGGATTTTCAACCGGAGATACCATTTCCACAAAGGTGAAGCCGATTAAGCTCGATACGATTGAATTTGCAGTGCCGTATACGGTAAAGCGTATTGTTGTTGATAACAAGCAGAATGAAGAAAAGCTTTCACAGGCACTGGCAAAGATTATGGAAGAAGACAGAACCGTGCTTTGTGAAAATGATACAGAAAACGGTCAGCGTCTGATAAAAGGAATCGGCGAACAGCAATTGGAGATTATTGTGGCAAGACTTGAAAATCAGTATAAGATTCCGCAGGTTCAGCTGACAGCGCCAAAGGTCGGTTATAAAGAAACGATTTGTGCGGAAGCGACAGCAAGATGCCGTTACAAAAAGCAGAGCGGTGGTCACGGACAGTTTGCGGAAGTGCAGATTACATTTTCACCGTCCGGCAACCGTGAAAAAGATTACGTATTTGAAACAGCCGTAGTCGGCGGCGCAGTTTCTAAAAATTATTTCCCGGCAGTGGAAAAGGGAATTGCAGAAAGTGTCAAGACAGGACTGCTTGCAGGGTATCCGGTGGTTGGCTTAAAGGCAGTGCTGACAGACGGCGCGGAGCATCCGGTGGATTCGAGTGAAAATGCATTTAAAATGGCAGCTGTCATGGCATATAAGGAAGCTTATTTAAAGGCATCACCGATTATCTTAGAGCCGATTGCACAGGTGAAAATTTTTGCACCGTCCGTTTATGCGGGAGACATTTCAAATGATTTAAAGACCCGCAGGGCAAGAGTACTTGGCATGATGCCGGCAGAAGACGGAACTTCTTATATAGAAGCCGATGTTCCGGTTGCCGAGCTGGAAGGCTATATGGCAAAGCTTCGCTCCATTACGGAAGGCTATGGTACATTTGCCTACGAATTTGCAAGATACGGACATGCGCCGCAGAATGTAGTGGAGAAGCTGTCCGCAGAATATCAGAAAAACAACGGATAAAAGTAGAATCGGTACTTGACAAAGCGGTTGAATATGATAAAATATTCCTGTTTCGTAGTAAATATTTGAATATATAAAGACTGTGAAAAGGAATAGTAGATTATCGCCGGAATTTTACAGAGAGCTGTCGGAAGGTGCAAGACAGCAGATTCGGATAATTGAACTCGCCTTGGAGTTTCTTTTCTGAAAGGATAAACAGATAGGAAAAGACGATTCATTTCCGTTACCAAATGACTGAGTGCATATGTAGGGCAGCTTACATATGAATTAGAGTGGTACCGCGATTGTAGCCCTTTCGTCTCTAAGTGAGATGAAAGGGCTTTTTATGTGTTTGAAAAAAGGAAGCAAAACAAGGAGGAAAATCCTCTCCTCGCCCTAGAGGAATGTGAGCAGGCTCACATGGATTTTGCTTCGCAAAACAAGGAGGATTAACAAAATGGCAACAACGTATAACCATAAGGCTGTTGAAAAGAAATGGCGTGGAAACTGGGAAGCACACCCAATTAATGTCAATGATGGCAAAAAACCGAAATATTACTGCCTGGATATGTTCCCGTATCCGTCAGGAAGCGGTCTTCATGTCGGTCACTGGAGAGGTTATGTAATCAGTGATGTATGGAGCAGATATAAGATGTTACACGGATACTATGTTATCCATCCAATGGGCTGGGATGCATTCGGTCTTCCAGCAGAAAACTATGCAATTAAGATGGGTGTTCACCCGAAAAAGTCTACGGCACAGAATGTAGCCAATATTAAAAGACAGATTCAGGAAATCGCCGCTGTTTATGACTGGGATATGGAAGTCAACACAACAGACCCGAATTTCTATAAGTGGACACAGTGGATTTTTGTAAAAATGTTTAAAGCAGGTCTTGCTTACGAAAAGGAAATGCCGATTAACTGGTGTCCGTCCTGCAAGACAGGTCTTTCAAATGAAGAAGTTGTAAACGGCTGCTGCGAACGCTGCGGTACAGAAGTAACCAAGAAGAACTTAAAGCAGTGGATGTTAAAGATTACAGCCTATGCAGACAGATTACTCGAAGACCTTGATAAGCTTGACTGGCCGGAAAAGGTTAAGAAGATGCAGTCTGACTGGATTGGACGTTCTTACGGTGCAGAGGTAGATTTTAAGGTAGACGGAACGGATAAGTCTATTACTGTTTATACTACAAGACCGGATACATTACACGGTGCAACCTTTATGGTACTGGCTCCGGAACATGCAATGGCAAGAGAACTGGCAACGGAAGAAACAAAGCAGGCAGTGGAAGATTACATTTACAGAGCTTCTACCCGTTCTAACATCGACAGAATGGCAGACAAGGAAAAGACCGGTGTATTTACAGGTTCTTATGCAATCAATCCTTTAAATGGAAAGAAAGTGCCAATCTGGCTGTCTGATTATGTACTGGCTGATTACGGTACAGGTGCGATTATGTGTGTACCGGCACATGATGACCGTGACTTTGAATTTGCAAAGAAATTTGATATTCCGATTATTCAGGTTATTGCAAAAGACGGAAAAGAAATCGAAAATATGACAGAGGCTTATACAGATGCTGTCGGAACAATGATTAATTCCGGTGACTGGAACGGTATGGAATCTTCTGTATTAAAGAAAGAAGCACCGGAAATGATTGAAAAAATGGGCTTCGGACGTAAAAAGAAGAACTACAAGTTACGTGACTGGGTATTCTCACGCCAGAGATACTGGGGCGAACCAATTCCGATTGTTCACTGCCCGGACTGCGGCTGTGTACCGGTTCCGGAAGACCAGCTTCCGTTACTGCTTCCAGAAGTAGAAAAGTATGAGCCGACCGGAACAGGTGAATCACCGCTTGCAGGAATTGAAGAATGGGTCAACACAACCTGCCCATGCTGCGGAAAGCCTGCTAAGAGAGAAACCAATACTATGCCACAGTGGGCTGGTTCTTCATGGTACTTCTTAAGATATGTGGATAATAAGAATGACAAAGAACTTGTAAGCAAGGAAAAGGCAGATAAGTATCTTCCGGTTGATATGTATATCGGCGGTGTGGAACATGCGGTACTGCACTTACTGTATTCAAGATTTTATACAAAATTCTTACATGATATCGGTGTGGTTGATTTTGATGAACCGTTCAAGAAGCTGTTCAATCAGGGTATGATTGGCAAGAACGGCGCAAAGATGAGTAAGTCCAAAGGAAACGTTGTATCACCGGATGATTTAGTAAGAGATTACGGCTGTGATTCATTAAGAATGTATGAACTGTTTGTCGGACCACCGGAACTGGATGCAGAATGGGATGACAGAGGAATTGACGGTGTACACAGATTCCTGTCAAGATTCTGGACACTTGTAGAAGATAACGCAGATAAGAATTTCAATGAAACAGATGAAATGGTGAAGTTAAGACATAAGATGGTTTATGACATTACAAACCGTCTGGAAAACTTCAGTCTGAACACAGTTGTCAGCGGTTTCATGGAATACACCAACAAGCTGGTTGACCTGACAAAGAAGCAGGGCGGCATTGATAAAGAAACAATGGAAACGATTGTTACGCTCTTATCTCCGTTTGCACCGCATGTTGCAGAAGAACTTTGGGAAGTATTAGGACATAACCAGAGCATTTTTGAAAGCACACAGTGGCCTTCATTTGATGAAGAAAAGATGAAGGATAACGAGATTGAAATGGCAGTTCAGGTAAATGGTAAAGTAAAGGCAAAGGTAACACTTTCTGTTGACGAAACCAAAGAATCTGCACTGGCTAAGGCAAAAGAAGCACTTGGTGATAAGCTTCCTGCAAATGTTGTAAAGGAAATTTACGTACCGGGTAAGATTATTAACATTGTCGGTAAGTAATTAAAAAGAAAATATTTTAAAATATAAGCTGCCCCACGGAATTCAGACCGTGGGACAGCTTATATTTATTAAATGTGTTATATTGCGTTGGAAATGCTGAAAGGAAAACGGTTATTTACGGTTTTCCAGTAAAAACTCCAGAAATCTGCGGGCAGCAGAATTAATCGGGTGTGGTTGTTGGTGATTACGACAACATCACGATTAGGGAGTGGTTCTGTCAGCTCAATCGGAAAGACAAGTTCCTTTTCAATGGCTTCCAAAGCAAGCGATTTTGGATAAAAACCAATACCGAGATTATGGGTAATCATCGGAAGTACCTGGTCGGTCATGGCAGCTTCCATATCCGGCTCAAAAGGAAGGTCGTGCTCCATAAAGAAACGGCTGTAATGCGTGTGCGTGGAACTTCCCTCACAAAGTCCGATTAAAGGCATTTCGGAAATATCCTCCAAATAGTGAACCTGCTGTGCAAACTGCTTATATTTCGTGCCGCCCAGCAGTATTTCATCATAAGAAACCAGCTTTTCCTGATGCATGTGCTTATGTACCAGAACCGGTGTTGAAACAATCGCAAAGTCGATAATGTTATTTTCCAGTGCTTTTACTGCCTGCGGTGCGGAATAATTTAAAAGACGGATACGCACATGCGGATAGCGGGCGCAGAAATGTTCCAGTTCGGAAAGCAGTATCAGGCGCAGTGCATTTTCACTGGCACCGATTGAAATCAGACCGTTTTCTAAATCCCGGTTACGGATAATTGCTTCTTCACCAAGCGCAAGCTGTTCAAAAGCAATGGCAACGTGTTCATAAAGCTTGTGGCCTTCCGGTGTCAGCAGTACACCTTTATTGGAACGCAGAAAAAGCTTGCAGTCCAGTTCTGCTTCGAGATTGTTCATACAGCGCGTAATGTTGGGCTGGTTATTGCCCAAAGCAGCAGCGGCTTTGGTAAAACTTTTATACTGTGCAACGTAGTAAAAAATACGGTAATAATCGTAAGTAATCATGATACTCCTTTTTGTAAAACCGCCATGCAGCGGAAAATATTTAACAGATGCCGGGGCAAACGTATTACATAAGTATAACAAATAAATGCGGTTTTGGCTATGTCAAAAAGATATAATCAAGATATTAATAATACTTTTTACATTTTACAAATCTTTTTCTATAATACGGTTGTGTTAAGAAATAAGAAAAGAAATGGACAGCAGTGTGAAAAATCCATAAATTTAAGATTTTTTCACACGACAGATTTGTGACGCAGGCATCACAAATCTGTTTTTATCGCAGAACTGAATGAATTCAGTCCGCGATTCCTCCGGCATTAAAATGCCTGCGGAATGGAGAGCAGTATGTTATTTTCAAAGAAAACACCCGAAGAAAAAATGGAAAAGCTTGTGCATAGAAAGGCATGGGGTGAGCTTTCAGAGTATATGTTTAAGGATAAGGAACATAAAATCGCACTGGCTCAGGCACTGGGAACTTCCGAAACAGAGGAAGCCATTGATCTGTTGATGGAGCTGGTTGAAAGCAAAGACCAGGATATATTGGAGGCGGCATGCGAGTCCTTAAAGAAAGTGGGCGATGACCATAACACAACGGAGCTGCTGCGTATTTTGCAGACCATACCGGAAGAAAATGAGCCGTTGCGCAAAAAAATCAGTGAAACAATTCAGGTTTACATAAGAGAGGATAATGATTTTATCGGTTTGTGCATATGCTGATATATAACACAAAATATTTAAGACGTATAATATCATTAAGATAAGAAAATCAGGAGAAAAGAAAATGGGAAATTTAACACATGCAGCGGGAAGATTGGCTGTTAGCAAAGTGTCTGACGTCGTTTTAAAGAATCTGGATAAAGACAGAGAAAAGGAAATTGTAAAGCTTGTCGATTTCATGGAAAAATACATGGATGGAGAAAAGCTGGATATTAATTATGAGAAAGCAAGAACCATGATTACCGATAAAAACGGCGCGTTGAATCATTACATAAACAGGCTTCTGGATGAAGTCGACCCACATGTGCTAAAAACAATGGTTTTAAACCTTGGTTTTGAAGCATTTTTAAATGGTACAAAAACGATTCGTAAAATGCGTGAAAAGTACAAATGCAATGTACCGTGGCTGATTTTAATGGATCCGACAAGTGCCTGCAACCTGCATTGTACGGGTTGCTGGGCGGCAGAATACGGAAATCGCCTGAATCTGACATTTGATGAAATGGATAACCTGATTTGTCAGGGTAAAGAAATGGGCATTTATTTTTACATGTTTACAGGCGGTGAGCCGCTTGTAAGAAAGGCAGATTTAATCCGCCTTGCAGAAAAGCATTATGACTGCGCATTTCTTTCATTTACAAACGGAACACTCGTAGATGAAACGTTCTGTGCGGATTTGAAAAGAGTCGGAAATCTTTATCTTGCAATCAGTCTGGAAGGATTTGCAGAGGTGAATGACCTACGCCGTGGAGAAGGTGTCTACGGAAAGGTTATGCACGCAATGGATTTATTAAAGCAGAACGGTCTTGTATTTGGTACTTCTATCTGTTATACATCTAAAAATATTGAAACAGTTACAAGCGATGAATTCGTTGATTTAATGATTGAAAAAGGCTGCCGTTATGCGCTGTATTTTCACTATATGCCGGTCGGAAACGATGCGTCTGTTGATCTGCTTCCGGCACCGGAGCAGAGAATTTACATGCGTTCCCGTGTCCGTGAAATCCGTAATATGACGACGGGAAAAGGACTGTTCACCATGGATTTCCAGAATGACGGTGAATTTGTGGGCGGCTGTATCGCAGGCGGAAGAAATTACTTCCATATTAATGCAAACGGTGATGCGGAGCCTTGTGTATTTATTCACTATTCAGGGGCCAATATCCGTAAAAATACGCTGCTTGAGATTTTAAAACAGCCGTTATTTATGGCATATTATAATAACCAGCCGTTTAATGAAAATCATCTGCGTCCGTGTCCGATGCTTGAAAATCCTGAAATTCTTCAACGGATTGTAAAGGAGAGTGGCGCAAAATCCACGGATTTACAGTCACCGGAATCTGCGGAGCATTTGTGTGAGAAGTGTAAGGCTTATGCTAAGAACTGGAAGCCGTGTGCCGACAAGCTCTGGGCAGAAACCAAAATGCCACAGCACAGCTATGAAAATTATAAAAAGTAATTTTAAACCGGAAAAATAAGAATATTTGAAAAAAACTGATATTGTACCGGACTCCAAAAGCCAGATTTAAAATCTGACGATTGGAGTCCGGTATTTTTATGGAACGGTTCTGCATTAATGACGTTCTTTTTCTTCTTCTTTAATAAACATGATTAAAAAGCTGATCAACAGCAAAAGGCAGGAAAACCAGATGGTGCGCATACCAAAAAGGGCAATACAGTGTCCACCGACACCGGCTCCGACAGCAAACATCAGGATAATGCCAAGGTAGCAGGCGGATTTGTGCAAAACGTGTTTATCGCGCGTTCTGGCATAAACGCACAGAGATTCCATACAGCTTCGGAGATTGCCGATACACATGGTGCTGGCAAAGGCATATCCGTTGACCTTGCGGAATGTCTGAACCTGCATGGCGCATGAAAAGGATACTAAGGCATTGGCAAACAGATTCAGCCGTACCGGGAAAAATCCTACCGCAAAAAGCAGAATAATTTCGGATAAAACAACAAGCTGGCGCCAGTGCAGACGCTCAATCCGCTGATATTTCAGCCGTACCCATTCGGCGGCGGCAATTCCCAGTGCGAAAAAGAGCAGCGGAATCAGATAGTGTGCCGCCTGATACCAGTTTCTGTCAACAACACAGGCACTTAAAAGTACAATGTTGCCGGTCTGTGCATTGGCAAAAACTTTGCCGCGGAAGAGGTATGTATAGGCATCCTGCAAACCTCCGGATATAGATAAAAAGGCAGCCGTCAGAAAAGATTCTGACATTTGCCGGTGTGATAAGTGATTCATTTTAATCCCCATTTCCGAGCGATTTTATGATAAAACAGTGATGAGAAATCCGCGAATGAGGCGGCTCATCTGCCATTATAGACAATTGTTTTCGCTCTAAATAAATATTTAATACCGAATATTGTTAAAATGTTGCTGTTTGTATAAAAAATATAAAAATTATGTGCAATACCGGAATGTGCGGTCGGTAAGGATTCGTGCAAATATCAGCCCCAGCGGCAGTGCGATAATAATCATAATCGCTGCACTGAACCACGAAACAGCTTCATAGAGGGACATAATGCCGAAGTTGTAAATTGCCCGGTACAGGTATAGTCCCGGAACCATAATGACAATGGAAGGTACGGTTAAAGAAATCCGAGGATACCCGTGGCTCTTCTTAATGAGGGAGGCTAACAGTCCTGCGGTTAAAGCACCTATAAATGCGGCAGCGGCAGCAGGCATTCCTGTAAAATCCACAAGTTCAAGCCGGAGCGTATTGGCAGCCGCACCGATGAAAGCAGCAGTCGATGCCATAGAAACAGAGCTGTTAAACATTATGGAAAAGCCGAAAACCCCGCAGAAGCTGGCGATAATCCGCAGTACAAGGTGAAGCAGGGGATTCATATGAATGACTGCAAAATCCTGTGGTTGTAATTTTAAAAGCAGTGCCATAATCCATGCAAACATCGTAGCGACGAGTATAATGATGATGGAATAAGTAAGCCGTTCAAGTCCTGAACGCAAATCCAGTTTCGCAAGGTCGATGCCGCTTGTAATAAACGGAAATCCCGGTATGATAAACAGCATGGAACAAATGTATCCCGCTTCATGCAGTGCCGGAATATGAAAAATAATTTCCGCAAGGCGGAAACAGATGTCATAAACAAGACAGGCCGCCGAGATGGATACGGCAATATTTAAAAACAGTGTATAATGGTGTTTAATCAGTTTGGTACGGACAACATTTCCGACACCGGCGGCGATAAATGCCAGAATCATTTCCACAGGACCGCCGCCTAAAAGAAAAGTGAAGGCACAACAGGCGAGTGCGGCGGCAAATCCCAGTTTTGCAGGCGAATACAGCGTGTGGATTTTTTCAATGGTGTCCAGTTTTTTGTGAATCTGTTCACCGGTCATATGCGTTTTTTCTTCCGGAAAACGTTCAACAAACTGTTCCATGCGGTACAGCTTTGACGTATTGACTCCGGTATTGGCAATGCTTAAAGACTGGGAAACACAATCCGTTCCGTCAAAGCAGTTAAATTCAATGGACATCAGTCCGACATCCACCGTGCAGGTAACACCAAGTTCCTTGACAGGCGGTTCATGGAAGTGCGCACACGCCATGCCCCGGTGCCGCAGGAGAGCATCATAAGTCCTACTCTGCCGATAACAGAAGCTTTTTCGATTAATCCTGCATTTTCAATCAGGACGTTGCTGTCTGCTTTTGCATAGTCATGCCAGGGGATTTCCATGTGGTTTTTTTCCATAATATCAACATAAGAAGCCGGTCCGGCTGTATCTTTTGTGCTATCCATAAATAATCGCCTCCGCTTTGGCGGCATGCCGCTCCAGATTTTTCAAAAAATGAGAATTTGGCAGGAAAATCCCAAGTTCATCATATCGGTTATTCTGCTCGACAAGGGAATCCTGACCGTAAAATACGAAAGCCATTGGCAGTTCTTTTTCCAGCTGGATCATTAAATCCCAGACGGCACAGTAGGCTTCTGATTCTGTTTCTTTTAATTTAATGGTATCGGGAAGCTCACGGATCAGCAGTACACCGGTATTTTTTTCTAAAACCTGCTGTTTAATATTCATATCGTCATCGCGGTAGGAATGACTGTAACGGTAAGCCTGTGCAAGATACATCTTTTTCTTTCCGTCAAAATGGTTATAAACTTCACGAAAATGTTGATACTCCTTTTCATGGATGCAATTTTTAAATTCAGGCAGAAGCACCCCGTTCTCATCTGTCATAATGACAGGATTGGTCTTTCCGTCAGCGTTAAAACGATAGGGAATCAGATAAGAATTTCGTATCAGATCAAAAAGGGTATTTTTGCTGATTGCCATAAGAAAAGCGGATAAATCCCTGTTGCGGTAAGCGCGAAACAGTGCTTGACAGAATTCATCGGCAGAAAGGGAATCCTCCAGTTCATCATTACTGAATAAATCATTGCAAAAAGTTTCAAAAAGCTTGTCGCATGCCCATGGGTCAGCCAGAATTTTCTGGAACAGGACATCTGCATGTTCTTCTCTTGGGAAAATAGTTTGCTCTTTCATCGTTCTCTCCATTCCGCAGGCATTTTAATGTAGGAGAAACCGCAGACGGAATGTATTGAATTCTGCGATAGGAGCAGTTTTGTGATACCTGCGGCACAATACTGCCAATGTCAGGGTATGCCTGATGATACATATTCTCCGGATTTTCAGCAATTTTATCGCAAGCGGTGGCGATTGCTTTTTTTATTCCGCTCGATTATACTATGGAAATAAGGATAAGTAAAAACTATAATTGATATGATATAAATATCAAATTGATATGACAGAAATGAGTATGGGACGGGTAAAAAAATGACACTTCAACAGTTAAAATATGTAATTACAGTTGCAAATACAGGGACGATTACAGAAGCCGCGAACCGGCTGTTTATTTCCCAGCCGAGTCTGACGAATGCGATTCACGAGCTGGAAAAAGAAATGAATATCACGATATTTAACCGGACGAATAAGGGAATCAGCATATCCAAAGAGGGGGAGGATTTTCTGGGATATGCAAGACAGGTTTTGGAACAGGCGGCGATACTGGAGGATAAATACAAAGGCGGAAGCGGCGGAAAGAAACAGTTTTGTGTATCAACACAGCACTATTCGTTTGCGGTGAATGCATTTGTGGATTTGATTAAGGAATACGGACAGGACGAATATGATTTCAGTCTGCGGGAAACGCAGACCTATGAAATTATCGAAGATGTGGCAAGAATGAGAAGTGAGATAGGAATTTTGTTTCTGAATGATTTTAACGAAACGGTTCTGGGTAAGATTTTAAAGTCACACGAGCTGGAATTTCATCCGCTGTTTGTTGCAAGACCGCATGTTTTTATCAGCCGCAAGCACCCGCTGGCGGGAAATGCAGTGATTACCAATGAGGAACTGGAGCAGTATCCGTATCTGTCCTTCGAGCAGGGAGAGCATAATTCGTTTTATTTTTCGGAAGAAATTTTTTCGGCGGTTGAGCGCAAGAAAAATATCCGTGTGCGTGACAGGGCAACGTTGTTTAATCTCTTAATCGGATTAAATGGTTATACAGTGTGCAGTGGTGTCATTGACAAAAAATTAAACGGCAAAGACATCATTGCTGTGCCGCTTGCCGATGAAAGCGAAATGCGGGTTGGCTACATCACGCATAAAAAGGGAATGATGAGCCGGCTGGCAGCGACCTATCTGGAAGCGTTGAAAAAATACGTGGAATCGTAAAGTTTCATATTTAAAGCCTGAAATCATGAGGTGTATAGGCACAAGTGGTTTCAGATTTTTTGATATAGTTTAAAGCTATGAACAAATAACATTTATAGGTATTATACAAATGATACCGACATTCTTATAATAAAATCCATAAATACGACATTTGTGGATAAAGTCCGTAAATGAAAGAAAAACGGCGGATAAAGCTGCCCGCAGGGATTTTAGAATAAGGAGAGAAAGAATGAAGACATCGGTTATCGGATTCCCAAGAGTGGGAACATTAAGAGAGTTAAAGTTTGCATCGGAAAAATATTTCAGAAAAGAAACCGGAGCAGAGGAGCTTTTAAAAGAAGCACGCAGACTGCGAAAAACACACTGGACGGTACAAAAAGAGGCAGGAATTGATTACATTCCATGTAATGACTTTTCGTTTTATGATACAGTGCTGGATACGGCCGTTTTGTTAGGCATTGTGCCAAAGCGGTATCAGGAATTAAATTTATCCGCACTGGATACATACTTTGCAATGGCACGCGGTTATCAGGGAGAATCCGGTGACGTAAAGGCGCTGGCAATGAAAAAATGGTTTAATACAAACTATCATTATATTGTGCCGGAAGCAGAGGACGATACAAAGATTGCGCTTGTGGGAGAGAAGCTGTGGGAAGAATATGAGGAAGCAAAGGCACTCGGCATTGAAACAAAGCCGGTTCTTACAGGACCGTATACGCTGTTAAAGCTGTGCCGTTATACAGGCAGCAAAACAGCAGAAGATTTTACAGATGCGGTGATCGCGGCATATCAGCAGGTGCTTGAAAAATGTGCGGCACACAGGATAATGTGGCTTCAGCTTGATGAACCGGCACTGGTGCGTGATTTATCAAAAGAAGATATTGCACTGTTTCATAAAATTTATGAAAATGTACTGCCTTGCAAAAAGACAGTCCGGATTCTGTTACAGACGTACTTCGGCGATGTGCGTGACAATTATAAGGATTTGACAGAACTGCCGTTTGACGGTATCGGACTCGATTTTATTGAAGGAAAAGAAACAGTTCATTTAATTGAAAAGTACGGATTCCCGAAGGACAAACTGCTTTTTGCCGGTCTTGTAAACGGTAAGAATATCTGGAGAAATCATTATGACCGGACATTAAATCAGTTACAGCAGCTTACAGGAAAGGGCATACAGACTGTATTATCAACATCGTGTTCATTATTACACGTTCCATATACGGTAAAACATGAAACAAAACTTTCAGAAAAGTATCTGGACTATTTTGCATTTGCAGAAGAAAAGCTTTCAGAATTAAAGGAATTAAGCGGATTTGCCGAAAATCCGTCTTATATGCAGGAGAGCGCATATAAAAAGAACAGCGCACTTTTTGCGGCAGACAGAGATTGTAAAAATGCGGCGGTGAAGAAGCGTCTGTCAGAAGTGACTGAGAAAGATTATGTCAGACTGCCAAAGCGCAGTGAACGCCAGCAGTTACAGAAAGAAACGTTTCATTTACCGCAGTTTCCGACAACAACGATTGGTTCATTTCCACAGACCAAAGATGTCAAGCAGAACCGTGCGGCATTCCGTAAGGGAGAAATCACCGAGCAGGAATATACTGCATTTAATAAGAAAAAAATTGCGGAATGTATAAAGAAGCAGGAAGAAATTGGACTGGATGTACTGGTACACGGTGAATATGAAAGAAATGATATGGTAGAATATTTCGGTGAAGCACTGGGCGGCTTTCTTTTCACGGAAAAAGCATGGGTTCAGTCTTACGGAACACGCTGTGTCAAGCCACCGGTCATCTGGGGTGACGTATACCGCGAAAAGCCGATGACAGTGGCATGGTCAGTTTATGCACAGTCCCTGACGGATAAGGTGATGAAGGGAATGCTTACAGGCCCTGTTACGATTTTAAACTGGTCTTTTCCAAGAGAAGACATTTCCATTAAAGAATCCATTTCACAGATTGCACTGGCAATCCGTGATGAAGTGCTGGATTTAGAGGCAAACGGTATCCGCATGATTCAGATTGATGAAGCTGCATTAAGGGAAAAACTGCCGCTTCGCCGCTCTGACTGGGATACAGAGTATCTGGATTTTGCAATTCCGGCATTCCGACTGACACACAGGGTGTCAGACCGGAAACACAGATTCACACCCATATGTGCTACAGTGAATTTACAGATATTATTCCGGCGATTGATGCCATGGATGCGATGTAATCACATTTGAGGCGTCACGTTCGGATTTACAGATTCTTTCTGCCCTGCGTGAAAATCATTTTGAAACAGAGGTCGGACCGGGCGTTTACGATATTCATTCACCGCGTGTTCCTTCTATAGAAGAAATCGTGCAGGTACTTGAAAAAATGCTGACACAGATTGAACCGGATAAGCTGTGGGTCAATCCGGACTGCGGCTTAAAGACGAGAGGAATTCCCGAAACGGAAGCAAGCCTTATCAATATGGTGCAGGCGGCAAAACAAATCCGGGTGGCACACAGTAAATAAAAGTGTGATACTGTCTTTCAAATAAAAAGTGAAACAAGCCGGGAGCAGAACCGGGAGAAAATCCGGTCTGTTTCCGGCTTGTTGTATCAGCGCTGTTCCAGAAGCATTAAAAGCTGCGGCAGAAGCTGCTGTTCTTTTGGTGTTAAACCGTCTTTGACCTGGTTGATAATCAGGTAAATGTCATCTTTAGAAAATGAAATGCCGGACTGCTGTGCCTTGCGGCTTAATGCAAGAATCAGCGGCAGAATTTCATCATTGCTTTTTCCTTTTGAAAGCGTTTTAAATTCATTGATTAAAAGCTGCTTTTTAAAATCCAGTTCAGACATCGTTTATTTCCTTTCTTTTACAAATTAAAATCAGACAGCGTTTTCATGTAGGTATCGTATTGTTTCTGCTGCTCCGGGGTCAGAAGCATATTTAAAAGACCTGTGGGAGGGGCAGAGGATTTTGTGCCGGAAGTATGCTGGCTTTTTGGCATGCCGGTAGTGTCGGCAGAAACATTTGGCTCATTTTGTGCACCGTCTGCCGGAGTTTTTTTTGGCGGTGGGGCTTTGACGTCAGTTTTGCCGGGGGTATTGCCGTCTTTGGAATTTTTGGAATTTGCGGTATTATTTGTAGTATTGACAGTCTGATTCATCATATTCAGAATAATGGGATTGTTGAATAAATCGGCGCCGTCATCAAAGGACTGAAACAGATTCATCATTTCGGACACCTTTGAAAAGCTGCGGAACTGTTCAATCATTGCGGCATATTTTTCAGGACAGTAAGGCATTACCGTATTTAAAAAGTCGTCATTGGTAAAAATGTCATTGATGGAATTTATGTAGGCATGGCTGCTCTGCCCCCGGATTGCAGGGTTTCCCGGAGAACGGTTATAAAAACGCAGTGTCTGTGAAAATTCATTCATGCGGATTATTAAAGAAAGGGGCTTTTGCAGCTGATAATCCAGAAAAGGAATCATTGCTTTAAACATTTGTGTGGATTCATCGACGGTGCGCAGGTCAAATTCGGTGATAGGTAATTCTTTTGCCATGTTTCCTCCATTCTGCCGTCACTCAATATAGTAATAGTATATGCAATGGAGAAAAATGTATGAATATAATAATAGCAGATTTATATGTGGAGGAAAAAGATATGGACAGACCGTGGAATTCATTGCAGAAAAATCCGGTACAGACAGCCAAAATGCAAAGAGGAAAAGCACAGCGCGGGCAGGTGCAGGAAAGTAAAATACAGACAGATAAAATAAAGAAAGAAAAACCACAGCGCATGATTGTAACGGATGAAACCAGTGTTTACGGCATTGATATGGCGTGTTTCCATGAAAAACAGGAAGAGTGACTGTTTTAGTAAAAAGAAAACCCTCCCGCCGAGGCGCCAAG
>ERZ859817.781-NODE-781-length-16599-cov-2.223586_pt1 | contig 16599 bp, 17 predicted proteins | sample MGYA00509986_ERZ859817 | MGnify/ENA primary metagenome ERZ859817 (study PRJEB30046, sample SAMN00715155) | human gut metagenome | study: EMG produced TPA metagenomics assembly of the A metagenome-wide association study of gut microbiota in type 2...
GCCGGATGATTGGGCCGCAGGCATGCCGTACAGGCGGCCGAATCGAGCCTTCGAGCTTTTCGGCGTATTTGAGCGTATTGCGGATCAACTGGTTCGGGGATTCCCGTTCGGCGGCCAGTTCCGGCGACTCCTTGTAGCAGAAGTCGAAAGGCGTTTCTCCGGCCTTCTTGTCGGGCGTAACCTTGTCGGGTACCAGTTTAGCCAGCCGGTCGCTCTCCGAGAGGGCCAGCTTCTGCACGCGGGCCACGTCGCGGATCGCCAGCTTGGGCGCCATCGTACCGAACGTCACGATCTGGGCCACGCGTTTCTGCCCGTACTTGTGCACGCAGTAATGCAGCACGTCGTCGCGGCCGTCCTCGTCGAAATCGACATCGACATCCGGCAGGGAGATACGCTCGGGATTCAGGAAGCGCTCGAACAGCAGGTCGTATTTCAGCGGATCTATGTTGGTAATTTTCAGACAGTAGGCCACAACCGATCCGGCTGCCGAACCACGGCCCGGTCCGACCGACACGCCCATTTCGCGAGCCGCGCGGATATAGTCCCATACGATGAGGAAGTAACCCGGGAATCCCATCCATTCGATCGTACTCAATTCGTACCGGATGCGTTTCTCGACCTCTTCGCTCAATTCGGCGCCATAGCGCAGGTGGGCTCCTTTGTAGGTCAGGTCTTTCAGGTAGCAGAACTGTTTGGCCGTCATCAACTTTTCGCTGCGCTCCTTGCTCTCCTCCGCCCAGGCATCGAGTTCTTCGACGCTGTGGCAGGCATCGATTCGCGCCAGCTCTTCCTGATCTTCGATCTTCTTGACGAGCGATTCGCGCAACTCCTCGAAAGGCATGTGGAACTCCGGCGGCGGAGGGAAGTTGGGCATCAGAGGCGCATGGGTGAGTTTGTACTCCTCGACCTTGTCGGCGATCTCGAGCGTGGTGGCGAGTGCTTCGGGATGGTCGGGGAAGAGCTGCGCCATCTCTTCGGGCGATTTCAGATACTCCTGGAACGTATAGCGCATCCGATTGGGATCGTCCAGGTCGCGGCCGGTATTGAGGCAGATCAGATGATCGTGCGCCACGGCGTCTTCGGCCAGAATGAAATGCACGTCGTTCGAGCAGATGTATTTGACTCCGCATTTGGCCGACAGCTCCAGCAGGGCCTTATTGACCAGCAACTGATTCTCGTACACGTCGGCGTCCTTGCGCGGATCGCCCGACGGATGGAGCTGCAACTCCAGGTAATAGTCGTCCCCGAAGATGCTTTTGAACCAGCGCACGACCTGTTCAGCCTCCTCCATGTCGTTGCGCATGATGGCCTGGGGAACTTCGCCGCCCAGACATGCCGAGCAGCAGATCAATCCCTCGTGGTATTGTTCCAGCAGTTTCTTGTCGATACGGGGCTTGTAATAGAATCCTTCGGTAAAGGAGTAGGATACGATCTTGCAGAGATTGTGGTAACCCGTGAGGTTCTTGGCCAGCAGAATCAGGTGATCGCCCGCCTTCTCGTCCTTGTCCTTTTCGAAGCGGTTGCGCACGACGTAGGTTTCGCACCCCAAAATAGGCTTGATGCCCGCATCGGTGGCGACGTCGTGGAAGTTCTTGACGCCGTACATATTGCCGTGGTCGGTAATGGCCAGAGCCTTCATACCGAGGGCTTTGGCTCGTTTGATGAGCGGCGATATGGCCGCTGCGCCGTCCAAGATGGAATATTGCGTATGTACGTGTAAATGGACGAAATCCGGCATAATTCGAAAATTTATGGTTTTGGGCCGTCCTTTGCGAAGGTACGGAAAAGTCGCGGGCAGAAGCAAATTTATCTGCGTCTTGCCGATGCTTAAGGCGAAGTCAAAGGTAATGAAAAAATATGAAAGAATTTCCGTATTTCCAAGTAAAAATTGCCCGAACGATTCTACGTTGTTGAAAATGACGGGATAGGAAATATGTGGCAAAAATCTTGCAGCATTCCGAAAAAAAACGTATCTTGTTGATAGCCGGATTTATCCGGTCCTGCATCGCCCGTTTTCGCCGGGTACGAACGGAGTTCGGAACCGGGAGCACGGAAGTTCGAAGAACCGAAAAACGACGGGATGCAAAGATTTAATAAAAAATGTGGACCTCGTTGGAAATACGGTACTCCGAGTACCCGCATTTTAGGAAAGGTCTGAATTTTAATGCGGCCAGAGGATGCGAATAAATGTCCTTCGGATTCGATGCTGCGATTGTCAAACTGTTACATCGAAAGATATAATGGCCGAATAAATATATCACCTAAACAGCGATGATTATGAAAGATGAAAAATTAGTCGTGTTGAGAGAGTGGAACTCTGTCACCGAAGCCGAAATGGCCAAATCGATTCTGGACGGAGCCGGAATTTTTTCGACGATCCGCAACGAATATATGTCGGCGATCTATCCCATCGGCACGATGCCGGCACAGCTCGTGGTCAAGGAGGAAGATGCGAAGCGGGCTGCCGAATTGCTCGACAAAATGCCGTAATTTATTATTTTGCAGCTATTCAAGGAGTTCGGGAAGCTCTTAAAGAAGCCCCCGAATTCCTTATGAACGGCTCGGAACAACCTCTGTTGCTTGCGACTTTCGAACGGTTCGGAGAAGGGGCGAAACTGCGTACCGAAAACGTCGATTCATAGCTTCAGGTCCGGAGAACGAAGTCGTCGGAAATGAAACCGGCTTCGATAAGATCGGTCGAGCCGTGTCGGAGGATCCCTTATCGGTTCCATATGGCCCAGGCAGCTTCCGCCTGCCCTACGAGCATGTCGAGTCCGTTGCACGTGTGTGCTCCCCGTTGCGCTCCGTATTGCAGAAACAGCGTTTCGGCCGGGTTGTAGATCAGGTCGAAAAGATAGTGGGAGGGCGTGACGAAAGCGTACGGAATGCGGGGCGCCTCTTCGACATTCGGATGCATCCCGACTGGGGAGGCATTGATAATGAGCCGATGCGAACCGATTACTTCATCCGATACTTCGTCGTACGTATAATTTCCCGTTGCCGGATTCCGCGATACTAGATCGAACGGAATTTCCATCTGTGCCAATACATATTGCACGGCTTGCGACGCCCCGCCCGTGCCCAGTACCAATGCCCGTTCGGGACGCTCCCCGCCGAGAAATGTTTCGAGGGAGACGCGAAGTCCCGTCACATCCGTATTATAACCCGTCAGACGTCTGCCTTCACAGCGCACGCAATTGACGGCCCCGATCATCCGGGTTTCCGGCGAAAGATCGTCCAGATAGGGTATGATCTGTTGTTTATAGGGAATCGTGACATTGAATCCCCGCAGTTCGGGCTGCGCTTCCAGCAAAGCGGGCAACTCCTCGATCGTTTTCAATTCGTAAAGGTCGTACCGGCAATCCGCAATGCCTTCGCGTGCGAATTTATCGGCGAAATACCGGGCTGAAAACGAGTGTCCCAGCGGGTAGCCTATCAGACCGTAGCGTTTCATAAGGTTTTAGTTTTGGGGAGCGGAGATTTTTTGAGCGACCCGCTTGCCGATGAATTCGATGACATAGATCAGAAGAAATCCTGCCAGCGCCAGTGCTACGGCCTGCCACAAGTGGGCATCGGTCTGACCGATCGCCTCGAAATGTCCCGGTGTAATGTTTTGTTCCACCAACGGGTGAACGGCACCCTGGGCATCCGTATAAGTTTCCACGACCTCTTTCCAGGGCCAGACTTTATTGAGCGATCCGACCATGAAACCCATGAGCAGGGAGATCGTCAGGTCGTGATGCTTGCGCAGCAGCCACGAAAGCAGGTGCGAAAAACTGATGATACCGGCGACGGCTCCGACTGCGAAAAGCAGCAGGACACCCAGCCGGAATTCGCTGACAGCCTGTAAAATGTATTGGTATTTTCCCAGCAGCAGCAGGATGAAGGCGCCTGAAATTCCCGGAAGAATCATCGCGCAGATGGCAACAGCTCCCGAAAGCATGATAAACCACCAGTCGTTGGGCGTTTGCGTCGGGGAGGCGATCGTGATCCAGAATGCCAGCGCGGTGCCGACAAGCAGTCCCAGTAGCGAAGTGAGGTTCCACTTCCGAATATCCCGGGCGACGAAAGCCGCCGAAGCGACGATCAGTCCGAAAAAGAAGGACCAGATTTCGATCGGGTGATGCGCCAGCAGGTAAGTCATCAACCGTGCCAGCGAAAAGATGGCGATACCGATACCCTGCAGTACGGAGAAGAGGAAACTGCCGTTGATGTGGCGCCAGAATTTCCTGAATTCGAACCGGCCGAGCAATTTCAACGCAGTCGGATTAAAACTTTTGATCGACTCGATCAGTTCGCTGTAAATTCCCGAAATAAAGGCGATCGTCCCGCCCGATACTCCCGGGACAACATCCGCCATTCCCATTGCGCAGCCTTTCAGCGCCAACAGCACGTATCTGAACATAATCCGCTCTAATAAAAAGTTAGGCAATTCATCTTTCAATGTACCTTTTGACAATTCCGAGAGGTGTCTATTCGCTGTTCCCGGTTGTATCGGTAATGCTCCTGCCCACAGATCCCTTCCCGGAAAGGACTTAAGGCGCTTTACTCCCAAAGAGGTACACTAAAGTATATAATCACGAAAAGTTATCTCGTTCGTCGAAAACACGACGTTTCGCAAAAACGGCATTATAATAACATCGCATAGGTATTGCCGTTTCCGGCGATGTTTTGCTTGTGCAAAGATAGTATATGCGGGAAACATCGCAAGATTTTTTCGGGATAAAACCCTGAAAAAATCCATCCCGAACGAAGATTTAATAATTCGTTAATAATACCGTTCGAGGATTCCGCCTCCGACGACCCGTTCCCCTCGGTACAAAACGACGGGCTGCCCGGCGGCCGGGGCCCACGCGGGATCCTCCAGTTCGATCCGAATCCCCGAAGCGGCAGGGAAGACCGCTGCGTATCCCTCGGGGTTGCGGCCGATGCCCCGGATCACCGCACGGATATCGCGGGCACCGAATACCTCGTCGCTCTCTATCAGGCGACATTCCCCGACTTCCAGCGTACGATGCAACAACAGCTTCTCTTCTCCGGCTACGATCCGGTTTGCCGCCGTGTCGATAGCGACCACCGCCCAGCCCGGCGGCAGGTCGAGGCCCTTTTTCTGGCCGATGGTGTAGAGGGCCGCCCCGTCGTGCGTGCCGAGCCGATGTCCGGCAGAGTCGATGATGGGGCCGGGCCGGAGCGCTTCCGTTTTATCCCGGCTTCGCAGGAAGTCGCGGCACGGGCGTCCCTCGAGAAAACAGACGCCCATACTCTCCCGACGGTCGGCGAGTTCTTCGACGATATTTCGTTTGATGACCGTTCCCATCGGAGTCAGCACCCGATCGAGGATCTCCTGCGGCAAGTCCCACAGGTAGTAGGACTGGTCCTTGCGGTTGTCGGCCGCACGGGTGACGTATCGTTTGCCGCCTGCGGAGGTAATGCGGAAATAGTGTCCCGTAGCGATGTGGCGAATCCCCAGTGCGTCGGCCTCTGCCGCAAGGCAGGGCCATTTGATCCGACTGTTGCAGCGCGTGCACGGAGCCGGGGTACACCCCCGGAAGTAACTGTCGGTAAAATAGTCCACCACCTCCCGTTCGAACCGCTCCCGCACCGACCGCATTCGCCAAGGAATACCGAGTGCTCCGGCACGCAGACGCGCCTTTTCCAACAATGCGGAATCGCCTCTCATGTCGAGCGTCAGAGCCGTTACATGATATCCGGCCGCCTGCAACAATCCGACGGCGGCGAAGCTGTCTATTCCGCCGCTGAAACCCAACAATACCCGATTATCCTTCATAAACTCCTGTCTTCATGAGAACCAGGCGGGCGAGCTGTCCGGTAGGGGAGGCAACGGGAACAGAGGGCTGGGGGCGCCGGCGGTTCTGTCAAGCATATTCTTCCGGCTTCGGGTGTTCTTCTTCGAAGAATTCCGGTTTTTCCCGTTTAATGAACCCGATCACCTCTTCCAAGCCTTCGAGGAATTTGGAAAAATCCTCTTTGTAAAGGAATATTTTATGCCGGTCGTAACTGACCGTTCCATCCGGCGCCGTTTTCTTCCGGCTCTCCGTAATGGTAAGAAAATAATCGTTCGCACGCGTAGCGCGCACGTCCAGAAAATAGGTCCGCCGGCCGGCTTTTACGACTTTCGACAGGATCTGTTCGCCGAAATCTTCTCCGTCCGTGCGGAAGGTATTCAGAGCAGCCATACAAGGTAATATTTTGAGGGTTATTCGTTTGTTCCATACGTAAATATAAAACAAATTTCGTTTTCCTGCAAATTCTTGTCCGTGATTATATACTCTTTGGGCGTGCAGCGATTCAAACCCCTTCCGGGAAGGGAATTTCGGGGCAGGCCGAATTATAAACTCAATTACGAGTCGTGAATACGCGACTCTCGGAAATAACGTGATGCAACCGCTTATTGCCGCTCATGCTGCGCTTCCAGGAGCGGCAGCCCCTCTGCCTCCCAGTTTTTCAGCAAATTGAGCGCCCGGATGAAGTCGGCATCATCCCTTGCGTGCAATATCCGCAGCAGAGCTTCCCGGTCGAAAAGCCGCTCTGCCAGCAATGCTTTGAGCAGGCGCCTGGTCCCCGCTTCGACATCGGAATCTTCCGCCGGAGGTGTTACGCCCTGTTCCAGTCCCAGTCCGATCAACTCCTCATACATTTCATCGGGAACTTCGAACCGCTCCTCGAACGATGCGAACTCCGGATAATCCCGTTCCAGGGCTGTCCGGTTGCGGTCCAGGTAGCGCTGCATAAATTCAGGAAAGATATTTTTCCGCAGCAGGGCGTTCAGATAAGATGCCTGCACCGTATCCTGTATTACGCACACGTCGGGCGCTATGCCTCCGCCGCCGTAAACTGTCCGGCCCGTGCGGAGTGTCCGGTAGGCCGGCGACGGAATCGTGTCGGGCAGCGGATGAGTTCGGTAAGCCGTGCGATCCCCGCCTTTGACGTAAGGACGTTGAATTTCCCGGCCCGAAGGCGTATGATAGCGGGCGACGACCAGACGCAGGGCCGACCCGTCCGGAAGCAGATATTGGCGCTGCACCAACCCTTTTCCGAAGCTGCGGCGCCCGACGATTACCGCGCGGTCCCAGTCCTGCAGCGCTCCGCTCACGATTTCACTGGCCGACGCCGACCGTTCGTCGATCAGGACGATGAGCCGCCCTTCGGCCGGAAATACCGGATTCCGGCGGGCGGAATGGACTACGGACGGTACGCTGCGGCCTTCGGTCGAAACGATCCGCGAGCCTTTGGGCAGGAAAAAGCCGGACAAAGCGATCGCCTGATCCAACAGTCCTCCGCCATTGCCCCGAAGATCGAGAATCAACTCCTTCGGACGGTCCAGCTCTTCGTAAGCCCGCTGCACCTCCCGCATGGTGGTCTGACCGAAACGGATCAGTTTGATGTATCCCACCGCAGAATCGACGCGGTAGGCCAGCTCGACGGAGGGGAGAGGTATTTCCCGTCGGACGATTTCGTACAGAATCGGTTGGCAGACTCCTCGTCGAATCACTAGGATTTTTACTTTCGATCCGGCATCTCCCCGCATGACGGAGATGAGCTCGGAGGCCGGGATCTCCTTCACGGTGCGTCCGTCCACCCGGACGATCCGGTCGTCGGGACGGATGCCTGCTTCTTCGGCGGCCCCTCCCGACAGGAGGGAGGTTACGACCAGCGAATCACGGATCCATTGGGTCTGAATGCCTATTCCTCCGAACTTACCCCGATAGAGGCTCCAGAATTCAGCCATCTCCGCAGCCGAGGCATATTCGGTATGGGGATCGAGTTGCTGTACCATGCTGCGGATCGCCTCCTCGACCAGCGGCGCCATATCGACCGAATCGACATACATCTTGCGGATATATTCGTAAGACCGCTCCAGCTTGGCGAGCGACCGTCGCTGTGCCCGGTCGGGCCGGGAAACGGCGATATCGGCCGTCCGGAACGATGATAATCCCGCCACGGCCAGCAACAGCCCGAAAAACCACATGCTCCGCTTCATATCGAATTACATGATTGCATATTTTTCCGTCCGGCGTCCTCCCAAGCAGGTACCGCGAAACACCGGGAAATGATTTCCGACTGCGAGCAGGGAGGAAAGGCGTGAACCCCGTCTTCTTTCCGGCGATTCGGTGAGCCATAGATACCGCCTCGGATGCACCCACATTCGGAACGGGGCGTATCCGCCGATAACTCTGCTCTCTCAACTACCGCCGGGGCGGCTATTCCGCGTCCGCTCGGACAGGCGCTTCGGATTATCTATAACTAATTATCTAACGGAGTGCTTCGGCCAGTCGGGTGAACGGCACCTGGGTCTGTTCGCCGGAGGTCATATCCTTGATCGTCGCCACCCGTTCTTCCAGTTCCCGGCTGCCGACGATTACCACGCAGGGGATTCCCCGGCGATTGGCATACTCCATCTGTTTTTTCATCTTTCCGTTTTCGGGATATATCTCCGCCGGAATACCTGCGGCACGCACCTCCTGCAACAGTTTCAGCGAGGCATGCTCTTCGCTTCGCCCAGATTGGCGAACATCACCCGGGCCGCACAGCCCAGATCGGCCGGGAAGAGTCCGAGGCCGGTCATCACGTCGTAGATGCGGTCCGCACCGAACGAAATGCCGACACCCGACATGTTCGGCATTCCGAAGATGCCCGTCAGGTCGTCGTAGCGTCCGCCGCCGCAGATCGACCCGATGGCGAAATCGAGCGCCTTGACTTCGAAAATCGCTCCCGTATAATAATTGAGCCCCCGGGCCAGCGAGAAGTCGAGCTCGATCGGCAGCTCCACCCCCAGCCGGTTCACGTACCCGAAGATCGTTTCCATCTCGGAAATGCCTTCCAGTCCGACAGCCGAGGCGCCAATGACATCTCGCAACACAGCCAGTTTCCGTTCATTATCGCCTGTCAATTCGAGTATCGGTTGCAGCTTTTCGATCGCATCGGAGCCGATGCCGCGTTCCGTCAATTCAGCCTTGACAGCCTCCAATCCGATCTTTTCCAGCTTGTCGATGGCGACCGTAATGTCGATCATCTTGTCCGCATGTCCGATGGTTTCAGCAATGCCGTACAGAATCTTGCGGTTGTTTACCTTCAGCGATACGTTAATTCCGAGCGTCCGGAAAACCCGTTCCACGATCTGTATGAGTTCCACTTCGCACAGCAGCGATCGGGTGCCGATGACATCCACGTCGCACTGGTAAAACTCCCGGTAGCGGCCTTTCTGCGGACGGTCGGCCCGCCAGACCGGTTGTATCTGGTAGCGTTTGAACGGGAAGGCGATTTCGCTCTGGTGCTGCACCACATAACGGGCAAAAGGCACCGTCAGGTCGTAACGCAATCCCTTTTCGCAAATTCGGGAGGCCGTGCGCAACTCTTCGTCATTCAGTCCGGCGGCGTAATCCCCCGAATTGAGGATTTTGAAAAGCAGTTTGTCGCCTTCGTCGCCGTATTTGCCCAGCAGGGTGGAGAGGTTCTCCATCGCAGGCGTTTCGAGCGGGCCGAAGCCGAAGGTGCGGAAAACGTCCCGGATTTTGTCGAAAATATATTGGCGGCGCATCATCTCCAGCGGGGAGAAGTCGCGTGTGCCCTTGGGTATGGAGGGTTTTTGTGCCATTTTATTCCACCAGTTTTCTGTATTTTACACGATGGGGCTGCGTATCGCCGCCCTGCGCTTTCTTCCACTCCTCGTATTCGCTGTACGAACCTTCGTAGAAGACCACTTTCGAATCGCCTTCGAAGGAGAGGATGTGCGTGGCGATACGATCGAGGAACCAGCGGTCGTGGGAGATCACGACGGCGCAGCCGGCGAAATTCTCCAGACCCTCCTCCAGCGCACGCAACGTATTGACGTCGATGTCGTTGGTCGGCTCGTCCAGAAGCAGCACATTACCTTCCTCCTTGAGTGCGAGGGCCAGGTGCAGGCGGTTGCGCTCGCCGCCCGACAGCATGCCGCACTTCTTCTCCTGATCGGCGCCCGTGAAATTGAACCGGGCCACGTAAGCGCGGGCATTGACCTGGCGGTTGCCCAGCATAATCAGGTCGGTACCCTGCGAAATCACCTCGTAAACGGTTTTTTCCGGGTCGATGGACTTGTGCTGCTGATCCACGTAGGCCAGTTTGACCGTCTGACCGACAGTGAAAGTTCCCGAAGTAGGCTGTTCGAGTCCCATGATCATCCGGAAGAGGGTAGTCTTGCCCGTACCGTTGGGGCCGATCACACCGACGATACCGGCAGGCGGCAGCGAGAAGTTCAGTCCCTCGTACAGCACCCGGTCGCCGAAGGCTTTCGATACGTCGTGCGCCTCGATCACCACATCGCCCAGACGCGGGCCGTTCGGGATGAATATTTCGAGCTTTTCCTCCTTCTGTTTGGTATCTTCGTTCATCAGCTTGTCATAGGCCGACAGACGGGCTTTCGACTTGGCGTGACGTCCGGAGGGGGACATACGCACCCACTCCAACTCGCGTTCGAGGGTCTTGCGACGCTTCGATTCCTGCTTCTCCTCCATAGCCATACGGGTCGTCTTCTGCTCCAGCCAGCCCGAATAGTTACCTTTCCAGGGAATACCTTCGCCGCGGTCGAGTTCCAGAATCCAGCCGGCCACGTTATCCAGGAAATAGCGGTCGTGCGTCACGGCGATCACCGTGCCCTTATATTGTTGCAGGTGTTGCTCCAGCCAGTCGATCGACTCGGCGTCGAGGTGGTTGGTCGGCTCGTCCAGCAGCAAGACGTCCGGCTGCTGCAAAAGCAGGCGGCACAAGGCCACGCGGCGGCGTTCGCCGCCCGAGAGTACCTTGACGCTCTGATCCGGGTCGGGACAGCGCAGGGCATCCATCGCACGCTCCAGTACGCTGTCCAGCTCCCAGCCGTTCACGTGGTCGATCTGTTCGTACAGTTCGCCCTGACGCTCGATAAGTCGGGCCATCTCTTCGTCGTCCATCGGCTCGCAGAGTTTCTGGTTGATCTCCTCGTACTCCTTCAGCAGGGCTACGGTCGAGGCGCAGCCCTCTTCGACCACTTCGCGCACGGTCTTGGCATCGTCGAGTTTGGGTTCCTGTTCCAGGTAACCGACCGTATAACCGGGCGAGAAGACCACTTCACCCTGGAAATTCTTGTCGATACCCGCGATGATCTTCATCAGAGTCGATTTACCCGAGCCGTTCAGACCGATGATACCGATCTTGGCGCCGTAGAAGAACGAGAGGTAGATGTTGTTGAGAACTTTTTTCTGGTTGGTGAAGGTCTTGCTTACGCCGACCATCGAAAAGATGATTTTTTCGTCTGCCATATTTTTCTTTTTGAATTATTTGCGGAGTTACACCGGAATAACGCAGGTCGCGCTACAAGCCAACCTGTTTCGACTGTCCGAAACGCGATCTGTCCGGGTCCGAATCTATTTGGGAACAAAGATAACGCAAACCGGGCGGAGCGCCAAATTTATTTGTTCTCCGCAGAAATACGGCTTTTCCGCAAAGGCACGCGAACAAATCGCAGTGCGACCGTTGCCCTCTTGTTGAAAAACTACAACGGAATGCCTGTGGCATAACTGGTGCTTTCGCCCGGATCGAAGTTTACGGGAAAAGAGATCAGATACCGGCAGGGATGCCCCATTTCGAGAAGCGGCGTCCATTGTCCCGATGTGTCGAGAATCAGTTTCTGCACGTGTTCCGTCAGTGCAGGATGAGGTGATTCCGATGCGCCGACCAAAGTGATTGTGCCGTCAGGCTCTATATAGAACTCGACACGTACGGTGCCGTACACACCCGCTTCGTACAACTTCGTATCATATACGAGATTTCGGTTCAAATATTCGCGGAAAGCCATCAATCCGTCCTTTTTACCCCGGAATGTCGGCTTGACGAAAGCTCCCGGCAGGAAATTCATATTGATCAGCATTTTTCGCACATACGGGATTTTTCGGCCGTCCTTGTATGCCGGGGTGAAAGGGTTCAATTCCGATAATGCCGTATTCAACAGCTCCCGGCTGCGCTGGGTCGGATTGAATCGCACTCCGCCCAGCGAATCGGGATATTGTACATCGACGCAGCGTCCCAGCGTGTCTATCGTAAACTTCATAAGCAATTCATGCGAGAGTTCTTCGATTCGGTAGCCGTCCCGCTTCATGACTTTCGTCACCTTCTTCTCGAATTGTTTGCGAAAAACATCCGGGTCGTCCGACCCTGCATATCGCGGCGGAATAATCTGCGCTGCTGCCGGCAAACTTATCAGGCAAAGAATGAGAGAAATTATTTTTCTCATAATGTAAATGTTTTATCTTAACCTGAAATCGACCGGAAGCACAAACTTCTGTCGGACGGGAGCGCCAAAATAGAGCGCGGGTATCCATTTGCCGGAAGTCGATAAAATAATTTTCTTAACACGATAACTCATTTTCGGATGCGGCGATTCCAATACTTTATCGATTTCGACGGAACCGTCCGTATTGACAATAAAGACGATGATTACCCGGCCGGAAACACCCCATGGCCGAAGCTCTTCGGGATATTCAACTCTTTTTGCAATATATTTTTCAAACACAGTCAAATCATTCGGCTCGCTCTTTTTAAAACAAGCCGGGGTAGTTACTTCAGGGATATAGGCAAAATTGTATTCCATCGTCTGTCGGTAAGGAACTTTTTCGCCCCTTTCCGTCGCGGGCTGAAAAGAATCGATTCCGGCCAACGCCGTGCGAAGCAACTCCAATGTCCGTTCTTTCACGATAATCGTTTGGCGGCGACAGGTGTCGGGAATTTCCAGATCGATGCAGCGTCCCAGCGTATCGATGGTAAAATTCATCCAGAAGTAGTGAATAAGGTCATCAGGAGTATAGCCGTCGCTATAGTAAACCTCAGTCACACGTTCCATAAGCGCTTGCCGGAACAGCTGAACATCGTCCGAACCTTGAAATAGGGGAGGAGTGGTTTGGGCCTCCGCAATCGTGCACGAAAAACAGGATAAAAACAAGAGCAGGATCTTTTTCATGGGAATTGGGTATAATATTTGATTAAAAATACGACATAATTCGTCGCGGTCCAAATATTCCTGCGGCAAAATGCAACGGATATAAAAAATTCCAATGCGAACATAAGAAATAAATAACGGTTATCGATGGCTTTTCCCGTTCGTTTATCGTATATTTGTAGAGAGAAATCAACCACACAAACAAATAAATTATTTTCAGTATGAGCAAAAGTGTTAAAGGTACCAGGACGGAGCAGAACCTGCTCAAAGCATTTGCCGGCGAGAGCCAGGCACGGACTCGTTATACGTTTTTCGCAAGCGTAGCCAAGAAAGAGGGTTACGAGCAGATCGCAGGTGTTTTTGCGGAAACTGCGGATCAGGAAAAAGAGCATGCGAAGCGTTTCTTCAAATTCCTCGAAGGCGGGGATCTGGAGATTACGGCCAGTTATCCGGCCGGCCGGATCGGCACCACGGCTGAAAACCTGCTGGCGGCAGCCAAAGGGGAGAACGAGGAGTGGGACGTGCTCTATCCCGACTTCGCCAAAGTAGCCGAAGAGGAGGGCTTCCCCGAAATCGCCAATGCATTCAAGCAGATTTCCAAAGTCGAGGCGGAGCATGAGCGCCGTTATCTGAAGCTGTTGAGCCGCATTACGGACGGCAACTTCTTCAAGCGCGACGGCAAGATCTGGTGGCAGTGCCGCAATTGCGGATTTATCTGCGAAGCGGAGGAAGCGCCGAAAATCTGCCCGGCATGCCAGCACCCGCAGGCATACTTCGAACCCAAGAAAGACAACTATTAACGGAGTTCTTTTATCGAACGAGCCCGGATCCGTTCAGCGGATCCGGGCTTTTTATACAATCCAGGGCTTTTTTCGGTTGGACAGGTCGTACCGGAGATATGCGGATGAAAAGCGATAATAAGGCATTATCCACCGAAACGGGAACGGAAAATCCAAAATGGAAACGGTTACAACCCCAACAGGAGGCGGGTATCCGTCATGAATCGCTCGTACCGCAGCCGTGAATCGGCCGGCATGGAGAGGGTGTCGCCGACCTCCGAAGGGGTGATCCGGTAGCCGGGTGTCAGGACCCACACCGGCGTCAGTTCGAGCGAGTAGCGCAGCGAACCGTCGGGAGAACGGGTTACCTCGACGGTCGCCACGATTCCGCCGTCGCAATAACGCTTCCGCTGGTTGGACACGAAATTACCGAGCGAATAGAGTACGATCCCGTTACTGTCCTGTTCGTAAGGCTGTACGACATGCGGGTGGCTGCCGACAATCAGATCGACCCCGTGTCTTCGCAGAAACCCGGCCAACTGCCGCTGCACCTTGTTCGGTCGACGTTCGTATTCGTTGCCCCAGTGCATGCAGGCGATCACGCAATCCACGCCGTCGTGCTCGACCGCCGCCAGGTCCGCGGCGATCCGCACCGTGTCGATGGGATTGACCGACAATCCGGAAGGGACCGGAAGACCGTTCGTACCGTAGGTGTAGTTCAGCAGGGCGAAACGTATGCCGCCCGCTTCGAAACGGAGCGGATGCCTCGCCCGGAAATCCGAGCTGTCCAGAAAAACGCCCGTATGTTCGATGCCGGCCGGTCGAGTTCCCGGATCGTCGTACGGATGCCTTTCGATCCGCCGTCGCAGCAGTGGTTGTTGGCCAGTACGGTAATGTCCACGCCCAGGGAGTCGAGTGCCTCGGCCAAAGCCGCAGGGGAGCGGAAGCAGGGGTAACCCGTATAGGGTCCGGATTCGGAAAGGGTGGTTTCGAGATTGACGATCGCTGCATCGGCCGCACGGAAGCGCTCCCGCACCCAGTCGAAAGAGGCATTGAAATCGAAATCGCCTTCCGGCGTACGCGCTGCGGTGAGCTGGGGCGTATGCTGCATCAGGTCCCCGGCGAAGACCAGCCGGGCACGCCGTACCTCCGGGAGGGATGGCTTGGAAGGTATGTCGATTTCGGCTGTCCGGCTCCGATGCGACAGCGTGTGGGAGCAACAGACGTAAAGGGCGCCGGCTGCAGACAATCCGATGATTGTCAGAACGATGATTTTCGAAAATTTCTCCATTTCCCGTCAAAAATACGATACGGGGCAGAATTATCCAAAAACTCCGTAGATTTGCGTCGGCGTTGATGGGCGCATTCCGAAAATAGATTGTTATGAATAATTTGCGAGGTGTGCTGTATGCCGTCGTTTCGTCGGCTACGTTCGGGTTGATCCCGCTGTTTTCGATTCCGCTGCTGCAAGGAGGTATGTCCTCCCCGGCGATCCTGTTCTACCGCTTCGGACTGGCCGCCGCGATGATGGGGCTGATCGCCCTTGCGACCCGGCGGCCGCTTCGTATTACGTGGCCGCAAACCGGCACGCTGTTGCTTCTGGGTGCGATGTATTCCGTGACGGCCCTCGGGCTGTTGCGTTCTTACACCTACATTCCCAGCAGTGTGGCCACGACGATCAACTTTCTATACCCGCTGGGCGTGGCGATCGTGATGACGCTGTTTTTCCGCGAAAAAAATTCCGTCTGGCTGCTGGTTGCGATCCTCATCTCACTGGTGGGTGTGGCGCTGCTTTCGTGGGGCGAATCGGCGGTCCGCAGAGCGACCGTGCCATCGTCGGCGTCGGGTTCGCGGGAGCGACCGTGCTGACCTACACGATCTATATCGTCGGTGTGAAAAAAAGCCGTATTTCCCGGCTCGATCCGATGATCCAGGCTTTTTATGTCCTGCTTTTCAGCGCCTGCTTCTTCCTCGTGTACGCTCTGTCCACGACCGGTGCTCCGCTGCCCGGCAAGTGGCATCTCTGGCAAAACCTCCTGTTGCTGGCCCTGGTGCCGACCGTTGTATCCAACCTGACGCTCGTTCTGGCAATCAAGGAGATCGGTTCTACGATGACATCGATCCTCGGTTCGATGGAGCCGCTGACGGCAGTACTCGTCGGGGTGCTGCATTTCGGGGAGAAGTTCGGCCTCGACAGTGCCTCGGGCCTGATACTGATTATCACGGCGGTCATCATCGTCATTCTTCAGGCCAAGAAAAAAGAACATCCGCAAACCCTCCCGCACGAAAGCATCCATTAGCTTCGGCAGTAACGGCTGCGGAGGAAACCTTCCGACAAGGAGCGACGGACTACCGCTCCTTTTTTTCAGGCCGCTTGGGAAACCACCCTTTTTCGACCCGCTTGCGCTGTTCGAACAATTCGCCGATACTCCAGAACGAAGAGGCGCCCCAGACTGCCAACAAGGTGGACCAGACGATGTTTTCGACCAGTACGGAACCGATGACCGCCGCGATTCCCATCAGGAGGAAAATCCACCAGATCCGCACTCCGAAATAGTATTCGCCTTTAGTCACCAGCGGATGAAAAATACCGATGATGAGAAACGTGGCGACACCGATCATGATGCCGGCCAGATGATATTCCATCAAAAATTCCATAGTTCAACTCTTCTTTGTTTTTCCGAACAAAATACGTGCCCCGTCGGAAAGACAGACACGGAACACGCTGCAGGAAATGTCCCGTCGATGAGCAGTTCGTTCGCTGCAAAGATACGATTAAGCCGAGGGCAAAAACAAATTTATTTGTACTTTGCCGAGGCGGAGTATCTAAGACGAAGTCAAAGATTGGGATTAAGC
>ERZ859817.787-NODE-787-length-16448-cov-1.669188_pt1 | contig 16448 bp, 20 predicted proteins | sample MGYA00509986_ERZ859817 | MGnify/ENA primary metagenome ERZ859817 (study PRJEB30046, sample SAMN00715155) | human gut metagenome | study: EMG produced TPA metagenomics assembly of the A metagenome-wide association study of gut microbiota in type 2...
AAATGTCGAAGTATTCGGAATCCCGAACCTGTGTGTATTAAGCGAAGATCCGAAAAAAATTGCAGACCGTTTTACAGGCTTTTTTGACAAAGTATTAATTGATGCGCCGTGTTCCGGCGAAGGCATGTTCCGCAAGGATAACAAGCTGATTAAAAGCTGGGAAAAGAACGGTCCGGAATTTTACAGTAAAATACAACGGGATATTGTCCTTTCCGGCGCGGATATGTTAAAGCCGGGCGGCAAAATGCTCTATTCTACCTGTACATTTTCTAAGCTGGAGGATGAAGAAACCATCCGTCATCTGTTAAGGGAACGCCCGGAAATGCATTTGATACCGATTCCGTCATATGAGGGCTTTTGTCCGGGTATCATTGAAAATGAAGAAGATACGGCAATGCAGATTGAAAAATGTGTCCGCATTTTCCCTCACAAAATGCAGGGAGAAGGACATTTTCTTGCACTGCTTGAAAAAGATACAGATGCACCGGAAAACTATCATGCGAAAAGAAAACCGTCAACGGAAAAACTGCCGGAAGAACTGTTGGAATTTTTAAGCCATGTAACATTTCCGGTACAAAAGCAGGACATTTTTATCCGCGACAGCAAGGTTTATCAGGTATCGCCTGAAATGCCGCAGGAGGGCGGACTCCGGATTATGAGAAACGGACTGCTGCTCGGTGAAATGAAGAAAAACCGTTTTGAGCCGAGCCAGGCATTAGCCATGGCATTACAGATGTCCGAATACGATAAGATTATCAATCTCCCGGCTTCAGATGAGCGCGTGGTGAAATATTTAAAAGGCGAAACACTGGATTTTGAAAATGAGAATGATTATCAGGATGGCTGGAATCTGTTCTGCGTAGACGGTTATCCGTTAGGCTGGGGCAAGTACAGCAAGGGGGCATTAAAGAATAAATATCTGGCAGGCTGGCGTTGGCAGTAGGCATGCATAGAAAAAAGAGGAAACTATGGCAAAAATAAGACTGGACAAGTATCTTGCGGATATGCAGATTGGGACACGCAGTGCGGTAAAAGAATATATCCGCAAAGGGCGTGTCCGTGTCAATGAAGCAGTGGTAAAAAGTCCTGAACAAAAAATTGATACGGAAACGGATACCGTTTTATACGATGATAAACCGGTAGGATACCACACGTATGAATACTTTATGCTTAATAAACCGCAGGGCGTGGTATCTGCAACACAGGATACAAAAGAAAAGACTGTGACAGAGCTGATTACAGAAAAAAACAGAAAAGATTTGTTTCCTGTGGGACGGCTGGATAAAGATACGGAAGGACTGTTGCTGATTACCAATGACGGTGCATTGTCACACGAACTGCTTTCGCCGAAAAAACACGTCGATAAAACGTATTTTGCGGAAGTTATGGGAAAAATCGGACAGGCAGAGGTTGTAAAATTTAAAGAAGGTCTGGTGATAGATACAGAATTTACGGCACTTCCGGCAGTGCTTGAAGTGCTGTCTTTTGATGAAGCAAAGAACACCAGCCGGATTCGTGTCACGATCCACGAAGGTAAATTTCATCAGGTAAAGCGCATGTTTGAAGCAGTCGGAAGCGAAGTGCTGTATTTAAAACGGCTCTCCATGGGAACGCTTGTGTTAGACGAAAGCCTTGCGCCGGGAGCATACCGCAGGCTCACAGAGCAGGAAATTCAAATGTTAAAGGAAACGAGGAATATAAAGAAAAATGGTTAAAGATTTTCTGCCGATTTCAAAGAAAGATATGAAAAAGAGGGGCTGGGAGCAGTGTGACTTTGTCTATGTTATTGGGGATGCCTATGTAGACCACTCTTCCTTTGGACCGGCAATTATCAGCCGTCTGCTGGAAGCGTTTGGCTATAAAGTCGGCATTATTGCACAGCCGGACTGGAAAGACAAAAACAGTATCGCCGTGCTTGGTGCACCGCGGCTGGGATTTCTGGTATCTGCGGGCAATATGGATTCCATGGTCAACCACTACACAGTATCCAAAAAGACCGCAAAACCGATTCTTTTTCACCGGGCGGTGTTATGGGCAGACGACCGGATTATGCGACGGTGGTGTACTGCAACCTGATCCGTCAGACCTTTAAAAAAGAACCGATTATCATCGGCGGGATTGAAGCGTCCCTGCGCCGGCTTTCCCATTATGATTACTGGTCTGATAAGGTGAAACACTCCATTCTTGTCGATTCGGGTGCGGATTTAATCTCCTACGGCATGGGCGAACATTCTATCGTAGAAATTGCCGATGCACTAAACAGCGGAATGGATGTTCATGATATTACTTATATAAAAGGAACGGTTACAAGACCAAATCTCTTGACAATCTTTACGATTATGTGGAACTGCCGGATTACGATACAATCTGTGCCGATAAACGTAAATATGCGGAAAGTTTTTATACACAGTATACGAATACCGATCCGTTTACGGCAAAGGTGCTTGTTGAAAAATGCAAGGAAAAACTCTATGTCGTGCAGAATCCGCCCGCACTGCCGCTGACCAGTCAGGAAATGGACGATGTCTATGCACTGCCGTATATGCGGGACGAACATCCGGTATATAAAAAAGACGGTGGAATCCCGGCATTCGGTGAAATTAAATTCAGTATATCAAATAACCGCGGGTGCTTCGGCGGGTGCAGCTTCTGTGCGCTGACCTTTCATCAGGGAAGAATTGTACAGGTGCGAAGCCATGAATCCATTTTAGAAGAAGCACGGCAGATGACACAGGAAGAAGATTTTAAAGGTTACATTTACGATGTCGGCGGACCGACGGCAAATTTCCGTTTTCCGTCCTGTAAAAAGCAGCTTACGCACGGTGTCTGCCAGAATAAGCAGTGTCTATTTCCGAAGCCTTGCAAGAACCTGACGGTCGACCATAAAGATTATATAAAGCTGATGCGTGAAATCCGGGAACTGCCGGGCATTAAAAAGGTATTTATCCGCTCCGGTATCCGTTTTGACTACTGCATGGCAGATGATGACGATACCTTTATGAACGAGCTGTGTAAACATTATATCAGCGGGCAGTTAAGAGTTGCGCCGGAACACATTTCAGACAATGTCTTAAAATATATGGGCAAGCCGGAAAACAAGGTGTATGAAGCCTTTTTAAAACGTTATGCGCGGATTAATAAAAAAACAGGAAAAGAGCAGTTTGTTGTGCCATACCTGATGTCTTCCCATCCGGGTTCAACGATGAAGGAAGCGATTGAACTGGCAGAGTATATCCGTGATCTGGGGGATAAGCCGAGCAGGTGCAGGACTTTTATCCGACACCGTCCACGCTTTCAACCTGTATGTATTACACGGGACTTGACCCGCGTACCATGGAAAAGGTCTATACACCGGTTTCACCGCATGAAAAAGCAATGCAGAGAGCATTAATCCAGTACCGCAATCCCGAAAATTACGAGCTGGTAAAGGAAGCACTGCTAAAGAATCACAGGGAAGACTTAATCGGATTTGACAGGCACTGCCTGATTCCGCCGCGTCCGATGAAAAACGGATACCACACCGGCGGCACAAATCAGGGAAATTCAAAGCAGGGAAGCCCGAAACAGGGCAGTCAGAAAAAGGGTAAGCATACAACAACGCAGAATACAAGAACAGCCAGACAGCGTCCAGCCGGTCAGAAGTCGGCAGATAACAGAAAAAGCGGCAGAAGCGGCACGCGGAAAGCAGGAGAAGAAAACGATGAAGTTACAGGAAAAAGGAACTTTTGAATATTTAAAGCGCAAAAAGAATCAGAACCTGCTCATTATGCTGATTTCATTTGCGGTAGTATTTGCCGTATTTTTTGCAGGGTTGGCAGTTTTTAAGTCGCGCAATAACTACTGCACGCTGATTGCAACGGTACTGGTGCTTCCGGCGGCAAAATTTGCAGTCGCCTACTTTGTATTACTTCCGCATAAAAGTGCAACACAGGCACAGAAAGAAGCCGTGGAAGCTGCTGCAGGAGCGCTTACCTGCTGTTACGACTGCGTTTTTTCAAACAGCAAAAGTCCGATTGGTACACAGGCAGTTGTTGTCACAGACAATGCCGTCTGCGCGCTCACACAGGAAGAAAAGGCGGATAAGACCCTTTTTGAAACCAGTCTGCGGGACTTTTTAAAAAATGAAAAACTGGCGGCAAACGTAACACTCTACACTGATGAAAAGACCTTTTTAAACAGAGTGCGGGGACTTGCCGCTAATTTTGATGATACCGATAAACGCAGTATGGACAGAATGGAATGGATTACCCATGCCATGAAAAATATGTGCTTATAGGCGGAAATGCCTGTAGAATGGAGAAAATGTGAAAGAAATAACAATCAGCCCCTTGAAGCAGGACAGCGGTTTGACAAATATCTTGTAAAATGTCTGCCCAATGCCACCAAAAGTTTTTTATACAAAATGCTGCGCAAAAAAAATATTACATTGAACCGCAAAAAAGCAGAGGGCAGTGAAAAGCTGGCAGCAGGCGATGTTATCCAAATGTTTTTTGCCGATGAAACGTATGAAAAATTTGCGGGAACAGATACCAACGCAGACACGGATATAAAAATCCGGACAGACACCCGGACGGCAGAACGTTCACAGCATACATCGGGCAAAATGTCTGAAAGTGCAGGCAGACAGGTAAAGAAACAAAAAGTAAAACTTGAAGTATTATATGAAAACAATGACATTTTAATCATTAACAAACCGGCGGGCATGCTTTCCCAAAAGGCAAAAAAAGACGATTATTCCCTGGTTGAAGCTATAAGTGACTATTTATTGGAAAGCGGTGCGCTGACTAAAGAACAGCTGCGCACCTTTCATCCGGGTATCTGCAACCGTTTAGACCGCAACACCAGCGGTATCGTTGTTGCGGGCAAAAGCATATATGGATTACAGACGATGACAGCGGCATTTAAAGAAAGAACGCTCCATAAGTATTATCTGTGTATTGTAAAAGGAAATGTAGAAAAACGCAGCCGTGTCAAAGGATATCTGTATAAAAATGAACGCACGAATAAAGTGACAATCCTGCAAAATGCGCCGAAAGAGAAAGAAAAAGATATTCTGCCGATTGAAACAGAGTATATTCCGGTCTGTGCAAATAAGCAGGCAACTTTATTAAAGGTCAATCTTCTGACGGGACGAAGCCATCAGATCCGCGCGCATTTAAGTTTTTGGGACACCCGCTTGCAGGCGATGAAAAATATGGAGATGCCGCGTGGAATCAGTATTTTAGAAAAAAATACAATATCCGACATCAGATGTTACATGCCTATCAGCTTGATTTTCCGAAAGAACAGCTTGTGGTGACAACGGCAGTTCCCGGCGGATTTTGTGAGGTACTAAAAGGAGAAGGATTATGGCAACCTGGAATTCAAGAGGACTTAGAGGTTCTGCGCTAGAAGAACTCATTAATTTTACAAATGATACGTATTTAAAAAATCATCTTGCGCTGATACAGAAAATACCGACACCGATTACGCCGATAAAAATTGACAGGGAAACCAGACATATTACGCTGGCATATTTTGATAAGAAAAGTACGGTCGATTACATTGGTGTGATTCAGGGAATACCGGTCTGCTTTGATGCCAAAGAAACGGCAGTGGATACCTTTCCGCTGCAAAACATTCATGCTCATCAGATTTCGTTTATGTCGGATTTTGAACAGCAAAAGGGCATTGCATTTATTATTCTGCATTATACGGCACGGAATGAGTATTATTATCTGCCTTACTGTGATATAATTAAATTTTGGGAACGTAGTGAAAAAGGCGGACGAAAAAGCTTTACATATGAGGAAATTGACAAAACATACCGGATTCACATGTCAAAAGGTGTAATGCTGCATTATCTGGAAGCGTTGCAGAAAGATATTTTACAGAGAGATTGGGAATAGATAAAACATAATAGATAAAAGGGAAGGGCAAAAGTGCATATGGAAAATAATTTGATTACAGAGTATCAGGTCATTGACGGTAGTGCCATTGTTGACAGGGAATTTAATATTATTACGGCAGACGAACAGGTTTTTCGCTTTATCGGAGTCGGGCTGTCAATGTATACATCCATAGTAGATATTATACATCCGGTTGATCTGGATGATTTTATCGATGTAAGCAACAGTCTGCATTCGTCAGAATACAAAAAAATGGTACTCCGCATGAGAAGATGTGATAATGCATACCGTTGGGTGCTGTTAGAAATTATGCGCTGCAGAAAAGAGCGGGAAAACAGCCTGCTGGCGGAAGAATATCTTAAGTTAAAAATTTCAGACATTTATGCATTAAAGGAAAGTAATCATGCACTACGCGAATCAATGGGAAATGTGAGGTATTTTCTTGCATTGGAAAATGAATTATTCTGCACATATGATTATGACAGCGGACAGCTTCGGATTAACCAGTTTAATGACAATGAAGTGGACAACCTGCTGGAGGTGCCGTTAGAACAGGCAGTCCAATATTTTATTACCCATGGCATCATATCAGAGGAATCAGTAGCGGAATGTACGGCAATCTGCGCAGATATTCATGCAGCAAAGGAATCTTTTACGCACAGCTTCCGTGCAAATTTTGAATATACCAACGGTGCATATGAATTATTTGAGGTGAAATGTTCAACGATTTATTCAGGCGACAGGCCAAAGACGGCAATTGGCAGTATTAAGCGGATAGAAGAACAGACAGACGGAAAGCAGATGTCCATTAGCAGCTATCGTTATTCCGGGGATAGAACCGTATTATCTTACGAGGAAATGAATGGTTACTGCAATCGTGCGATTAAATTAAATCCGAACTGTAAGCTGACATTGATTTTGATGCAGGTGAATGATATAGAGGATTACATGAAAAATGAAGGCAGCGGCTTTGTACAGGATTTATTACAGTCTGTACAGGATACGGTACGCCGTCATGTGGGACACCGCGGTATTGTATGTCCGTTGCAGCCGAATCTGATGAGCGTGGTAGTACAGGATATTAACAGTGATATTAAACTGCGTGCGTTTATTGAATCCCTGCGCAGCAGAATTGCATGGAATTACAGGCTGATTGACCCTAAATATGAAATTTCATTTTCATTTGGTGTGGCATGTTATCCTGAAAATGGAATGGATATGCGGATTGTCCATAGAAAGCTGGTAAAGGCATTGCAGATGGCACAGGAAAAGCATGCGAATTGTTATATTATCTATAAAGAACATTTGCATGGAGAACTTTCGTAAGGGAGATTGACAAGAGCGGTTTAGTAGGGTATAATCTCACTATTCTTTTGTAACGAATTATCACGTTACTACGATAAAGTGAAAAGCGCTTAAAGCGGAATTGGAGTAATGTGAACAAGCCATAAATGAAAGCTTGTTCACATAGATATTTGTTTCTGAGCAAAAACAAATATCTATGATGGCAGATGAGAAATCGCCTTCGCGAATTTCTCATCGCCTCTTCGCAACAAGTTGCTTAGAAATGGAGATAGTATGAAAAAGGATTTACTGCATACACCGGAGGGTGTAAGAGATATTTATAACGGTGAATGTGCCAGAAAGATTGTGTTACAGAACCGTCTGCACGATGTCTGTGCATTATATGGATATAACGATATCCAGACACCGTCGTTTGAATTTTTTGATGTGTTTAATAAAGAACGTGGAAGTGTTCCATCGACAGAAATGTTTAAGTTTTTTGACCGGTATGGAAATACACTGGTGCTGCGCCCGGATATGACACCGGCAATCGCAAGAACTGCCGCAAAGTATTTTGAAGACGATAACCGTCCGTTAAAGCTTTGCTATGTGGGCAATACTTTTGTCAATGTCAGCAAATATTATCAGGGAAAGTTAAAGGAAAGCACGGCAGTCGGTGCGGAACTGATTGGCGATGATTCGATTGATGCCGATTTAGAGATTATCAGCATGGTGATTGACTGCATGAAAAATGCCGGACTGGAAGAATTTCAGGTTGAAATCGGCAACGTCTTGTTCTTTAAAGGGCTTTTAAAGGAAGCAGGTATTGACGGTGATGAAGCAGAAATGCTTGTCCGTCTGATTGAACAGAAAAATTATTTCGGTGTGGAAGAACTGTTAAATTCATTAAATATTGATAAGCGCATTTCAGATGTGCTGTTACAGCTTCCGCAGCTGTTTGGTTCAATTGATGTTTTACACAAGGCAGCAGGGCTGACAAAGAATCAGGACTGCCTTGCCGCAATCGACAGACTGTTAAAGCTGTATGACTATTTAAAGATTATCGGCTATGACAAATACATTTCATTTGATTTGGGTGCATTAAGCAATCACGGCTATTATACCGGTATCATTTTTGCAGGATATACTTTTGGTGTCGGCGAACCGGTTGTCAATGGCGGACGATATGACAAACTGATAGGACAGTTTGGCTGTGACAAGGCATCTATCGGATTTTCCATGAATGTAGATACTTTGATGGCAGCCATGAACAGACAGAAACTTAATGTTCCGGTCGATGTAAGCGGCATCTTACTTGTGTACGCCAAGGATAACCTTGTAAATGCGTTAAAGACCGCAGATGCAATGCGTAAGATGGGCAACAATGTCTGTATGCTGACAGAAGAACAGGCAAAGGATATCGACAGCTGCTGCGAATATGCCGCTAATTCACAGATAAAAGACGTAGTTCTGTTAAAGAATATGAGTGCTGATATTAATAATTCTGTGACGGTGATTGATGCGGCAACAAAGAAAGAACAGCAGCTCCGGCTGGCTGAGATACTGGGAGGAAAGCTTTCATGAGATATTTAACAATAGCACTGGCAAAAGGACGTCTTGCAAAAAATGCCCTTGAAATTTTTGAAAATATTGGATTACCTGCGAGGAAATGAAAGACGAGAAGACAAGAAAACTCATCTTCACCAATGAAGAATTAAAGCTTCGTTTCTTCCTTGCCAAGCCGTCAGATGTGCCGACTTATGTGGAATACGGTGCCGCCGACATCGGGATTGTCGGAAAGGATACCATCTTGGAGGAAGGCAGAAGACTGTATGAAGTTTATGATTTAAAGATTGGCAACTGTAAAATGTGTGTCTGCGGACCAAAGGAAGCAAAGGAAAAGTTAAAGCATCATGAATTAATCCGTGTGGCATCCAAATATCCCAATATTGCAAAAGATTATTTCACAATAAAAAGCCTCAGACCGTTGAAATTATCAAGCTGAACGGTTCTGTTGAATTGGCGCCGATTGTCGGACTTTCAGAAGTGATTGTCGATATCGTGGAAACGGGTGCAACCTTAAAGGAAAACGGACTTGAGGTCTTAGAGGAAGTGTGTCCGCTGTCTGCCAGAGTGGTAGTCAACGAGGTCAGCATGAAAATGGAAAACGAGCGCATTACAAAACTGATTACGGATTTAAGAAATTATCTGGAAAATAAAGAAAAATAAGCCGCAGGGCAGAAAAGAGGCAGCATATGAGAATCGTAAAATTAACACCGGAAAGCAAAAACAACATTTTGGAGAACCTTTTAAAGAGAAGTCCGAACAGCTATGGGAAATTTGAAGCAGCAGTCAATGATATTCTTGCAAATGTACGCGCCAGAAAAGATGAAGCGTTATTTGAGTATACAAAGAATTTCGATAAGGCAGACATCAATGCAGAAAATGTCCGTGTAACACAGGAAGAGATTGACGAAGCTTACGCACAGGTGGATAAGGATTTACTGGATGTTATTAGAAAGGCACTGGTAAATATCCGCGATTATCATGCAAAACAGAAGCAGTACAGCTGGTTTGATTCCAAGCCGGACGGAACCATTCTCGGTCAGAAGGTGACAGCACTTGCAAGAGTCGGTGTCTATGTACCGGGCGGTAAAGCTGCCTATCCGTCATCTGTTCTGATGAATGTTATGCCGGCAAAGGTAGCAGGCGTAGAACAGATTATTATGTGTACACCTCCGGGAAAGGATGGCAAGGTTTATCCGACAACACTCGTTGCTGCGAAAGAAGCCGGTGTAGATGTCATCTACAAAGTCGGCGGTGCACAGGCGATTGCAGCTATGGCATACGGCACAGAATCCATTCCAAAGGTTGATAAGATTGTCGGACCGGGCAATATCTATGTAGCACTGGCGAAAAAGGCAGTGTTTGGCTATGTCAGCATTGATTCTGTTGCAGGACCGAGTGAAATTTTAGTGCTTGCAGATGAAACAGCCAATCCAAGATATGTAGCGGCAGATTTACTTTCGCAGGCTGAACATGATGAAATGGCATCTGCAATTTTAATTACAACCAGTGAAGAACTTGCACAGAAGGTATCAGAAGAAATTGACGGCTTTGTAGCCCAGCTTTCAAGAAAGGCAATTCTTGAGAAATCTCTTGAAAACTACGGTTACATTTTAACGGCAGCTTCGATGGAAGAAGCCATTGAAGTTGCCAATGAGATTGCTTCCGAACATCTTGAAATTGTGACAAAGAATCCATTTGATACGATGACAAGAATTAAAAATGCCGGTGCAATATTCCTTGGAGAATACAGCTCTGAACCGCTGGGTGACTATTTTGCGGGACCAAACCACGTTCTTCCGACCAACGGAACGGCAAAATTCTTCTCTGCATTAAGTGTAGATGACTTTATTAAGAAATCCAGCATCATTTCTTATTCAAGAGAAGCACTGGAACCGATTCACAAGGATATTGAAAAATTTGCAACGGCAGAACAGCTTACTGCACATGCAAATTCAATCAGAGTAAGATTCGAATAGGAGAAAAATTATGGCTGGCAATGAAAGAAAAGAAAATTACCGCAGACCATACCGCAATCCGCGTTATAAGGGACGCAATGAAAATGCAGCAGAAACAGCGGAAGAAGTGAAAATACCACGCCGTGCGGCACACATTGAACGCACGACAAGTGAAACGGATATCCAGCTGTCGATTGATTTGGATGGAAGCGGTGAATCTGATATTGATACAGGTATCGGATTTTTTGACCATATGTTAAAAAGCTTTGCAAAGCATGGTTTATTTGATCTGACATTGAGGGTAAAAGGCGATTTAATCGTAGACTGTCATCATACGATTGAAGATGTCGGTATCGTTTTAGGTGAAGCAATTAAGCAGGCACTCGGCGATAAAAAATCCATCCGCCGTTATGGTGATATTATGCTGCCAATGGACGAAGCACTGATCTTATGTGCAATAGATTTATCAGGAAGACCGTATCTTGTCTTTGATGCGGCATTCCATGCAGACAGTGTCGGCTATTTTGATACACAGATGGTCAAGGAGTTCTTTTATGCAGTATCTTATTCAGCCGGAATGAACCTGCACATCAGGGAGCTGTCCGGAGAAAATGACCATCATATCATCGAGGGCATGTTTAAGGCATTTGCAAAGGCATTAGACGAAGCGTGTCAGAAAGATGACAGAATTAAAAGTGTGCTTTCTACAAAAGGAAGTCTGTAAAATACATACATGAGGTGAATTTATGAGATTATATCCTGCTATTGATATTAAAGACGGACAGTGTGTCCGGTTAAAAAAAGGACTGTTTAACGAAGTGACCGTGTATTCGGATACACCATACAAGATTGCAGAAAGCTTTGAAAAAGACGGCGCAAAATTTATTCATACCGTGGATTTGGACGGGGCTTTAAAGGGTCGTTCCGTGAATGCCGAAACGATTAAAAAAATCGTAAACAGCGTGAATATTCCGGTGCAGTTAGGCGGCGGTATCCGTACACTTGAAAATATTCAGGAAGTACTGGATTTAGGCGTTTACCGTGCGATTATCGGAACAAAAGCCGTTGAAAATCCGGATTTTATCCGTCAGGCGATTGACCGTTTTGGTGCGGAACACATCGTTGTGGGAATTGATGCAAAGGACGGTTATGTTGCTGTAGAAGGCTGGGAAAAGTTAAGTGATAAAACGGCTGTGAATATGGCGCTTGCCATGAAAGAAATGGGTGTACAGACCATTGTATATACAGATATATCAAAAGACGGCATGCTTGCAGGACCGAATATTGAACAGACAAAGCTTCTTTCTGATAAGACCGGTATTGACATTATCGCTTCCGGCGGCGTATCCTGTATGCAGGACCTTGAAGCGGTTTCTGATGCGGGAATCCACGGTGCAATTATCGGTAAGGCACTGTATGAAAAGCGCGTTATATTATCAGAAGCAGTAGAAAAATTTGAAAAATAAGCAGGTAATGGAGAAAACGGACAATGTCATATAAAAAATTAATTCCGAATATTTATTTAAAAGATGAGAAAGCGTACGCTGATAAAGATTTAAGTGTACTGTTAGGAAACGGTGATGCGGTTGCAGCAGCAAACCGTTTCAGCGAAAACGGTGCTGATGAGATTCTTGTCATGGATTTATCCTATGATGACGATTCACACGAAAAGGCAATCGGTATTCTGCGCCAGATTACCAAATCTATTGATACACCGGTACTTGTAGGCGGTAATGTAAAGCGTGTCGAGGATATTAAAAAGTATTTATACGCAGGCGCAAAGACTGCATTGTTAGAAGATGTTAAGGAGTCGAATCTTTTAATGATGAAAGAAGTTGCAGACCGTTTCGGTGCAGCAAAATTAGGGCTGGTGTATACCGGTGCGGAAAAAGAAGCACTTGACATGGCAGCAGACAATCAGCTTTCTGTTGTGATTTTAAGTGAAAAGCAGTTTACGGCAGATGCAGATTTAATCAGTGCCAATCAGATGAATTGCATTGTGAATACTGAAAATGCAGATTTTACAGCATTGATTACAAATGAAAATATAGGTGGTGTTACAGGGCTTTCTGTCAGCGCATTGGATTATGATGCCATGCAGGCAAAACAGGAACTTTCTAAAAAAGGAATTGCCATGAATACCTTTACCAGTGCCATTGCGTTTTCAGAGTTTAAGTTAAACAGTGATGGACTGATTCCGGTCGTTGTACAGGATTACAAAACAGATGAAGTCTTAATGGTCGCATACATGAATGAAGAAGCTTTTGAAAAAACCATTGCAACCGGTAAAATGACTTATTACAGCAGAAGCCGTCAGGAACTCTGGGTAAAAGGTCTGACTTCAGGACATTTCCAGTATGTGCGTTCAATTGAAATCGACTGCGATAACGACACGCTGCTTGCAAAGGTAAAACAGATCGGTGCGGCATGTCATACCGGCAACAGAAGCTGCTTCTACAGAAACCTCGTATCAACGGAATATGCAGAAACCAATCCGTTAAAAGTATTTAATGATGTTATGAATGTCATTGAAGACAGAAGACAGCACCCGAAGGAAGGCTCATATACCAACTACCTGTTTGATAAGGGAATTGATAAGATTCTGAAAAAATGCGGTGAAGAAGCAACAGAAATTATCATTGCGGCAAAGAATCCGGATCCGGAAGAAATCAAGTATGAAATTTCAGATTTCCTGTATCATGTCATGGTACTGATGGTACTGCGCGGTGTGACATGGGAAGATATTGTGAAAGAACTGGCAAACCGCTAAAATGCTTAAAGTAAAGATTTTCCTCCGGCATGGGAGAGTGCCTGCGGAATAAGGAGAAGTATGAAAACCAGATATGTGATAACGCATTTACAGGGTCGGTGTGTCTGTGCATTGTTTTATGATAATGTATGCCGTGAGTTAAAAGTGGCAGAACCGGAAAATATGACGGGACGGATTTACATCGGACGCGTGGAAAATGTGGTTAAAAATTTAAACTGTGCATTTATTGAGATTGAAAAAGGCATCAAATGCTATTATTCATTGGAAGAAAATAAAAAGCATTTCTTTTTAAATCCCAAAAATACAGAGAAGGTCTGCATAGGAGATTCAATGCTGGTGCAAATCAGCAGAGAAGCATTTAAGACCAAGCCCGCGACGGCGACCGGAAAGTTGTCCCTGACCGGGGAATATGTCGTACTGGTATCGGACGGCACCGGTGTTTCCGTTTCGGGAAAAGTAAAAAAACATCCGCATTGTCTGGCATTAAAGGAAAAGCTGGAAGAAACTTTCTATAAAGGAAAGCCACTTCCGGCTTTTGGTTTTATTCTGCGCACCAAACAGCAGAAGCAGACAGTGCGCCTGTACTGGCAGAAGCCAAAAAACTGGCAGAACAGTTTCAAGAGATAACCGGACAGGCAAAATATTTAAAAGCATTTACAAAAATGTATGAGCCGCTTCCACCGGTTGTGGAATGGTTAAAAAATCTGCGCATTTCGGATTTGGATGAAATTGTAACAGATGACAGGGAAATTTATGAACTGGCAGGACAGTATGCAGCAGAAGCGGTGAAAGAAAAACTGCGCCTTTATGAAGATGAATTACTGCCGCTTTACAAGCTGTATTCATTGGAAACGATTCTTTCGCGGACATTAAATAAAAAGGTATGGTTAAAGTCCGGCGGTTATCTTGTGATTGAACAGACAGAGGCATTGACGGCGGTTGATGTCAATTCCGGGAAAATGGTCAAAAAGAAAGATTCATTTTTAAAGACCAATCTGGAAGCGGCTGAAGAACTGGTGCGCCAGATAGGTCTGCGTAATCTGTCCGGCATGATTATTGTGGATTTTATCAATCTGAAAGAAAAAGCCGAAGAAGAACAGCTTGTCAGTGCATTAAAAAAATATATCCAGCAGGAAAACACAGGAATTGTGTATGTTGATATGACACGTCTTGGGCTGGTGGAACTTACCCGGAAAAAGAACGGTAAGACCTTACGGGAATTGTTTGCAGACGGCAGAAAGGAAGAAGTATAAAGTAAAAAAATGGAAGAAGGAAATAAGGAAGAAAATTTTTATCCGCAGTTTTATAAAAAACTATATCAATGGTATGAAAAACATTTATGGTCGGTCAGAACAGTGAATGTGCTGTATCATCTGCTTCCTGCACTTGCTGTACTGTGTTATGTGGATTTACTGGGATTTGTCTATATAAACGGCGGCCGTATCATGCTTTTAAAAGTAATATTAGTGCCTTTTATTACATTTGCAGGTGTATCGGTTTTTAGAAAATGTGTTAATGCTAAGCGGCCGTATACGATATACGGCACAACACCGATAGTCGCAAAGGACAAGACCGGAGAATCCATGCCGAGCCGTCATACAGCCTCATTTACGGTCATTGCAATGACATGGCTGTATGTCAATCCGGCAGCGGGCGTTATTATGCTTGTTCTGGCATTTTTGATGGGTGTAGTAAGTGTTCTGGGCGGTGTGCATTTTGTCAAAGATGTGCTTGCTGGAGCAGGTATCGGCGTGCTGATCGGCATTATCGGACTGTTTCTTATTTAAATGCAAATAAAATATATAAAATGTCGAATGCAAATAATGGATACGAATATATAAAATACAACAAAAGTAGGAATAAAAATATGACAGCATTAAAAGAATTATTTAAAAAGAGCAGCAAGGCGGCGGCAGGAATCATGGGCAGGACAGTATGCAGACCGTGAGGATGGCACCGGGAAATGGGTGTGTTATGATGAAAACGGACATATGGTAAAGGACTGGACAGGTAATGCAGACGGAAAGTATTATTTTGATACGAAAACCGGAGCCATGGCAAAAGGAATTACTACGATTGACGGGGTAAAATACAGATTTGACGAAGCAACAGGAACACTTGTCCAAACGGCAGATTCCCGAGAAGATTTTCCGGAGCATGCACATGTTTATATTTTGAGCAGTATCGAAGAAGCGACCTGTACGACTGACGGCAGAAAAATTTATACATGCAGCTGCGGGGACAGCTATTCTGAACGGATTGCTGCAACCGGACATGAATGGAAAAATGAAGGACCGATACGCATGGACTGGACATATTCCGACGGACCGGACGATGCAGGGCATGTCAGCACTGTAGCATATGTTGCCGACGTAACATTATGTGGGACCTGTTTCTATTATTACGGGTTACAGGACGAAGGATTTCCGACACGATATCTTAAACACGTTTATGAAACACAAAAAAAGCATGGTGCGTATACGGTTCAGGGTGTGGATGCGGTATTTGATTTATTAAGTGTACGTAGTGCGAAAGATATAAGCGTGGCGATTTTGCTTCTATGAATACTGGACGACTGTCGACATGAATCATCCTGTCAGTGTGAAATTAAATGAAGAACAGATTAAAGAGTTAGGGCTGGTACCGGGAAAAGATAAAGAATACTAGAATGGGCTGTGAATCAGGAATTACGTTGGAATATGTGACAGAAAAGCAGATGAGAAAATACAGGCAGTTCTCATCTGCTTTTTTTGTAGTAAAACATGTATTGACAGATTTCAGTATATCTATAAATAAAAACGAAAAGAAATGCACGGAAACACACTAAAACTGGTAAAACCGCCCCAAATTCACATACTGAAACTTCGCATAAACACTTGGGTTGCGTTGCTTAGCTAAAAAGATGTCAAAAAAATCAAAAAAACTTAAAAAAGTTGTTGACAACCTGACCCAATGGTGATATTATAATCAAGTCGCCGCGAG
>ERZ859817.790-NODE-790-length-16403-cov-1.161793_pt1 | contig 16403 bp, 36 predicted proteins | sample MGYA00509986_ERZ859817 | MGnify/ENA primary metagenome ERZ859817 (study PRJEB30046, sample SAMN00715155) | human gut metagenome | study: EMG produced TPA metagenomics assembly of the A metagenome-wide association study of gut microbiota in type 2...
CGTACAAAAAGAAAGAGCCTGCATATCTAAACGCAAGCTTTTATAAATATAATTACTTTTTAACCAAAATCATCTTATTATTCGTCATATATTTCTTCATACTCGTTATTGTCATTAACATTTTCTCTTTCAAGTTGACCATATACGGTACGTTCTCGAACGCTTTTTCCGCATACAGGGCATATCCATTTACCGTCAAGTATATCTGTTTGACCTTGATGGAAATCCATATATTCATTACACTTATTACATTTCACAAATAAAGGAATGTCATCGTGATTTCGTTTTGAAGATGATATTAACTTAATGACGTCTTCAAATATAACTTTAGATTTTCCTATACGTGTTCCATAACCGAATTCAAATCCTGAATGTTTGTATTGTTTGTAAAGTTTTTCATATTCTTTATCATGTGTTGTCATATTCAATCCCTCCGTTCTTATTATATTAAATCTATTATTATTATAACACATTCATTCGGTTAATTCAATGAGTTTAAATGTCAAAACAAACTTATTGGTCAAAAACCCGTTTATTTTTCTTGTACTATATATATTTATATATTTTTTTATTCGCAATTAAATATAATAAAAGTGGGCATTTGACCACAAGCCCTTACAAACCGCATAGGTAAGCCATTTTTACGTGGTCATTTTTGTTTAAAAAGTGGGTTAAAAGTGGGCATTTGGCCATTTTTATTGCCGTTTTCAACTTGAAAATATATAATAAACACATTGTTGTCAGCGTATTTTTTTTATAAAAGTGGGCATTTGGTCGTTTTTTCAAATATAAATGTCCAAAAATTTCAAATACACCTATTGCTTTTTTCGTTCCATTGGACACCATTCTCGACATTGCGGATATGAGTCTTCAATGCATTTATTACAAATTATACTATGTCGCCCTTTATCGGGAATATATTCTTCGAATTCTTTGATGATAGTTGTCCAGCTTCCATCCTCTTTACGAACAGGACACGACATTTTAGATTTTACTTTCATCGTTTTTCACTCCTTTTTGTATATTATATCATACTTTAGCTGAAAAGTAAAAGGCCATGTTTATGACCTCTTACCCTTAGGAACTGACTACGATATTGATATTAATATTCTATAGCGTTCGTTCAGCTTTTCGAATAAATCGTCGTCCACTGCTATACTGATATGAAATTCAATTCTCCCTTTACTGTTCGTAACAGTTTCTACGAATCCTTGAATTTTTTTAGCATATAGCATTCTCAGACATATTCCGAGTTGTTTGTTATTTACTGCTAAAAAATATCTCATAATATCACTCTCCTTTCATAAAGTGATTGCATTTTTTGCGAATGTTGATCAAAGTTCTTTGGTTAATATGTATTTCACATTTTCACGAGGAATTATCGCCAGTGTCTCATACACAAGTTCTTCGTCTTTCTCTTTATGTATACAAACAATATAATCGCCTTTGCCATAATCAACCTTGTTGCATTTGTAGTCAAAATCAAAAGTAGTTCCATCTTTTAAATATACTTCAAAATATGTTATCTCCATGTTTTTCTGTCCTCCTGTCAATCAAAACAATTCTTCCCTCAATCTCAAAATCCGCTAATTTGCAAATATAAAAGATTGTATGTAGCAATTTATGAAAGCGTTCTTCTTCATCCTCCAAATTTTTTAAACTTCATACGCTGTCGGATCATTGCACCCCGATGCGTTCTTCCTCAGATCTTTATCTTTTTTGTTCAGCATCAGTTGCCTCCTTGTCAGAGCTTTCATCAATGAAATCTTTTAAACTGTCACTTTTTAAAGTTAGATTGGTCTCTATGATTTTTTCGTAAGCTTTCACGGTCGCACATTTTTCTATGCAATTTGTAATCCTTTCAATCAATAAGTATACACATAGATTTATAGTTACTATTAACAACATTACTTTTGCAAAAAACATTCTTTTTCACCTCCTCTGATATTAATAACGTCCACGACATCGTCTACAAATATAACTTTTGCGTCCGCTGGAAGACGTTCCAAGACTTTGCTGATATCACCTGCACATAATGGTTGATTTAATCCATCATCGCCATACGTTCTCAATTCTATAACGTTTGAAATTTGCGAATATACAATATCTACTATGTTTTTTCTATTTGTTTTGTTCATTTTCTTCCTCCTTACCGCTCATTTCACTCTTACCTGTAATAATCTCTGAATATGGCAACTCTTTAATCCAGTCGCAGAATATACGCCACTCATCAAGCTTATGATTCTTACGAGACTTGTAAATATTTGCCAAGACTTCGTAGTTCAACACGACCGTACGTCTCTGATTATAAGAGCTCGGCAAGAGCTGGATTATCTGCCACCAATCGTTCTTATCTTTGGTCTCAATGTAGCATTCACGATAGCCATTCAGCATTTCGATCGTGCACCTAAGAATATCAAGAGGAGTCATCCATACTTTGTGCGAAGAAGTAATATCTTCGTCGACAACAGCACTCTCAATCCAGTCACGATGATAAGGCTCGTCATTCAGATGTTCATAACTAAAATCACCCAACGTAAACTCCTTATCCGCAATCTTATGCATTGTCGAACAAGAGTTTGCGACAGTACCTACTTTATATGTATCAAATTCTTTCCCATTAATGGACTATCTTTTACCATGATATTTATCATAGGACACCATTTCGGTTTTCATGGGCTTCGTTTCCTAAAACCCAGCTGCGTATCAATAGCAGCCCTACTCCCCCGCCCGGAAGGCATAGGGGATAGCCTCTACAGGTTCATTTCGAAATAAATAAAAAGAAAGAAAGAGCCCTTGTTAGGACTCCCCTTCTGATTTTTTGTGATCCTTAATGCATTTACGACCCAGCACATGTTGGATGCTATTACGCCAACTAAAGCACCAGCCATGATTCCTTTCGTCGTTCTTGATGTAATGCCTCATCGTAGAACGCGGTAAGTGTATCACCATGTGTTTTTAGTAATTCGTTAATAGTATCAATTCGTTCTTTCGTCATTTTAAATTTCATAAATATCACTCCTTTCATAATAGGAGTTGTTTTTATCGCGAATATATTTTCGAAATGTTTCCCACGGGATTCCAATGGGTGGTTCCCCGTTAGCCGCATAAGCGACCCCTAGCGATAACTAGGAAAAGTGTTTCATTGGCAGAAAGAATTTACCAATAGAGCGGAGCCGTAATGTCCAAATATACGGTAATCATCCGCATGAACTTACGATGGTCTGTACCGGCGTTGCGAAGGCGAGTCATGAGGTCAAGGTCATTTGGACCAATAGTAAAATATCCACCAGACATATCATGCCATGATTCGTACTTACGCTCACTATCACTCTTCTCCCAAGAGTTCATCGGATTCCTCATACCACGAATGGCGGCTTCCCAGCCAATTACTTCTTCATTTTCAATTTTTATCATTGTTTCGAACCTCCCTAAATTTTTTATCAACAGTATCATAAGACACCCAAGTATGATAAAGACAATTATCACAGCAATATCCTCTGCCACCTTGACTGTCCGTATCAAAAAATCTTAATGTTGCCCCGCAATCAGGGCATATGCCGTTGTTGAAATCTCGTTTTTCGAGGAATACCCCTACGGAGATTATTAGAAGTGATATTAGAATGCCCAATATAACACATAAAATTGTTATCATATTTCTGTTTCTCCTTTCTTGACCTTTGTCATATTTCGTTCCTCCTTTCAAAAATCTAATCAAGACGTTTATGTCTTTCAATAGTCATAATACGCCGGATTTCATCATCGTTTTTAGCCCGTCTGATTTTTTTAACTGTTTCTTGCGGATAACATAATTCTTTTGCTGCTCTAACAGCATACTTTTTATAATCAAAAAATGTTACCGGAACTTTTTCTTTTTTTTGCACCCATAACTTTCTACCTTTCTGCTATTCGTGCACCACAGTGTCTACAATATTTGTCGTATAATTTATGTGTCCGCCACAATTACCACAAGTTACTTCCACACACTCTTTTCGTCTCATCTTTCGATTTTCTATAGGATTTACAAATGCTATGATTGGTTTTATTCCTATCTTTCTGTTTTGCTTTGTTTTCATAACTTCTCATCTCCATTAATAATTTATTTTCAATATATTATTTAAACACCTTTTACTCGTTCATACCATCGTTTATTCTTTTGTTATACTCTTTTCACTGCTCTTGTCGTTTCTTTGCCATCTCTTTACGTTCATCATATTCAGTTTTATCAATCTCATCAAAGCCTACTAGAGCATTTTTGAAATAACGGTTAATCTCAATCCGACGTCCATGAGGATCAATGGCATACAGCAGACCCATAGTGTCAAAAGAACCATTCTTAGAATCCGTAAGAAAATCTTCTGTGTAAACCTTAAACGACTTATCAAACGGAATATAGGGCATTCTAATAGGATATAATTCATTCATAACACGATCAACCAGTCCACAATGATAGCTAGCATTGTGATTATCGTTGTTTATACAACAATATCGGTCCACATCGCTATAGGTAACAGTACCATCTTCCGCAACATACTTAAAAAAAGAGCTCATTCTTTTGCACTGATACTGCTTTATACTACCATCGTCATCAAGAGTACACAGATTCCATGCATCTTCGGTATCTTCAATAGGCATAAGGGGCTTACGATCTATCATACGGTTTAGAATAGTCTTAGTAAAGCCGATACTCATACCAGAGTGTCCGTCCTTACAAAGACTTTTGAAAGTGTTTAAAGCACTCTCGTAGCAGGCACAACCGTAATCCCATTCACCATCTTTTCGTTCTGGCGCCTCATGCTTACACGCCAAAGCAACCTCATTCTCAGCCCATAATTCCATATTGGATTTTTCTCGAAATAACTCTATCATTAGATTGCGGTCGTCTATGTACTCATTTGCAAATATCTTTCTGGAATCCCCGCCGAATGCTTCAATAATCTCTGGAAGATTCTCATTTACAGCATCGAAAGTCAAACCTTGTGCTTTGCACCACTCTACTGCCTGTCGCGTCTGATCTTCATTTCGACTAGTCCAAAGAATTAACTTGTCCCCATTAGACTGTCTCTTTTTCAGATATGCAATCAAATTCTTGTTCGGCTCGCCGATATCAGGATACTTATTCGTACATAAAGTCCCATCAAAGTCTACAGCAATAATATTCTTTTTTGTTTGTTTTATATCTCCGTTGTCTATACGCTCTGTAACATATTTACTCATCTTTTTTCTCCTTTTTTATAATTAATTGGCACGTGAGAATTTAAAACGTACGGTTGCTCTATACATTCATTACACGGTTCCTCACGTTCGTCTTTATTTTTATAAATACACGTTTTACAATAGTCGTTAAAATATACCTCTTGATAGTCTACTTCCATTTAAGATACCTCGATTCATTAAATTTTTTCTTACTTTCCAGAGCCTTACTAATGGCTAAATCAATCCCGCTTCGAGATTTTAAATGATAGTAATATAAATCTGAAAAGGGCGTATTTAATCTATCTATTCGTCCGGCAGCTTGAGCCATAACCTTATAACTATAATTTTGACTATAAAATATAATAGTATCGGTTTTAACACAGTTCCACCCCTCGCAACCTGCATTATACTGTACTAAATATACCCAACGGGTACTCTCTGGAATAGGCTGATGTTTGTGTCCGTTCCATTCTGCGATTTCAACATCGTCGCCATACGAAATTTCCTTTAATATTTCCAACTCGTAATCAAAGTTGTAAAATATAATTAGTTTCGGATGCTTTTCAAATAACTCACAAACTGCTACTTGACGTGAGTCGTCGCTATTAACTATTCTCCTTAATAAATAACATAGCTCGCTCGCGGTTTCCACCGGTTTATCCTTATATGGGTTCCAACGATTACGCATAGTATCCTTGTATGTCAAAATATCATACTTTGTATATATATCTTCATGATGTGATACTGTTTTCCTACGAAAATCCATATTTATCAAAATTTTATTTCGTAACCGAATTAAGCGTCCCGTATTAATGTATCTGTCTATTTGAGGGAATTTACTAAATCGTTTATATATGATGTGTTCACGAGTAAATTCAGTTCGATTTTTATAAAAACCATTAGCTATGAATACCGGAATATAATCTTGCCAAGTATCGCCAGGCGTCGCCGACAATAAAATCCATTCATTATCTTTGGTTATCTTTAGGAAAGCCTTTACCCATGTACCACTTCCGACAACTCTTTGCTCATCAAATATAAAGAACGCATTCTTGATATTCTCGTATTTTTTTATGTTGTTCCATGAATCAACTATAACTTTATTGCTGTATAAATTTACATCCTTATTTGTAGAAAGTAAAAACGGTATCATATCAGCTTCCCATTCTTTCGTATCTCTTTTTCGTGCCGTAGTGATAACATATAAGTCTTTTACATCGTTATCATCCATTGGCACATATTCATCACTATCAATATCTCCACCATTTTGGACATAATAATATCCGAGTGCCGTTCGAGATTTACCACTTCCCACGCCACCACACAAGATACATCCATTTTGCATTCTTTCGATTGCACTTTTTTGATAATCCCGTAATCCGATTTTTGACATTTTTATCCTCCGTATTTAATACTCATTTGGAAATAGAATCGTTGTTACACTCCTGTCCCACTCTGTTATAATCCAGATTGTAACATCTGTATTTTTTTGTGTATAAACAGCTAAAATTCTATCACCATTTCGTATAGCGTCATATTCATTTTCACATCTTCATTACATGTATCACCCCAGTCACTACTGGTATATCTAGCCAACGATTCCTCTACAAATTTTTTAAATTCGTTATCTTGCTCTATTTTGTCGTTTATCCTATTGGTACATACAAGTTGTCCTAAAGAAAAATTGGACAACATTGGAATTTTTATAGTTAGCATGATTATAACTCCTTTCGAATAAAATAAAGAGTGCCTATTTTAGCATAGACACCCCTTGCGAATATCTTTTTTTATTGTTTAGATGCATACTTTTCCGCAAATTCATCTTCTTGAATAGTTACATACATAGTTTTCAGATAAGCCTTTATGCCGCTTTTACCGTTTGCTTCCCATTCATAAGGATTCAAAATAAGATCCACGTTGATTATATCTGCAAAATCAAGTGTCTCGATACTCTCCTCATCAAGTTGTGTCTGTGCTCTTTTGGTTACCATTATGATTTTGGGCGGAATATTTCGGAAGCTTACCGAAACCTGAATATAATGCTTTGATTCTTCATCTTCGTCTCTAGCCGGAAGAATTTTTACATTCCAACCATCTCTGGCTAATTGTTCAGCCTCATCCGCGTCATCTATTATCACACAAAAATTTCTGTCTCCGGCTCTGTTGTATTTACTCTCGTTTCCTGCGAAATTTCTAAATATAATTCTTGCATTTTCTATAGCTAAATTTTCTACTCTTGACATTTTTGTTACCTCTTCTTCATTGTTATTAATTTACAAACCATTCAAAATCACCATATTGTGAAATATCACAAATGGCATCGTTGACCATATTTTCATAATAAGAGCGATCGATATCCGCTTCTTTTCCGAGTTCCTTTACCATCTCGGCTTCAAGCCATCTGTATGCTTACTACCTCCTGCGGCATAATATTTGCCGTCTTTTTCTCTCATTAAAAGTCCGCCATTACATCCCTGTTTTATAGGGCAAAATTGCCCGACTTTTCCGATAAATACATAGTTATGCGATTCTTCCTCTTTTTTACGAAGTTCAGAATATCTTTCGCTGGCATATTCAGCATCATACCTATACGACTTAAGCACTTTTTCCATATTCTCAGAATCTTCAGAATCCCAAGCCTTATGTAATTTTGCTAATTCTTTTTCCTCTTCAATTGTTAATTGAGGCAATTTCTCATTCATATCCAAATATAAACTAGAAGTCACACTATTTGTTACGCACATATCCTCAAAAGCAATGTCTTCTTTACTAAACAGCGTTTTGAATACATATGGTACTTGAAACTGTGTTCCCGTGGCAGTCCATTCTCCGGCATGCTTTCCGTCTTTATACTTTGCGATATAAACAGCATCATTTACAAGACACATTCTGTCGTATGTAGCCTCATGCTCAAATATATAACCATACATTTTACCATAATCCGTACAAACTGAATAATTTCAGACGTTGCATTTGGAATTTTTATTGAATCGGTTTTTATATGAGCAACTGTGAATCCTCTTGCTTGTACTTCATGTTTTAGGTTAACCATGAATAAAGCGCCACGTTTTGCGACAATATTATCGACATTTCGATTATCTTTAAATGGATTATCAAATTTTGCTGCTGTTAAACCGTAAACTGAATTAATAGCGATTTTCAAAGCTGTGCCAAATCTGCTGCAGCTCCCTCGTCTGTAAGATACTTTGCTAACTTTCCATCCAGCATTGTTTTGGCAGTCTCAAAATCATTGTGCTTAATTGCAACACGAGCATCTCTTATTTCCTGAAACCGTTTTGTATATTCGCAGCCAAATAACTGTTCACTATAATGCTACTCGGATGCATAGAAGCAATATCCAATAGCGCAATGTTACTATACATACCTGGTTCGGAATACACATATCCTCCCTCACCGATTTCTTCACCTCTATACATGGATTTTCCGAATTTAAATTCATAACTGGAAATATAGGTCTATTCTGATTATCAAATCTGGTATAATCATCAAAACCGTCCATTAGAATATCATCACTCGATGGGAGTCCCATATCACGATAATTAAATTGATCCTGCGGCTTTCTGTTCTTACCAAATATAATTCTGGTTGTAAGAGAATTTGTTGTATCGTTCACAGTCATGCCCGCCACATCAGCTAATATCTCTCTGGCAATAAAATCTGCTTTTCTGGCATTAAATACAGCTTCCGTTGCAATAACATCGTTATCACAGTATTCTGCAACTTTTGCCCATAATTCTTTAGGTACCGGTTGATCCCAAGGCAATCCGAGTTCCTGATGGTGAATACCCAATTCAATTTCAAACTTCTTTAATGATTGTTTTTTACTTGAAAAATCATAAACATCTGTATATGATACATTGTATGCCTCTCCAAAGAAACAATTGGGACTGCCATTAATTATTTTCTGTGATAAATTATACAACTGTTCATTTGTATAACCCATTAGCCGTGCGTAGAGTATATGGTTATCATATCTTCGGCAGTTAAACCCAACCAGTCTGAATCTCATAAGTTCTTCTACCTCAGCCGGTGACGGATTAATCATCCGTACAACAGGCTTACCCTTACCCTCAAATTTCCAATTGACTAAGAAAAATTAGGGAAGACTTCTACATCGTAGAAAATAAGCTTTGCATCGTCATTATTTTTTCCGACAGATGGTTCCTCTGATTTAAAATTCATTTTACTTACAAGCTTTATACAGTAATCCGATTGATTTGTACTATTAGCAGCAAACGCTAGTATAGCATTTCTCATATCGGTAACGTCATATTTCAAACCACTATTATAAGCATCGTCCAATATTTTATGTATAAAATCAATACTCGGTTTTGTTGCTGGATGGATTTCTTTATTAAGATTACGCTTTATTAATGTTCTAAGTCCCTTTTCGCTTTTAACAGCTTCTATATTTATCATTTTGTTTTCTCCTTTCAATGGTAATCCAGAGCTAATTGTTGCAATAGGTAAATCATTACACCTAGACAGTTTACGTCTTAATGAACTTTTTCCTATAAAAACTTTAATTTCTATATCTTCGTCATATATTCTACTCAGGCGTGTTGGATCTCCTGTGTAAATATAATGAAGATGAATACCTGCTCCGCTTTTACTTAATTCGGCATAAGTAGCCGGCCATTTACAGCCGCCTCTAGATTCTTCTCAAATGATTTTTTACCGTATTCGTCTTTAATATCGAAATCTATAACTATATGATTTACTGGGAGTTTAACGTAATGAAGTTTCGATGTATCGAGTTCTTCCAATTTTGTTGTGACATTATCCCAACTTTCATATGGAGTTTCATTACTGGTTGCGTATTGCGCAACGCAACCGGCACATTCTTTATCAAATATAGATTCCTGTTTATCAAATACAATTAAATAGCTGTCATTTTTTTTCTCGGCATCAATAACAGTTAAATTATCGATTTTTTCAGTTTTGAAACCACTATAATATGACCTGACACGAACGCCATCACTTAACGTATGACGTTCTTTATAATCCTTAAAGTAATTCTTTAGCTCTTCCTTAAAAGCTCTTTGTGATAACGGATAAGGTACTTTTGCCTCATCACAATACTGCTTGTACATTTCCCAAGCCGCTTTCAATGTTGTGCCGTTTTCTTTAGCGAATACATAATATGAATCCATTATATAATTATAAAAGTCATTAGATGCACTCATCATACTTATAGGTACGTAATCGTCATAATATCCTGTATTGTCTAAATATAAATTCAAACAATAGTCAGCAATAGCTCCTAATTCAAACCCAACTTGTTTCACTATTGTTTTGTACTCTTTCGAATTCAATTTATTTCCAGATGGAGAAACATCGATCAATCTTCGAATCAACCCCGACTTTGCATCTGTGATTTTAACTGGTTTATTCGTACCCATAAATAAGAAACATTTGAACTGATTTGAATATGTTGATTTAAATTTTTCGTTTACGGTCATGAGCTCATGCGACACCAAACTGTTTAATCTGGTATTATCCTCAATTCTAGATAAATCACCGCATGTTGAATAGCAACTAGGGGGTTCGTTTTAAATGCCTCTAACGCAAAAGAGTTACTACTCGATCCCAATGCTTTTGCATCAAATACCGAATAGTAACCCTGAAATAATTGTTGTATAATATTTAAAACTGTTGATTTACCCGTACCCGCCGCACCATATAGACCATAAATTTTTGAATATGTTTAGAATCTCCCGCCACAATTGAACCAATAGCCCATTCGATCTTATGGCGTTCTTCTTCCGAATATAAAGTAGACATTAATTTATCATACGCTGAAATATCCCCTTTTTCCAGAGGATAATTAAGTCGTTTGCTTGCATAATCTTTTTTATTTGTGGGACTGTTTGAAAATATAAGTTTTTCGTCAAGCATGTGAAAATTGTCTCTCATTTGTTTTTGACAATACTTGTGCCATGAGTCTATCATACCGGACTCGGCGTCCCACATATGCAATATCTTTACAGTTCCTTCAAAACGGTCTTTGTTTCTTTAGCAAATGTATCTAGCTCCTTATCTATTAATTGTAATGCATCTTGCTCGTCCGTGGACCATAGTCCCCGTTCTTCAATCCAAATAGCATAGAAATCGCCTCCTCGAATCATAAGATCGGAACTCTTTTTAATGATGACTTTGGATATATTTCAATCACGCCTTTTTTGCTGCACTTCGTAGCAACAATCATAAAGTCAATCATTATTCTGTTTACTCCTTATCTTTTTATAAATTACATAAGTTCCTGCAAGCAAAACTGCCACTGTTACTTTTCTTCGAGATGCGATTTGTTTGTTCAAGCATTCTTCAATATTTTTTAAACGATCTACCGTCATATGTAGTTCGATAATTGTTTTGTCCATAAAAAATCACCTCCATCATAAAATATCATTTAAGTACCATAACATTTGATACCAGATCTCAACGTTCCTAAGATCCCCATGTCCATGTACTATGAATAATCCGCCTGATCCATCTCGTTGATAATTTCTATCAAGGAATCGAAATATAATTTTCTCAACATAATCAGTATCGATTACAGCATCGCGCATGGTTTTTAATCCGAGATTTTCAATCATCTTCCAAAACCATAAACCCGTTCTGTTACCAATATCGGGATCATCCATTATTTGTTCTTCGATTTTTATTGCGAGAGCACCATCATTTCTAGTACACTACATGGACATTGTCGAGACAGGATGCAATCATTGCACTCTCGTAACCGTTTTCATATCCAAAACGATATCTAAGATTTATACCATCTTCTGCTCTATCAGCATCCATGTCAATTAAATTATAAAAAATTATACCATGCAATTGACAAAGCAATATCTTATACGATCCATGTGATGGTCTTACGAGCTGATACATCCATTTAAAATATTCGTTATCCAACTCGTCTTTTGTCATTTATACCTCCACTTTATATGGTGTTTTAGACACCACATCCACATAACGCCTTGTATCTCTTATGATTTCATAATAAACTTGCAATTCATGATTAACAACCATAACGACATCTTCCTCATGTTCACCAAAATGCTCAAGTGCATCGCCTATTATTTTTTTCGAATCATTAATAATTTCATCATTATCATCTGTTAAGAAACCATCATCATAATATGACAATTCAATCTTTTCATAATCTGGCTCATCTCCAAATTCATCGGGAGATATCACTTGTATTGATTTCACAGCTCCATATCGTAGCGGATTATATCCGTTTTGATTTATTATCGAATCCGCCTTATCGATCGGAGATTCTTCGGTCTCTTTATCTTTAACATCTTGGTTTTTCTTATATACCGCTTTGACCGATTCAATTTCTTCCTGAATCAGATTTTCATATTTTCTTTTCAACATCATATATGACGCACCAAAGCCACAAATAGCACCGCAAGCCCAAAATATAAAATTCTTAGCACTCATAATATTCTTCTCCTTTACTCTTCTTTACCAATAGACATCACTGTTATAGCCAATCCGCCAAACAAAGCGGAAATACTCAATAAAATTCCGCCAGTAATATGACGCTTTCTTTTTGTGTCCAGCATTTCATCTAACATATAAATAATATTATCCAATCCCTCCATGATTAGCGTCCTCCTTTCAATACAGCTAACCCACCTATCAAACAAATTCCAGCCATCGCCGCAAATATAAAAGTCAAACTGTTATACATTTGTAACACCTCCTTTTCTTCTTAACGCCTGCTTGAACGCATCATCGTCTAAAAGATCACTGCCACCTTTATATACAACATTTTGTTCGGCGACTGTATATGTAGGCTTAGGATGTTCCTTATTCCAACGGCACATCTCTTCAAACATTTTGTTTTTATATTCAAATATCTTTTTTCTGCGTTCGTATTTTTTTCTCGTCTTTAATCTATTGAATTGATATTTTTTAAAATGTATAATAGCACTGATACTAACAAGTATCAATCCAAATGCTATTGCCTGTCCCATCTGTATACTCCTTAAAATATAATTTTTTCAACTTTAGCTACCTTACCGTTAAGCGGCATATATACATTACAATTGCCATGTAATTTTATAATATTAGGTAACTTTTGAGTATCGACTATGAATTCTACAACATCATTATTATAGCTCCATTGATGAGTATAATTTGTGTCTCGATCATCTTTTTGATCTGCTAGACAACCGTAAAACACATTACCGGTGTCAGTTGTAATTCGATATTTAGAACCAATTTCACTGCCGTAATAACTTCCCATCGCAATAAGATAATAATCACTTTCGATTCCCAAATCACGTTCGCCATCGCAACGCATAAAACCGTCATAATCCGACCATCCCCAACGATCAATATATTTATACTGATCGCTGGACTGACTTGTAATTGTTCTATAATCCATTACGTCTTAAACGAACTATCAATATTCGGTGTTGATATATCTATGTACTCTGTTGCCGAAGCGGATGCAGTATTTAAAGTCGTTACTGCGAATAATATAGCTAATAATTTTTTCATATCACATTCCTCCTATATCAGATCATATATTGGTCCGTCCACATTAAATGTTAATATAACTGTTGGGTCGTCTCCGTCCAAGAAATTGCGATTTACCTGCTGTGTATAATCATAAATTCCAAAATCAACATAGCCATCACCTTTATACTCAACATCGTCCGGTCTATAAACCCATCCGACGATTTGTCCCGCTTTTGTTCTTTCATATCCGAGTTGATCGTACAACTCGTTTAAAAAAATATGCCCTCTATCTTTTAAAACCTCATTTGCCCAATTTTGAACTGATCTTAAGAAGAAAAGATTATGGTCTGCATCTTTTTCCCAACCCGCATTACCGGCATCGAAAACACGTCTATACTCTGATGTTGTTACATCATCAACTATTGTAACTGTTTTTTCAACAGTTTTTTCTTCACCATTTTCGTCTACAATTGTTTCGGTAACGTTTTCCGTTCTCACTCCGCACTTTAGCTCTTTATCGATTTTCTCACCAAATCTGGTGATAACACGTTTGCGATAATCTTTAAAATTATTATCGATAGCCGTGTATGCAGCCATCAAAGCAACGTTACGCTTACGAAGTACATTATGAGCAGCTAATATGGACGCGATGCTTATTGCTCCTAACACGACTGCCGGCGCATAAATCTTAGCTAATTCCAGACCTGTTTTGGCGTATGTTATACTTAAGTCTTTTTTACAATCGTCCGTTGTATACTCCTCAATTATAAGTTCACCATCTTTATCGGTAGTTATTTGGCCTTTTTCTTCAGCAGCGTGTATCTTGTCAACGTTGTTTTTTGTCTCGTTCAATATATCATCGATTTTAGTAGTTGCTTTACAAGCCATAACAGCGCCCACAACAGTTCCTACAACACCTGCAACCATCATGATTTCAGGGCTGTGTTTTTTTATTTGTAATCCTATTCTATTTATTGTAATTTTCGCATTCATAATTATTTATTCTCCTTTTCTTTGTTTTCGTTTAAAGATCTCACATGATCTATTAGATGCGCTAAATACCACTCAGCTTTCTCCAGATCTTGGATGCCGTTTTTATTCTTCCAACGGCAAATATATTTTATGACGTTTCCCGTATCCGTAGCTTCAACACCTTTTAATTCAGAAGTAAAAGCCTCAATCACATCAATTACTTCCATACCATTTTTCGATTTATAATGCGATGGATGACTCACCATCACATCTTTTGATTCATACATAAATCATCCTCCTTTAGAATTGCCGTTAATCCCCCAAAGTTCTTTTCAGATTCCAAATATAATCTTTTTATAGCTCCTTGTAATGTTTTCGAACGTACTTCTTTCTGCTTTCGTTCCGATACCAACATACCGTCTATAATTCTTGTGTATACTATATACTCCAAAATATATGTTTTCATAATAATCTCCTTTCTTAATCTATCGCTAAAGCTCTTGGTAATTTTAAAATATAACCGTCTCGCACCCGAACAACGCTTGATCCTTTAGATCTATCCAACCGTAGTTGTTACAAGTATAGTTGTGTGTCGTTATGCTTGCCAAGTCATATAATTCGGCTACTGACACGACTTTATATTGATTTAGAATATCATACATCGCATCTAGTACAGCTTCTGCATCGCCCCTCGTTTCGAATATAATTTCATCATAGTCAAAATTATTACGAACCACTGGTGATCTGTAATCTCTACTTCTGTCATCATAATATCGACTGTAAGAAACTTTAGACGAATTACCTTTCTTATTTTTTATTTCGCCATACAACAGCATATTAGTGCCATTAGTAACAATATCCGATACTAGCTTTTTTGCAGCCGGTAATAATACTTCTGCAAAAATATAATTCTTTACATTACCAATATCTTCGCTAAGAAACGTGTCAGACAACTTGCGTATGCCTGACTTTTTCTTAGTTGATGTCTTCCCTGAAACAACTTTTTCTACTTTTTTATCAGTGTTTTGTTCTCTAGTTTTATGAGAATTAGATGGGTAATTTTCCATGATCACTCCTCCTTTCATTAGCCAATTCTATTTTCCCAGGTAATGATACCCTTGTTCTTGCAGTCAGGTTATTATTTTTCTTATACTGATATGCCAAATTACTCCTGGCTTTTATTTCAGATATTGCGTATGTTGTTCCGGTCCAATTTGTTTCGACCACGGTATCGAATTTTTTTACTGGACCTTTGTATATGTATTTATTCATTCTGCGATATTCCTCTCAATAAAAAATAAAAGAGAAAATACCTAGTTAAAGGTATCTTCCCTTTTTCGAATTCGTTCAGTTTTTATTTGGATCATTCTTCCTCTTCAATGATTTCATTTTCATTGTCCGAAACCACCATAACGGGTTCTTCGTTCTTTGCCTTACGCTTGACTAATACATTCTTCACCTTCTTAACACCGGCTACTACTGCCAATGTTATTCCACCTCCGATAAGCATAGCCAATCCTGTTGGCATACTGAACGCTCGTCCATTACTTCCTCTGGTTCTCCGACTACTTCAATTTCGTCATTTGTCATAAGTTCTTCATTCATTTCATTTTCCTCCTTAAAAATATAAAAACTTGAAAGATTATTCTTCCATAATACACATTGTTTTTTTCGCGTATTTAATTTAACAATAATCGTACTCCGGTGAAACTGTGTCCTCCCCAGCTAAACACGCCTTT
>ERZ859817.807-NODE-807-length-16056-cov-16.183801_pt1 | contig 16056 bp, 16 predicted proteins | sample MGYA00509986_ERZ859817 | MGnify/ENA primary metagenome ERZ859817 (study PRJEB30046, sample SAMN00715155) | human gut metagenome | study: EMG produced TPA metagenomics assembly of the A metagenome-wide association study of gut microbiota in type 2...
AATCCATTTAATTTATTTTTAAAAGAAGTGTCGCACTTGGATTGACAATTCATCACATAAAAAATAAAAAAAGCAAATAAAAAAAGGAAATTAAATTAAAAAATTTAATTTCCTCTTTTACTATCTTTTTTACAATATTTAATTTTTATTTATTATCTTTTTAGGATGTTTCCAATATAACTTTTCACAACGAGGTGAACAAAAAATAGTTCGCCTATCATGCTTATTTACAACTGTTACTAATTCATGACATTTTTTACATCTAAATTGTCTTAATACAACATGTGTATCTTCATCATTAAAATCTTCTACAATCTCATTTTCATTATTGTCAATTTCTCCATTTTGACAAGACTAGATCACAAATTAACTATGGTTTATAAAAATTCATTAAAAAAAGGCAGTTTATGATTAATTTCATAAACTGCCTTTTCTACTATTATTTTATTTATTTATCCCAAAATAATCTGCCACAATCAATGTTGCATTATATTGTGGTTGATCAAAAGAACGACTACTTAATTGGAACCAACCATCGCCATTTCCTCTAGCACTAGCAACATACATTTCATCATTTATAAATCTTATCATCGTTTTATAAGTGAATTTTGTTGTTTTATCTCCATCTACCATCACAACATCATAAGAAAATACTGCCGTTTTTGTATTTTTTTCAACTTTTTCTTCTTGCTCAATAATTTTTGCTGAAGATAAGTCAACATATCTATTTACACCGTTTTGTGAAAATGCTAATGGATAATTTGTATCATTATTCCAATAGCTAGCTGGAGTATATAATGCTGAAGCTTCAGCCATGGAAAAACTATTTGCCGTTAAAGCAAATATACATAAGGCAATAACCATCATAAAGTATTTAACTATTTTTTTCATAATAAAGTTCCTTTCTTATTATGACCGATACAAAATTATATCCTAACTTAATCATATCTTGTTTATCATCACAAGTCAATAAAAACAAAAAGAGCCTTTAGATTATAAAATCCAAAGACTCTACATTTTTAAAGTGGCGGAGCGAGAGAGATTCGAACTCTCGCACGGCGAAGCCGCCTAACGATTTAGCAATACCCAAGTAAGTTTTTGCTATAATTTTATTCCTTATTTTAAGCCTTTATCCTACAATATAATATAGTAATTTTCCTTATCTTTACAGGGCTTTCAAACATTATTGCCTGCCTTATTGCCTGCCCTGTTTTTCATTATATATTTAGCCCCCCGACCTTTAGACACCATTTCTATAATGTCTTCTTTACGTAGTTTTTGCAAAATACGATATGCCGCTGGTAAGGAAATATGCAACAGGTCAGCTACATCTTTGCGGGAAATTGCTTTTTGCTCTTTCAATAATTTAAGAACAAGTTCCGTATAACGGATTTCATCAATATCTGTCTGACATATGCAGATAACTTACCGGTAGTCCGATATATTTTAGCACTGAGAATATATGAGCGATTATTACCGTTTCCTACTGCTTCGACAACACCTTCTTCAACAAGTGTTTCTAAAGCTACTTTTATTTTATTATTATCTAAATGAAGTATTTCACTCAATTCTTTTAATTGTACCCGATGCTGCTGACGCAGGCAGTTTAAAATCATCAAAGCATAAATAGATAAATTATTACTATTGATTTTCTGTTCTTCTGTCAGCATTGCAATAAAGGATTTATCCGGCATTACATTTGGCATAAATAATTTTACCATAACCGTTGTTGACTGGCTGTAATCCGGCAAACCCCTTCCATAACGCAAAGTTCCTTCATATATTCTATCAATACCTCTACCTGAACGTTCTGCAAGACCTATTCGTTTTAAACAGTCTGCCAATACAGGATTACGTCCATGCGGTTCAACATCAATAAGATTTCTATAATCAATACCGTCAATAAAACCGCCAGGATTAGCAATAGTTAAGCCTTCATTATCTATAAGCACCCGCACTCTGCCGAGCATGGAATAATCCCGATGACAAAAAGCATTGACTAATGCTTCACGAAATGCTCTCTTATCATAATGTGGAATAGATATACGGAACATACCGACTTCCATTTCTTCTTCTGTGTTCCATGCGTTAAAATAATCTGTTATTTTTTCAATAGCAGCCAGTAATGGTAAAGTAAACGACTCATTAACACGTAAAGTTGTTCCATCCATTACCTGAATAGCAGCTTCCGCTGTCGGAACTAAAGCTTGTAATCGTTCCTTTTTTCCTATTACTAACAATCCCGTCAATGTTGGATGAGTTTTTTCCGTCAATAACAGTAATAAAACGAAGTGCTTTATCTAATTCTTCATCTGTAAGCTGTAAAAGCATACTTTCACCATGATAGGTACGAATAATATTTCTCAATCGTTCTCTTTCTAACGGATCTAAATCTTCATAACTGCTGTCTGGAACAGGTTGTGCCGAATAATCAAGTAACGATAAATCAGATAAACGTGATGCGAATTCATACGGATACATCGGAACATTCTCCGGTGTTCCATCCATTTTTATTCTTCTTCTAACCAATTTACCCGAAGATGTTGCTACAATATTTTTATGTCGCGGCACACTGATTTTCAATACTTGAACATGATTAAAATCCAGTTTTTCTATACGGACGGATACTGGCGGAATTGTTTTATTGGCAATAAACGCCGCCAAAGTATCCGTGTTTTTATGTGATGAATGTAGTCCCGTTATATCTCCGTTATCTTCAACGCCTAAATAAAAATCTCCGCCGTCGGTATTGGCAAAAGCTACAACGGCTTCTATAATATCACTATCTGAAAGACGTTTCAAATCACTTTTAAATTCAATCGTCAATGTTTCTTTCAAATGTATATTATCCATAAAAAACACCTCTTTTAATATATATTAACACACGCGTGTGTTTTATTAAAGATTAAAAACACACGCGTGCGTTTATTTGCATTATATGATGCGTTTAACTATTCAATCTGTTTCATTGGGTCTTCACCAAGATAGATATTATCCAGTTTTTCAACAGCCGCAGTCTGCATTGTCTTAATGACATGAGCATACGTGTCAAGTGTAATCCTGATTGTCGAATGTCCCAGTCTTTCTGACACAACCTTAACATTTACACCACTTGCTAAAAGCCATGTTGCGTGAGTATGACGCAGGTCATGAAAACGCACTTTTTCTGAAATACCGGCTCGCGGCAGTAACGCTTTCTTAAATACATGATATGAAAACGAAGCCGGATGACGGACATTACCGTATTGATTGGCAATAACATATCCTCTGTCAACAAATAAGCCTGTGTTTTTTACCTTATAAAATTCCTGCCAACGCTTATATTCGATTAATGCCTGTACCACAAATTTCGGCAACGGAACTTCACGGCGACTGTTTTTTGTTTTCACTTCATTTTGAATAACTGTGCCATGATTTGTCTTTACGGCACTCTGTTCAACATATAATTTCGCTGAACGAAAATCAATACAATTCCATGAAAGTCCGAAAATCTCAGCCAATCGCATACCTGTTCCCAATGCAATGACAACGACAATCCATGCCACCATATCATACTCTTTTGCAATCGTCATTAATCGCAGAGCTTCATTTCTTGTTAAAATTCGGATTTCCGAACGACTGGTTTTTATTGGTTTTGTTTTCGGTGCAGGATTTTTTTCAATATATCCTAAATCCACTGCATCATTTAGTGCTTGTATGAGTAATCGTCTAGTGGCGTTGACTGTTCTTGCCGCCAATCCGCTTTGCTCTACACCTCCTCTCTCCAATAGAAAAATCCAGTGTTTTTGTAGGATATCTGTTGATAACGCTTTGAGTTTGTATTTTCCAAGGTACGGCTTCAAGTGCATCTTTACTGAAGTTTGATATCGTTCATAGGTCTTTAGCCGTACCGTGTTTTGTTTATAATTTTTTAGCCAGTCATCAAGCCAATCTCCTAGTTTTATATCGTATTTTATAATATTTATGCCTTTTTCCCGCAATGCTTTAAATTCTCTTGCCTTCCTCAAAACTTCTTTAGCAGATTTTTTACTGCTGAAAAATTTTCGCTTTATTGTCTGAGAGTTTTGGTCAAAATACGAAAATTGCCCCTCGTATCTTTGACGCTTTTCATTAAAATAAACTGTGCCTTCACCATTAGAACGTTTCACATTATCAACTCCTCATATAAAAAGAGAACGGCAAAAACCGTTCTCTTAAAAATTAATTTTCAGCAGCCATCAATTTTTCTAAAAACCAGTACGGTATTAACTTTCTTTTTCCTATCTGTTTAAAGGGAATATTACCTTTTTTCATGCCGGCATAGACAGCTGATAAACTCATTGCTAAAATTCCGCCATTTTTGACAATAACTTCTTTCGGAGCGTACAAACGTTTTTCAATTATCATATTAATCACCTTTCATAAATATAATTTATAATCATATCTATAGTATATAAGTATAAAAATACATTTTATCCATAATTTTTTATATCATAAGTCCCTGCATGGCTAATTTTACAGGCATATTCTGTTTTTCAATATCCTTAATATCTAATATTTTTTCGCGTTCTTCAAATTGTGCATCAAAAAATTTTTTATCAAAAGTTAGTTTTCCTGCCGGTAATGTAATATAGCCAATGTTATAACCATATCGATGAAAAAACCGTTGAATATATCTGTTGTAGGAATAAGATGAAGCATTTAAAACATCTGGCATCCACATAGCACGGGGATAAACTACAGCATTATCTGTCATAAAATATACAAAGTTGCTTAAATCAATCTCTGTTCCGAAGCCATTCATATAATCTATTGCCCAAATGCCAGTTGCATTTTTTTGCATAACATATCTTTGATTTATCTGTTGCATAGAATTAGCATTTATTACATATTCTTGTGAACCAAGTGAATACGTACCAGCCATCGGCAATGCTATTGGCTGCTTATCTTCATTTTTATTGAACTGCGTATAAAACAGAAATCCATACCTTTTATATGCAAAATAATTTGCCTCTTCCAACGTTTCAAAGGCAAAAACCTCGCAAAATAAGTCTGTTCGACAATACAATTCATTGAATAAATCTTGCATATTATCGAGTACATGAACCGTCGTGTTTGTTATCATGACATAATATTTTTTCGGTACAGCTATAGTCTCTTCTGCATAATTTTCCATATTAACAATCTCCTTCATTCTCTAAAATCTGTTTAATTTTATCCATTTTTAAGCATAAAAATTTTGTTTTTATGCCGTTAAGAACAACACTTTTTAACATTTTCGCCTTATGATTTTTTTGCTCGTATGCGTCAACTACTCCTTTTTCATATAGAATTGATATAATATCGTTTAACGTTGCTGAAAATCCACGCCCAATATGCGAATAATACGTCATGACATACTCAAAAATTTTATCTGGCTCGAACTTTAAAATATTTTGTTCAATGTAACCATAGCTGAACTTTGCGGTTAATTCATATTCGGATTTTGAGTTACAAATTTGAATGATTTTCTGTGCATAGCTTTGCATTACAGCTTCTAAAAATAGGCGGTACGGTTCTTCCTGATTGCATAAATATTGATTTTCGAGCATAACACTTTGTAAAATTGAAATCCACTCATCCCAGAGACACTGTACATCTATATCTGTAAAAAAACCACAAACCTTACCAAAATCTAAAATAATTTTAGCCTGAAAACTCAGGATTTTATAAATCGTAGCCTGACGGGCAAATTTTAGTTTCATTGCAGGTGGTTGAAAATTAATTATTTCTTTGACAATCTGCGCATAATTACTTTCCAAAAAGCGAATATATGCACTGAGATATATTTCCAAAGAATTCAGCCTTTCTTCAAAAGTGGCTTCTTTTGCTTCAATTTGAAACTGTCGTAAAACATTATCATTAAAAGTATCTTTTCGGACACGAACAACAAAATTGCGCAATTTTGCAGATTGTTGCAACCCATCAAGCATACTTTCAGCTGTAACAACCACTGCATAGCGGGTATCCATACGTTCTATCTCAGTACCAGAATTAACAGAGCGTACACGTCCAATACCGTCAGCATAAATTCTCAAAAATCGGTGCATTTTATCAAGAACGCTTTTTTCTTTTACAGAATATAAGTCATCAAGCAACACTGTAGCATCATGACATTTTTCAGCATAAATCTCTATTGCGCGGTCAGTTGCTGTAAAATTTATTCCATCGTTCATATCAAATAAACAGTATAAAATTTTTGCAACGGCTGTTTTTTTACTACCTGTAGTACCGATTATATTAAAAACATACTGTACAGGCAGCCCGGCATCTTCAAAAAGTTTAGCGGTATAGCCAATGTGCATTTGCAAAAATAAAGGCAAAACCACATGCTTATCCGCACTTAAACTTAAAACCCGCCAAGCATTAGCAAAGATATTTTTCCAATTTACGTTTTTCAAATATGCAATTTTCCGTTTGCTATCGCAATTCTCATCGCTACCAGAAATATACCGAATAGAGTTACTGTCATTAATCCATCCAGAAAATTCATAGAAATTGTTGATTTTGAGAAAGTTTTTCTTTCGCTGATAAACAGCCGACAAATATTCTCTAAAAAGCCCTGCTGATTTATATGAATCAGAATACAATCGGAATTCTGCATGAGCCTTCGCCAATTCGGCATATAAATTGAAATATTTTTCTTGTTCTACGTCAATAATTTCACTTGTAGTTTCATTGAAGATTTTAATTTTATAAAAAGTCTTTTCTTTTGTTAAAGATATACATTTTATTATGGATAAAATTTCAACTTTAAAATTACTCAACCGGATAGTTTTATTGAATTTATCGCCAATTTTAATTACATCAACACCTGTTTCTTTTTCAATGAATTTGCCATCTAGAATTTCTTCTTCTGGCATATTTATGAACGTATTTTCTTTCTTAATCGCCATATCAGTAATAGGAATACATGGCATTTTACACGAAATTTTATCCATAGTTACAACATGACTTTCGGCTGTAAATTTTAATGGAGGCAACTGCTCGCTTTCATCATATCTAGTGCGAATATCTGCATTTTTAGCAGATGGCATTGATTGATAGTTTTTGCAAATGGTAACTTTTGAACCGGCAGTAGGTTTTAATTTTCTCATTGTTGTTCATCCTTTCGTTTTTTTGTATCTTTATTATGCGTTTTTTTCATTCAAAAGTACCGCGAAAAAGTCGTTCTTTTTTGATAAAAAATGGCAAAACAAAAAGGACAGGCGTTTTTGCTCTGTCCTTTAATATTTCCAAAGAAATTCCGGAAGATGATCTTTTATATATTTACCAAACTCTTTATCCCATTTATTACACCATGTACCGGAAAATTGCTTGTCACAGATAATGCAATTTTCATTGCATGACTTAGCATTCTTTAAAAATCGTATCTTATCAATTAATACTGTTCCTATCAGATTTTTGGTAATACTATCTAATGCCGAATGCAGATTTAACAAGCCATTTTCAACTTTATCTAACAAAGGAAATTTATTTTTTATGCTACATTGCTTTTCCCATAGAACTTCATTGTATTTTTTCATTAACGCAATCTCATCATCCGTTAATTCCATGCTTAACAAAATTAATCGCTGTAACCGTTGAATTCTGTTAATAAAATCATTACTATAATATTTCCTTATATTATCCAGCATTTGATATAAAGTCTTATTTTTGTCTCTTGATGCCTTTCCATACCATAAATTTGAAGCATCAATCTTATCTGATTTTGAAATAAGTACCATCATAATCAAAAATTTACTGGCAGCTATTTTCTTATCAGTATATAAGTCTGGCTGTTTGTCTAAGTCTTTTGGATGACTATCTATAGATGTTAAATCAAAATTAAAATCATTTGAGTGCATATACAGCCAAACTTTTTTGGATATCCGTCCTAATTTACATAACTTTTTTTTGTCATCTATACCAAAAAATGCGAATAGCTCTTCTGATTTTTCATTAATAAATTGCTCATAGGCGTTGATATTTATCTCATTGTACTTCGTCAATTTATTATATATTTTTCTTTGTTCCTCACTAAATGCCGTTAATATCTCAATGTTCATAGCGGTTACTATTTTATGATAGGCTTCTTCCTCCTGAGCAAAAATCTTCCAATAAACAGCTTCATATATATTAAAGTAACAATCTTGATGGGATTTTTGTACCTCAAAAGATACATCTAAATCCTGTAATGTCTGATAAGCTGCCAAAAGATTATCATAAGACATTTTATCCTTATTGCGACTGTATTCAAAAAACAGCCATTCAATATCCCATTCAAAATTAAAGTTCATCATGCGAAACAATTTTCGATACTCGTTAAATTTTATATATTTTTCGAAGCCTATTTTTTCCAATATAATCGTATTTAATAGCAATATACTTTTATCGTAATCTCTCATCGGCATTATTAAATCTATATGATGAACATCTGTTCCTTTCGTTATTAATATTTTTAACAGATTTTCTCCTTTCAACGATTTTTTTAGAGGATTGGTTTTCTTTAATCGTCTGTTTTCTTCCAATTTATCCATATCATTTTTATTTTGCAGATTGTAATAATAATTTCCATATAAGATATAACCGTATACATCAAAAAATTCTCTGTAATCTGTTTCATTGTAATATGCTGCTATATCAAAATCGAGATATTTTATAAACTGGTCTAAATATCCGCCTTTAACTTTTATCCTGTCGTTTAAAGTTTTTCCTTTTTCAGCATAGCGATTAAATCCGCTTGAATATTTCATTTCAGAATGTAATAAAAAAATTATATGCGCTGCTGATATTACTTGATTTGCTTCAAAAGGTAAATAAATTGGTGTATCCTTTATCTCTATAAACGTATCATTAAAAATAAATTCATCTTTCCACTGTTCAACATAATTCTGTTGTCGTATGATATCAAAAACCTTTATCAAATTTTGCCTGTTAATATTACAAAATGTATCAACTTCTGTTTCGTCAAAAATATCTTCATAACACTGTGCAAGAATATCAAAAAAAGCTACTTCTTTTGCTGTATCCTTTAAGGCTTCCAATAAATACGTTCTACAGTAACTCTGCAATTTTTTATAATATGCTACATATATTGATAAATATTGTTCTCTTCGCAAATTTTCCCGTTCGTTCAATCCAATCTCTCCTAAAAATATATACCGATACCGCAAAAGCAGTATCGGTATTTGCTATGCTGAAATATAAAATTGACTGTTTCCTTCATTATAATATATAGGTGTCAAATTGTATCTTGATAAAATAACATTAACCTTTTCTTTATAATACCGTACAGAATATTTCTGTCTATATAACGAACCATCTATACCGATACTGTTTATCATATAATGGCAATGGATATTTCGTTCATTTTTATAATGAACAGCTCCCAAAAGCTGCCTTTCATCAATTAGTAAAACTTCTCCAATATGATAACAAATCTCTTTTATAATCATCATATCATAATTTACATTACTATCAAAAGAAAAAATCACTTGTAGATACGGATGAAGAGTATTAGCATAATATACATTCTGAACAAACTGCATTTCTACTACTGCATATGGCGGATTGATGCCTATACCGAAGATATAATCCCTATCAGTTTTATTATTATCTATCATATAATCATACATAGCTTGTAGGGAACGAGGTGTTCTATTTTCAAACTTTAAAATAGACATTGGCTATCCTTCCATCTGCTGATTGAGTTTCATTAGATATTCACTCAATAAATTTCTTACTTGATTAACTTCTACAAACGGATATTTTTCTAATACTGATAGATTTTTGTTTAACATATACACTTCTTTTGCTAAATCCTTTCCGCCATCAATGATATTTATAATTTTATGCTCATCAAGATAAATTAAATATTCACCAACACTCATATTTAATTGCTTAGCATTTTGCATTATCTTATCTTTTTGTGTTTCACTAACTCTGAAATTTATGATCTTATTTTTCTTTTTAGGTTTACTATTCATGAATAAACATCTCCTATATTTTTATTTGTATGCACATTATTTATATGTATATACATTTATAAAAATGATATTTATACATTACATAAAAAGAAGATATTATTTTCATATCAGCAAGATAGACTTTTGTGTATACATCAAATTTCCTGTTTTCCCATTTTCCCCAAAATAAAAACACTGAAAATCGGCTTCTATAAACCTAAAATCAGTATTTTAAAAACGGGGAAATCGGGAAAATAGAGAAATCATTGATATTTAGGGATTTGTACTAAGATAAATTTCAATACCGTTTTTCATCTGTATTTATATTTTGAAACAGTATAAAAAAGAAAAGCCACCATATAATCTGCATTTTTATGCAAATATATGATAGCTTTTAAATTAATTAATTTATAAATTTTATGCAATATTCTGTTCGATATCCTGCATTAATTTCTGTTCTTTAGCAAAGATATCATCTAATTTTTCCTTACGCAGTTTTAATAAATCACGGCGGTCTTGAAATGTCTGCAATACTTTCTTTGTTTCTGTGATTTCAGCATCCATTAAATTATTCATTTGAGTTTCAACTGCTTTTGTTAATTCTTCATATGCCTGATTTGCCCAGTCATTAAATTTTTCCCTAACATCATTTCGAGCATCTCTAACTTTTTCTTCATTTTCTCTTTGTTTATCTGCTGATGTTACTAAATCAACTACTTTCATCAATACACTTACAATAGATAATACTACGCCTATTGTACCCAGTGCTTTCGCCCATTTTAAAGCTCCCCACGGTGCAAATTTAAAGCCTACAAAACTGCCAACACCCTTTACTATATCATGAAGCATTGATCCAGACAATCCTGCTAAACCAGATTGTGCAAAACTTATGCCGGATAATATATTGCCACTTTCTACAGTACCTGCTAATTTACTGCCTTCCAATCCAAAATTCAAAATAGCATTTCCTAAATGTTTAGAAACCTTAACTGCTGTGTCTGATGAATTAGAAACTTCACCATTTGGTAATACAGTCGGCATCTTAATCTTTTCTAATTGAATAGCTATATCATGAGCAAACGATGATGATATTTCTGATTTTATATTCCGTTCTATTTCTTCTATCATGCTGTTAAAACGTTCATTTATTTGTTTTTGACTGTCTTCTACAATTTTAGAAACATTTTGCGTAGCTGCATTTAGTCCTGCTTCTATTGTTTCTTCTGTAACTCCTTTTTCTATTTTAATACATAATGAGCCTCTTTTACCTTCTGAAATTATATTATCTCTCGTATATTTTATTATATCTCGAATATCCCGCATACAATCTGCTTTGGCATTATCCAGAATACGAAGTTTACGATTTATCAATTCTTCTGCACCGTCTATGGCTTTGTCATCTGTGCTTATTCCCATAGCTTTTCGCAATACTGTTTCCAGTGTATAGAGCGGTCGTTGCAGGCGACTGCTTACCTGTTTTTTAGCAACAAAAGCATTTAAATTATCGATAAAAGCATCATGACCACTTTCTTCTAATAATTCAGCTTTTATTTCCGGATCGCTTTCTTCCAGATATTCATCATAAGTCTGCGTAGATAAGAATGATACATATAAATCTTCCGGTGTATATGGTGTAAGCACCTTACATATATCATCACGAATTACTTTTTGTTGTTCTGATGTATTACCCCCAGCCGTTCTGTCCATTTTATTAATAACCAAAATCATATTACTACCGCGTTTTTGTTCTATTGCCAGTTTGCGAAAATGTTCTCCCATCTGCTGGTCGAAACCTTCGTTAGTAATAACAAATATCAAAAGAGCCGCCTTTCCTATTTCATCATAGGTAATTTTGTCATGGTCTGGACGTAAACCAGTTTGTATACCTGGAGTATCAATTATTTGCAAATCATTCCAATCATAAACGGATGATTGCTGCGTTGTAATAGCTGCTCCAATGCCAGTATCTATACCAGATAGCATTTTTATGATACTTGATTTTCCTGCACTGTATTGTCCTACAAAAACAAGTTTTATAGCACCATCATCCGGTTGCATTGTTTCTGGAAGTCCATCCATAGGTATATCCAGTTTTTGAAATATTTGTTTTGTCTCTATAAGAATTTCATCAGCTTGTACAGTATATTTACTAAGATTAAATTTTTTCATTTATCATCAACTCCTTATAAAGATTGGATAGCAATAAATTTGTTCGGATAAACGATAATTCATTTCATCTTTTAATTTTTGAAAGGATTTTTTAGTTTTTAAGTCTATCAGCCAAATTTTTTCTTCTCTAAATGTAAAGTCTATAAACTCCCATTCTCCTATTAATTTAGTTACAATATCATTTATTTTATTTGTATATGCTGTATTATCATCATTACGCGGTTCTGGCATTAAAACATAATTTAATTTTTCTCCAAACAAAGCTGATATTTCCTGACATGTTTTTGGAGAAATATTATTAGTTCCAAATGCACAATAAATTTGACCAGGTATTCTAGCTATATCATATAAACTGAAATCTATATCTTTTTGTAAATAATTCGTAGCTTCAAATAATAAAGTAGCATTTAAATTACCTAATTTAGAATTCAAATCGTTAGCAGACTGTTGTTCTTCACTAGCCAGTTTAAAGAGCATTTTATCCATATCATCTAACATATGTCCTAAACCATCGATACCTTTTTCTATAATATTATCACATATTTCATCTATAACATATTTATTTATCTTATCAATAACTGGTTCCATTGCTTCTTCTAATTGCTCTCTTAATTCTCTTTTTTGTTTTCTTATTTTTTCGGCTTTACTATCTCCAAATAAAAATGATAATACGCCAACAGCAATACCTATTGGACCACCTATAAGCAATCCAAGACCTATTCCACCCAATCTAGCAAATGTTTGCGTATCTGTAATTTCTTCCATTTGTATATTACTAGCATCAGCCCCAAAAGAAGAAAATTTTATCTCCGTACGCAACTCATCCGCAAGTTCACGACGTTTTCTTTCACATTCATTAGAAAGTTCTTGAAGAAATTCTCTACAAATATTTTCTAAGTGCATAGATTGAATTCTTTTATTCCATGCTTCTCCAGCATATTCATTATCATAATTATCCTCAGCAAAGTCATAAATTTCATCTGAAATTTTTTGTTCTAATTGCTGCATAAAAGTATCGAATTTTTTCTTAGAACTTTCTATAAATTGATCTCTCCATTCTGAAAGTTTATTCCATTTTACGCGATAAATATAAGCTTCTTTAGCATTAACAGCACTATGTTCTAATAATAATTCCATTCTTTGTTGCATTGGTACAGCTACATTATCAATAAATGTTTTTATCCGTAAGAAACAGCCGTCTTTACATACTTTATCAATAATATATTTTTCGACTTGAGGAAAATTACTCATATTATACAATTCAGTATCATTTAATTGACTGGACTGTCCTAAAAAAGCTGCTCTTAAATGAGTATAAATAAACGGCATTTCCTGCCAATCCTGATTAAATTGAGTGGCATATGCTTTAAATTGTTTACAAATCTCATTTAGTCTTGCAGTATCAGACAGTTTTTTCTGCAAGTTACGAAGTGCCAATGCTTTTCGTTCCATATTTAAAGCTAGTTTTACATTTACAACTCCTAACACCGGTTTTCCAAGACTTCTAAGTTCTGCTAATTTTTCAGCTTCATCTTTTTGCGGTGCATCATCTGTAATAAGAAATAATATTAAATCGGCTTTTTTTGCTGCTTCCATAGCTAATCGATCATCTTCACGACCATCAAAAGAAGCAATACCTGGAACATCAGTAATTTTCATGCCCTGCCAATGATAATCACGTACATCTCGTGTTGTTCTTTGTGCGCCCTTCCCAATGCTTGCACCATTTCCATGTGTTAGTATTTCCATTAAAGTAGATTTACCAGCCATTGTACGACCGAATACCACAATAGAAAATTCTTTTTGATTTCTGTGTAATAAATCCAAGTCATTTTTTAGAGTTAAATCCATACGTTTAAATTCTTCAAAATTGTTATTTTGTCTTTGCAAAACTGAAGAATTAGCAATACGTGTCATTTGATTTTGTCGCCTGTTTGCTTCAAGGACTTTTTGTTCCTCTTGTAATAATGCTTGATGAATTTCTTCATAACTGTTTTTTGCTAATTCATAACCTTTTTCTGCGTAAGAATTACATTGTCTTAATGCCTCTGCAATATTGGATGCCATAATTCATTCTCCTTCTATAACTTTCTATTTACCGTCCAAGTATGCGGTTTATTTCCCGGTTTTCTTGGACATTTTCCTGGAAGCGGTCTTCCCATTGATGTATTGCGTATTTCCTTTTTTCCGCAATACGTACAGATATATTCAATACGCTGAAGTGCCATAATTCCGCCTGCTTTCGTTAATTTATATATTTTTTAGCGATTTTCTAAATAAACAACAATATCGCGGACTGTTCGCATTTTTTCTGCTGCTTCATCTGGAATTTCAATAATAAACTCTTCTTCAATAGCCATTACTATCTCAACTGCATCGAGAGAATCTACTCCTAAATCATCCACAAGAGTAGCATTAATATTTACTTCATATGGCTCAACGCCCAATTGTTCTACTATAATATTTTTAACTTTTTCAAAAATCCTCTTATCAAAAATACCCTTATCTTTTTCGGCCACTCGGTTAAAATAGTCTGTTGTTTTCTGTTTATCGAATTTAATATATTCCGTGTTATTATAATTGCTTTTCATTATAAATCCTCCTCAAAATCTTATCTTCTTTTGCTTTTTTGCCGATAATTTCCAGATTATCCGTATACTGTTTTTCTAAAAAATCCTACATAAGATAAATCTGCCCTTCTTAAAATTCTTTCAACAACTTCTCTAATTCAACTTGAAGTACATCCGCTAATTTCATATACACTATTAATGAAGCACCATTTGTTATTTTTCCACCTTCAAGTTTTGATAGAAAACCCGGTGTTATACCGACTTTTTCCGCCAGCTCTGTTTGATTTAGTTTATTGAGCCGTCGATAATAGGAAATTTTCAAGCCGGTTATCCTGATTTGTTCTTCATATTTTTTTGTGTTCATAGCTTTTCCCTGCCGTGTTTGTTTACATATTAATTATCTCATTTTTTACAAAAACACCATTCGTGAGAGTATCACTATTCACATTATCAGTATCATTTTTTAATTTTATATATCTATCTTGACATACTCCCCATGCCTAAAGGCAGGGGATTCTTGGATACAAACGATACTTGCCTACTAAAATAGCAGGTCTTACTATATCTCTCCAAAGAAGGTTGATGCCCCAACCTTCCATATATTTATAGCAGCATTTCTATCTCTATCGTGGCTGGTTTTGCACTTTGCGCAAATCCACTCACGAACTGCCAAATTTTTAGTTTCAGGATTTTTTGTACCACAAACATGGCAAATTTGCGAACTTGGATAGTATCTATCTATCTTTTGCACTAGTAACTGATTTTGAATTCTAATTGGTATACTGTCAGTACAATTTAAACATCTGTTTCTTTGAACAATTCAGCGACATCAATATCAAGACATTCTGATATGCGAAACATCAAATCCATGCTCGGCTTTGCATAGCCGCACTCAATCTTACTGAGATACTGCGGTGTAATACCGATTTTCTGGGCAAAATCCACTTGTTCAAAATTTCTGTCCTTACGGTAATATCTGATTTTATTTCCTATGCGTTTATACCTCATAGCAAACACATTGCATTCCTCCCATATATAAATATTATGACACATTTATTTTTTTCATGTTCTCATTAGTAAGACAAGTATTTGCAGTTAAATTTTATTTAAATACAATTTTTAATACTAATAGTTTAAGTTTTAAATTATACACATAAAAACAAGGATTATTATTACATATTTAAAATAAAAAAGATGTGCCGAGTGATAATTATTTGCACTCGGCACAGTGTTTTAAGCAATCCTTACCATCTGTTTTTGGCAATTCATACAAAGCGGTTTATGATATCTTTCCATAGAATATTGAATGACACGTTCACTTTTGATTTCTTCACCACAGTTAGCACAGATTA
>ERZ859817.808-NODE-808-length-16052-cov-2.084641_pt1 | contig 16052 bp, 17 predicted proteins | sample MGYA00509986_ERZ859817 | MGnify/ENA primary metagenome ERZ859817 (study PRJEB30046, sample SAMN00715155) | human gut metagenome | study: EMG produced TPA metagenomics assembly of the A metagenome-wide association study of gut microbiota in type 2...
CCATAAAGTTCCTTATCCTTTTGTAAAAGACTTAACAGCTTTCTTTTCCGAATTTTTTCACGTTTCAAAAAGTCCTGTACGGTATCTGCGGAAAATATACAAATCCCGTAGCCCATTGCGTCTACTTCTCTGTCCATGTTTTCTTTCTCCCCATTATTACCATTATAATATGTGCTTTTATTATAGCATTTTGGTGTTGCCGCTGTCTAAATGTTTTTGCTGTAAAAGCTGCAAAACGGATTTTCAATATAAATTTGACATAAATATGGAAATAGAGTAATATGAATATATAAAAAGGCACTGTCGATAGACGGTTTAGCCTTTAGGATACAAGTTATTAAAAATAACCGTTACCGTGGCTGGGGGCGGTTATTTTTTTGTTTTTTATTACAAATGGAAGCAACAAGCGTTGCAACTGCACATAATACTAATGTATATGTAAACATATCTGAATAAGTCACCATAGTCCCACCTCCTCTCGAAGGTATCGACTAAACCGCCTACCGTGAATGGCAGTGCCAAAATTATATTAACATACTAATTGAAAAGTTAGCAACATCTCTTTATAACAATAATTCCTCCATCATTTGCAATAACAAAATACTTTCCATCGTAGCTAAATCCACAGATGTATGCACCATAATTTTCATAAACTTTTATTTCATCACTTTGACCAGAAATAAAAGTTATAGTCGTAATATACTCTTTTGTTTTCTGAATAAGAACCCTTTCGCCCTTATTTGTTGTATCAGGTAAGTTTCCACCGTATTCTCCTGCTATTAAAATCTGTTCGTCCGGTAATTTATCACAAATTGCAATAAGTTCTTCTTCATCATAATCAATCATACAATTTTCAATTTTTCCATTGTCACAATCCAGAATAGTAGTTTTTTGAGAAGAAATGATAATCATTTTATTTGAAATTTTCTTAGAAAACCCAAGCCATTCAAAACCTCCAACAGAAAAACTCGTTACAAATTTCCAACCGTCAATATGCTGACAGGCACGGATGCTTTCATCATAATTCATTAGCATAAATATTCCCCCCTATAAAATCTAACGAAATGCTCTTTTACAAATTGTTAAGTTGTCTATTTCTTCTTTTTCGGTTTTGGGGCTGGCAGTTCATCATACATTGCATGAAACAAGCCTGTCAAAAATTCCTTATTATCAACTTCATCTACCAACAACATCTCTTTTGCTCCCTCATAGGGTAATTCATACGGAGCTGTCGGCATATAACTAATTGCCGATTTTACTGGTTTAACAAGTAATCTATCATCATAGATACCGCCTACAATCTTGCCACGATAATAAATAATAAATTCTCCCATCATAGCTCGATAAGTAATTTCTTCTAACTCAGATAGCTGCCCTAAAATAAACTCTAAGTATTCCTTGCTTGATGCCATATTTCCTCCTCAAATCCCGAATTTAAACCATTAAATGTTAATTTCTGCTTATCACATGGTAATTCTTCAAATTCTATTACTTATTCCCCTCGTTTCACACATAATTTTAATTTTTCCCAATTAATTATAATTATTATATGTAAAAACAGCCGTAAATTCAATCGTATTTTTTTGCAATTGAATTTGCGGCTGTATATAACCTCATTTTAGAATTGACCTTCTGAATTTTAAAACGCAATATCACTATTAATTCAAAAAGACGTGCATCAGAAAGCCAATTAATACACAGACACCAAGCCACATAAATAGCGGAACCGCAGAAACAACAGTCACAATCAACATTATAGTGTAGATTCTTCCGTAGCGTTTCATTTTTTCAATTTCTTCTTTTTGAATTACCTCTTTCATAACACCAATATCTCCTTTGATTAGCTTATCAAGAGAGATTTGAAAAATTTCACTCAGTAATACCAAACTGTTCACATCCGGGTAACTTTTATCGTTTTCCCAATTTAAAATTGTCTGTCTTGAAACATAAACACGATTGGCTAATTCCTCTTGGGATAACTCTGCTTCCTGACGATGCATTTTTATTTGTTTTCCAAGTTCCATTCCGTCACCTCCTTGCATACTCATGTTAATCGCAAAGCAGTATTTTTGCTATCAAAGTGTATTGACATCTGTGTTTTCCGGGTGTCAAAATTGTTTTACATACTATAAATCCGCAAACTCCTGCTTTGTTTTTATGGACTGCTCAATAAATGCCTTTACTGCATATACATCTTTTAATTCTTCATATCGCGGAAATCCGGCAGGATTATGCTTTGAGTAAGTCAAATGGAAAATATAGTAGCTGTCCGCATTTCTTCCGTTGTCAATAACATATAACACATCATCATTAGATTCACACTTTGCTGCTGCCCAAATTCTTTTGTCATATAAGAAGTGGTCTTCCCCGATTTCATTTTTCAATTCAGTAACAAATACTCCGTCAGCCTGTGTTAATGGAATCATATACCAGTTAAAATCTTCATCATATTTATCATATAAATCACTAAAAAGTTCTTCTATTGTCATTATCAATTTCCCCTAATTTTTAATTTCCCAATTTGACAAATAATGAATTTGCGAGCATTCCGTATCAACCACAAGCGGTCTTACTCATTGCCTTATTAATTCACCGGATGAAGCTTCTGATTTCTTCACTTATTCTTTGATATTCGTAGTCGTGAATATAATGAGGACAGTCCAGTTCAATACAACTTGCGTTGTTGTGGTTTGAAATATATTCCTTAGGAATACTTCTCCACTTTTCTTTTGTAAAACCTGTTCCACCGGAACCGTCAGAGATAAACAATAACATCGGCACTTGTGGGATGCCCTTTTCCTTTACAACACCCGCATTCTTTTTTACCGCTTTTGCTTCGTCAATCATCGTTACAGTTGCGGTTTTTTGGTAAAATATAGCCCTGTAAATTTCTTTTTCCTTTTGAGAGAGCGTTCCCGATTTGATGGCATTACTTTCCGCAAGGCTTGGTATCCATCTTGTAATTCCCAATCCGGCGCAATACTGTCCTAATCTCATTATAGGAATATTGATGTTCATTTCATCATAATAGTCCGGCACAGCCATATCCAGACCGACAATAGCTTCAACTTCTTCCGGATACTTCTGAGCCCAGTATAAAGCTTCTAATCCGGACATTGAATGTGGGCAAAGCACATACGGCGGTTCTATTCCTGCCTTATCAAGTGCCATTCTGGTTTCGCTCAATATTGTATCAATATCCCTGTTTTTATCTACCACATCACTGAAACCATAGCCGAATTTTTCCACTACTGCAATTTGTACTCATTGCTCAACAGCGAATACAGTGACTTAAAATCCAATATAGGCGAGCATGTTCCGCTTCCTGACATAAATACAAATGTTTTGTCACCGTCGCCCTCCGTATATACACTCATGTTGTGACCGTTGACTTCTACAAGTTCGCCCAAAGGAGTCAGCAAGTTCCTCTCCTTTGCACTGCACACTTTATGGCGGACAAAAGATACTATCACAAATAATACAATGGCCGCAAAAATTATCAATATTATTTTCATTTTATGTACCTTTCTCAAAAAAATCATCTGCCACGCACCGTTTTTCATTGTGCGTAGCCGCATTTTTATATATAAGTCAAAAATGCTTTGCGTAGTATTTTACCCTTTCAACAAATTCCTTTTCTGTTGCTGCTTCCGCAGGCGGAAAACATTCTGCCTCAACTGCGCCAACTTGGGAGTTATCATACCGCCTTTATTATTTTCTCTACATCCTTTTTCCCTGATAACCATACAACTTTATTGTCATATCTATCTAAAATACTTCTTATTTCTTTCAAATTTTTATTCTGAAAAGTTTCAGTCCATTTCAAAAGGTTATAGACCGATTTCAAAGTTTCTTTTTTCCCTTTTTGTAGCCCCAATTTTCTTTTTATAAAGCGCATAATAATTCTACTTTTATATAAATAACCAGGCATATCTAAAACATATATTTTATCAGCTTCATCAAAACTTTGCTGTACCCAGGCATAATATACCCCCTCAATTATCCACTCATCATTATTATATAATATTTCTTGTAATAACGCTTTTCGTTCATCAAGCGGTCTCTTTTTTCCATATTCTTTGGCGTTGTTATCCCATTGAATATCGTCTAAGTCGAAATGAGAAATATTATACTTCTTTGAAAGTGCATTTGCTAAATAGGTTTTTCCAGAACCACTGCAACCAATAATACGTATTTTCATCAGTCAATATCCTCCCTAAATTCAAATATCACAATCCATATGTTCACTTATTTTCATTGTATTTTGTCCCCGTCAGAAAACATAAAACAGGTATTCTGATACTAATTTTGCAGCAAATAAAAATCATTTGTATTAATTCATACGTTTTATTATATACTTTGTGCCTCTGCCCTTTCCTTTAACCTCTACCACTCCCTTTTGGCTCATTTCTTTCAATAACTGTGTTGTTTTTGATTTCCCAAATGGTGTATAGGGTGCTATTTCACTGATAGGCTTGAGCATTGTCATGCTTAACAGCGCATACACCTGCTTTTCATCTTCCGTTAAATTTATATTTTCTTCAAAAACAGGAAGCATAATCCTAATCGTATTTTCTGATACTTCAAAATCAGGTTTTCTTAATGCACTTTCATATAATTGCTTTATTCTTGTAATTCCGGTTCCAAAAATCTCAACAAACCCAAGCCTATAAAATACATTTGCAAGATTCCTGTTTCTTAAAACAGAAATTTTACCTGATAAGTATTCATCTTCTGTTATTCCTGATGGCAGACCTCCGGGCGAAATAACCTCAATTCTGTCATCAAACATCAGAACTCTTATTTGTGATTCTATATCCCACGCTCTATGAATTAAAGCATTTGCAATCGCTTCACGAAAAGCTGCTTCCGGTATTTTTTCTACATTTTTCCTCTCTGCCCCCTCTATTATTTCGTATTGATAATAATCTCTGAACATATCTATTGCTTTATCATATACCTCTAATATGGATATATTTTCAATCGTTGCCCTTTTTTGAATAACACTGATATTTTGACCAAACTTTACAATATCAATACCGGGAAAATGATTTCTATCCGCTAAAAGTCCTGCCGCATTATTATATCCATTATTATCATCATATAAATTAAGTATTTTTAAAGTATCCTTATTAAAAGTTTCAATCTGAATGCTTTCTTTTAATTTTTGATGCAACACTTCAAATGTTAATTTCTGTTCATTATATGGTAATTCTTCAAATCTTATATTTTTGCCTTCCAATATAAGACGTGAAAACTCTAATGTATCTACCTCTATCGTTGCAGTATCATTTCTCTTATATGCCTTTGACTTGTATAAATACGGCTTATGAATTCCACTCTTTACAGTAAGCTTTATCGTACTGTCGTTTTGTATTTCAAGTGTATAATCCGGTTGTGGCGAAATACTGTCGTTAATTTTATTTTCTATATCAAGACAGGATTGTTTTACATCTGCTATTCCCTTGACATTCCCATTATCATCAATGCCAAAATATATCTCCCCTCCATTGTAATTTGAAAAGGCGCTTACTGTTTTTAAAAATGTATTTGTAATTGTTTCTTTAAATTCTATTATCCTTGTTTCACGCATACCATTTATTCCTTTCCAATTTGTTATATTTATTATACGCATAAACAGCCATAAATTCAATCGTATTTTTTTACAATTGAATTTACGACTGCTTTTAGTTATATTTAAGACTTTATAATTGTTTTTACAATCATTCTGTATAATCATTGCTGTTAAAAACTTTTGCATTGCAAACCGGAAGTTGTTTAACTGATTCTATAATGTCCTATGATATCATCACGATGTTCCAGTATATCCTCTTCATAATATATTTGATATGGATTTGCATGATGGATAACAAAACATATACCTTTTCGATTTCTCTTGTCAGATATAATGCCTATATGTTTTTTAAATACAACAATATCTCCACCTTGCCATTCTTCTATTTCATTTATATCTGTAGCAAGACTTATTGCATTATTATCGAAATATACTTTTAAGTTTTTAACTCTTCTAAAATCTATATTTTTATCAACGGCATCTATATCATACAATTCTTTATTGTTTTTTATATCCTCATTTACTAATTCCATCAAATCATATCCTGCATCTTTTAAAGCAAAAGCTACTACATCAGTACAAACCCCATATTCATCATTTGGATAACCTGTATTATAATATTTGCTTTTATATTTTGGATTAGTTTTTATGTAATTATTTGCATTATTTAATATATCTGTTTGGTCATCTATACCATCATTGTCTTTATCAATATTGCTCTTGTAAGCTTCTATATTGAAATCTGCATTTGTATATTTTTTATGTGGAATATAATTAAAACAATACAACACATATAAAGCAACCATTATTAGCACCGAAAAAACAATAAGCGTTATTCTCTTCTTCATACATTCTCCATTAAACAACTTCCGATCTGCAGGGATACAATAACTTATATTCTTTTCCTCTTTGATACATGAAATAAAAAACACGCAAAACATATACATACTACTTTGAATATATTACCTATAAGTGCATTATCATTTACAGTAATTTGGGATAATGTATTAATTAATGCGTGTGTCATTACACATATCCACAAACTATTTGAATATGCAAACAACGCCGAAAAAATAAAACAGTTTGTTAATAATCCCAATAAGAAATACGGAACATTAACAATTTCTATACTGCCATCAATATAAAAGAACAGAAAATGCCATATGCTCCAACACAAAAAAGTAATAATCGTTGCAGCAATATATGGAATCTTTTTCTCTAGGCAAGGTTGAAACGAATATCTCCAGCCTATTTCTTCTATTCCGCCAAACACTATTGCCTTAAAGAAAAGAACCAACAGAATCAGTAAGCTTTCTATTTTAAATCCTTTACTTACTATCACAGAATAAAAATCCATAAATAAAAATACCAGTACTACTGCATAGATTTTAATTGATTGCTTTATATCGAAAAAATCTTTTAATATACTTAACGGTCTTTTAGCATTATATTTGATTTGGTAAAATACACCCCAAAGTGCAGATGACACACCGCCAAATATAATAAAAACCATTCCCAAAAACGAATTGTATCCCAATTCATACCCTTTTGCTTTTAGTATCCCAACCAGTGCCGCAACAACAGTTATCTGAAGTAATGTCGGAAATAAAAAACCTTTGATAATTGACTTATTATTCATTATTCATCCCTTAAATAATTAAATTACGATTTAACAACTCCCCTGCATTATACCATAAAAATAACGGCACTGTATATCGCTGTCTACCAATATACAATGCCGTTATCAGCTGTTTCTTTTTTCTTTTTATACGTTAATCTCTGCTGTCATGCCCAGCTCGTCTTTGCTTGCAGCAAGAATCGGCTGAATCACTTCTGCTAAGTATTCTTCAACCTGCTCCTTAGAACGTCCGACATACTTCATCGGGTCTAATTTTGCCTGTAATTCTTCAAGCGTTACGTTAAACATCGGGTCTGCTGCGATTAATTCAAGCAGATTGTTGTCTAAGCCTTCCTGCTTTACACGCTTGCCTGCTTCCATAGAAAGCTCGCGGATTCTTTCGTGCAGTTCCTGTCTGTCGCCGCCTGCCTTTACAGCGTCCATCATGATATTTTCGGTTGCCATGAACGGAAGCTCTGACATCAGTCTTCTGTTGATAACCTTATCATATACAACCAGTCCGTCTACAACGTTCAGACAAAGATCAAGAATTCCGTCGATTGCAAGGAATCCTTCCGGAACCGACAGACGCTTGTTGGCAGAATCATCAGTGTACGTTCAAACCACTGTGTTGCAGAAGTAATGGCCGGATTTAAGCATCTACCATCACATAGCGGGAAAGAGACGCGATACGTCTGAACGCATCGGATTGCGCTTGTACGCCATCGCTGAGGAACCGATCTGGTTCTTCTCAAACGGCTCTTCCATCTCCTTGAAGTTGGCCAGCAGGCGCAGATCGGTGGCAAACTTCATGCAGCTCTGACAATACCTGCCAGTGCGTTCAGGATAAAAGCATCCACCTTGCGGCTGTAGGTCTGGCCGGACACCGGCACAACGGCCTTGGGGTCAAAGCCCATCTCCTTTGCAATGGAAGCATCCACGGCACGGATCTTGTCGGCATCGCCCTTGAACAGTTCCATAAAGGAAGCCTGCGTACCGGTGGTGCCCTTGACACCGCGCAGCTGCAGGGTAGCCAGACGATGGTCGATCTCAGCCAGATCCATCACCAGCTCGTTGGCCCACAGGGTAGCGCGCTTGCCCACGGTGGTGGGCTGTGCGGGCTGGCAGTGGGTGTAGGCCATGCAGGGCATATCCTTGTACTCCTTGGCAAAGTGCGCCAGCTTTGCCAGCACACCCACCAGCTTTTTACGCACCAGCTCAAGACCCTGCCGCATCACGATGATGTCGGTGTTATCGCCCACATAGCAGCTGGTGGCACCCAGATGGATGATGCCTGCTGCCTTGGGGCACTGCTGGCCGTAAGCGTAGACGTGGCTCATGACGTCGTGGCGCACCAGCTTTTCCCGCTCGATGGCCACTTCGTAGTTGATATCGTCCACATGAGCTTCCAGCTCGGCTACCATGTCCGGGGTGATGTTGGTCAGGCCCTGATCCATTTCGGCACGAGCCAGTGCCACCCACAGCCGCCGCCAAGTGCGGAACTTGTTGTCGTCCGAGAAGATGTACTGCATTTCATCGGAAGCGTAGCGGGTGGAAAAAGGGCTGATATAGCGATCATGCTGTGACATTGGTTGTTTTCCTCCTATGATCTGACGGAACTCAAGGGCAACAGCTGCCTGCGGTGCGCCCTCATCCGGCGCTTGCGCGCCACCTTCCCCCGTCTGGGGGAAGGCTTTACCAGCGCTGCATTGGCGGTTGAAGGCGCTGCCTATATAGGCAGACACCCTTTTGCTTATTTATTCTACCATCAAACCTTGAAATAGTCCACGCCGCCCTCAAAGATCGGCTGGTATTTATCGCCGGTGACGTTCTTGTACAGATACTCGCCGCTGCGCTCCGAGTGACCCATCTTGCCGAACACGCGGCCGTCCGGGCTGGTGATGCCCTCGATAGCCAGCACAGAGCCGTTGGGGTTGAAGCGCTGATCCATGGTGGGCACGCCGGTCAGATCCACATACTGGGTAGCCACCTGACCGTTGCGCAGCATGGTGTCCAGCACCTCCTGCGGTGCTACAAAGCGGCCCTCGCCGTGGCTGATGGCGACGGTGTGCATCTCGCCCACCTCACACTTGCTGAGCCACGGACTGCCGGTGGAAGCCACACGGGTGTGCACCAGCATACTCTGGTGACGGCCGATGGTGTTGAAGGTCAGGGTGGGGTCGCAGGCGGTGATGGGGCGGATATCGCCGTAGGGCACCAGACCCAGCTTGATCAGAGCCTGGAAGCCGTTGCAGATGCCCAGAATCAGGCCGCCCCGGTCGAGCAGACGATGTATTTCCTCCGAAATATCCTTGTTGTTCAGCACATTGGCAATGAATTTACCGCTGCCGTCCGGCTCGTCGCCCGCCGAGAAGCCGCCGCAGAGCACGAAGATATGGCACGCAGCGATCGCCTCCTTCATCCGGCGGATCGAGTCGAAAATAGCCTCCGCCGTCAGGTTGCAGAACACCTCGCTGCGCACTTCGGCACCCGCCCGGCGGAAGGCCTTCGCGGTGTCGTAGTCGCAGTTGCTGCCCGGGAATACGGGGATGAAAACCACCGGACGCTCGACCGCCTCGCCCGGATAGGTGAAGCTGCGGAGAGCCGGCATCGCCTCCATGACCGGCGCATGGTTGATTCCCTTATCGGGATAAACCGTCGCAAAGCGTTCGGTATTGGCCCGGTAAAGCTCTTCGAGCGGCATTTTTTCGCCGTTGATCGTGAGCGATTCCTCCGCCTCGGTATGTCCCAGCAACTCGGCGGCCGGGAAATCGAGCGGCTCGGTGCTCTCCACCACGATCGAACCGTAAGAGTTGTCGAACAACGTCGCTTCATCCACCTCGACATCGGCACCGATGCCGTTGCCGAAAGACATCTTGGCCAGCGCTTCCGCCACACCGCCGAAGCCGACGGCATAGCCCGAAACGATCTTGCCGGACTCGATAGCCGAACTTACGAAATCGAAATTCCGCTTCAACGCCCCGGTATCGGGCATATGGTTTTCGAGCGGGGTATGACGCACTAGGTAAATCGAATGGCCCGCCTTCTTGAAATCGGTCGAGATGACGCGTCCGGCATCGACAGTCGTAATACCGAAGGCCATCAGCATAGGCGGGACGTTGATCTGCTCGAAGGTACCGCTCATCGAGTCCTTGCCGCCGATCGAGGGCAGTCCCAGCTCGACCTGCATCTTCAGGGCACCGAGCAGCGCCCCGAGCGGCTTGCCCCACGTACGGGGCGACTTGGTCATGCGCTCGAAATACTCCTGATAGGAATAGCGCATCTTATCGTAGCGGGCACCCGCCGCCACGACTTTGGCCGCAGCGTCCACGACGGCATAGGCCGCACCGTGGTAGGGACTCCACGACGCCAGGAAAGGGTTGTAGCCGAAGGCCATAATGCTGGCCGTATCGGTATATCCGTCCGTCGGCAACTTCTGCACCGACACTTGTGTTTCCGAACGTTGCGTACGACCGCCGAAAGGCAGCAGCACGGTCGAAGCGCCGATCGTAGAATCGAACATCTCGATCAGCCCCTTCTGCGAGAGGACATTGTCGTCCGCCAGGTTCGCAAGCATCTTTTCGCGCAGCGTACCGCCCTTCACCTCGCGGCGGAAAGGATCGCGTTCCTCGACCGCACCGATCGCGGCCTGGGCATAGTGCTTGGCCCCTGCGCTGTCGATGAACTCGCGCGAAAGATCGACCACTAATTTGCCCTTGTTGTACATCCGCATACGGCGCGAGTCCGTCACGTCCGCCACATGGGTCACTTCGATATTCTCCTCGGCGCAGTAGCGCTTGAACTCCTCTTCGGCACTCGCTTCGATCACAACGGCCATACGCTCCTGCGACTCGCTGATCGCCAGCTCCGTCGCATTCAGACCGCTGTACTTGGTCGGCACGCGATCGAGGTAAATATCCAGGCCGTCGGTCAGCTCGCCGATGGCTACGCTCACACCGCCCGCACCGAAGTCGTTCGACTTCTTGATCAGGCGCGTCACTTCCGGACGGCGGAACAACCGCTCCAGCTTGCGCTCTTCGGGGGCGTTGCCCTTCTGCACCTCACTGCCGCACATTTCGAGCGACTTGTCGGTATGCTCTTTCGACGAACCCGTCGCACCGCCGACACCGTCGCGGCCCGTGCGGCCGCCGAGCAGCAGGACCACATCGCCCGGCACGGGGGACTCCCGGCGCACGTTTTCGGCTTTCACGGCACCGACCACGGCACCGACCTCCAGGCGTTTGGCCACATAGTCGGGATGATACACCTCGCGGACGTGGGTCGTGGCCAGTCCGATCTGATTGCCGTAGCTCGAATAACCGGCAGCGGCCTTGAGGCTGATGACGCGCTGGGGCAATTTGCCGGGCAGCGTTTCGCTTACGGGTTGATAGATATTTCCCGCACCCGTCACACGCATCGCCTGATAGACGTAGCTGCGACCCGACAACGGATCGCGGATGGCACCGCCCAGGCAGGTCGAAGCTCCGCCGAAAGGTTCGATCTCGGTCGGGTGGTTATGGGTTTCGTTCTTGAATTGCAGGAGCCATTTCTCGGTCCGGTCATCGACGTCCACATCGACGAAAACGCTGCATGCGTTGTTCTCCTCGCTCACCTCCAGGTCGTCGAGCAGTCCCTTGCTGCGCAGGTAACGGGCACCGATCGTCGCCAGGTCCATCAGGCAGATGCTCTTGCCCTCGCGCCCCAGTTCGCGGCGGATTTTCAGGTAAAGCGCCAGCGTGCCTTCGATCTCGTCTTTCACGAACGACTCCTCGACCGTAATGTTCTCCAGCTCGGTCGTGAAGGTCGTATGACGGCAATGGTCGCTCCAGTACGTATCGAGAATCCGCAGCTCGGTTTCGAACGGATCGCGACCCTCTCTCCGGAAATATTCGACCACTTCGCGCAGGTCGTCGGCATTCATCGCCAGACCGTTCTTCTTGCAGTAGGCATCGAGTTCCGCATCTTCCATCTCCCGGAACCCGTCCAATACCGGCACCGGTTTCACGGGGGCGCTTTCCAAATCGTCCAGGACCCGCAAATCCTTCTCGCGCGACTCCACGGCATTGATATAATAGCGACGAATACGCTCCATCGTCTCCTTGGGAAGTTTCGAAGGGAAGATCAGCAGCTTCGAACTCTTGATCTTCACCTCGGCCGAAGGATCGATCAACCGCACGCAGTCCACGGCCGAAGCCGCTCGCTGGTCGAACTGTCCGGGCAGGCACTCCACAGCCAGAAAGCTGTTGCCGCCCAGATCGCACGAATCCGTCACGGCATCGGTAACCACCTCGCCGAAGACCCTGTAACGGCTCTTCTCCAGCAATTCGTCCGAAAAACCGAACAGGTCGTACACGTTCAGCAGCCGCAGGCCGTCGAGCGAAAGATTCAGGTTGGCATTCAGGTCGCGGAGCAGGCTCTCGGCCTCGACCCGGAATTCGGGGTATTTCTCAACGAAAATACGGTAACTCTTCATTATCTTATTTTTGACTTTATTTCACAAATCTGTCGGCCCACTTGGCGGCATACTCCTCGCCGGTCACACCGACGAAAGTCACGTGTCCCATCTTGCGCTTGGGCTTGGAAACGGTCTTGCCGTAAATATGGACATACACACCGGGGCGATTCTCCCGGGCAAGCGCCTCGGCCCGCTCCAGATCCTGTCCCAGGATGTTTTTCATCACGGTAGGGGCCTTCAGCTGCGGCTCTTCGAGGGGCATATCGAGCAGGTAACGGCACAGCTCCCGGAACTGATTGGTCGTCGAACCCTCGATGGTCCAGTGTCCGCTGTTGTGCGGGCGCGGCGCCATTTCGTTGAAATAGACCTCGTCTCCCTTCACGAAATATTCGATAGCCAGAATCCCCCGGTAACCGCAGTCGCGCATGAAACGCTTGCTCTGGGACACCATCCGCTCCCGCACCTGGTCCGGCATCTCCGCCGGCACGATGCACAGATCCAGAATACCGTCCTTGTGGATATTCCGCCCTACCGGGAAGCAGATCACGCGCTCTCCGTCCGACACCAGCACCACGCTGGCCTCGAAATCGAACGGGACGAACTCCTCCAGAATGCAGGGCACCGCGAGCAGTTCGCGGGCTTTCGCAAGGTCGGCCTCGCCGCGAAGCACCGCCTGACCGTGTCCGTCGTAGCCCAGCGTACGGGTCTTGAGCACGCACGGATAACCGATTCGCGCAATGGCCCGATGCAGCGACTCCTCGTCATCGACAGCCATGAAAGCGGGCGTCTTCAATCCATGATCGCAGGCATTGCTCTTCTCCCGCAGGCGATCCTGCGAGTCGAACAGAGGCCTGAACCCTTGTTTGATATTGTATTTTTGCTCGAGAGCCACCAGCAGATCGCCCGGCACGTTCTCGAACTCGTAGGTCACCACGTCGCTGCGGCGGCAAAGCTCTTCGAGCGCCGCCGGATCGTCGAACCGGCCCACGATCCGCTCGTCGCTGATCTTAAACGCCGGAGCATCCTCCGCCGGATCGAGGCAGATCGTCCGCGCACCCAGCAGATGCGCCTGCTCGATGATCATCAGCCCCAACTGGCCGCCACCGATAATTCCGATCGTCTTCACCGCACTCATCGGTCTAAAGTTCCGCTTTAAGTACATCCTCAGTCTGTTTCGCACGGAACATCTCCAGACGGGCTGCCAGCGCCTCGTCCTTCAACGCCAGGATCGACACGGCGATCAGGGCCGCATTCTTCGCCCCGTTGATCGCTACGGTCGCAACCGGCACGCCGCCGGGCATCTGCACGATCGAAAGCAAGGAATCCAGCCCGTTCAGGGCTCGAGATTTGACCGGCACACCGATCACCGGAAGTGCGGTCATACTGGCCACCATGCCGGGCAGGTGCGCAGCGCCTCCGGCTCCGGCGATGATTACCTCCAGTCCGCGCGACTTGGCCGTTTTGGCATACTCCACCAGCAGGTCGGGGGTGCGGTGGGCGCTCACCACCCGCTTCTCGAACTCCACACCGAATTGCGCGAGCGTCGCCGCAGCGTCGGACATAACGTCCCAGTCGCTGGTCGAACCCATGATTACTCCAACTTTCATAGTAAGAAACGTACTAAATCAACCAAAAAAGAGCCGCTACGACAGAATTCGTCATAGCGGCAAGATTATATTGCTGCGGGAAGCCGATTCGTGCCCTCCTGCATAGTTCCGTCGATAAAATCCGATGCAGGAACGACACTGCACGCTCCGACCGCACATCGAGCCGACAGCATCTGCTGTCGCTTTCGCCGGGTATGGTGCATCTGAATCCTTTCCATCGTTTCGGAAGCCGTAGCCGCCGACGGACCTGCGGCCCATCGTCTTTTACTTGCACAAAAGTACGAATAATTTCAACGACAACCTAACAATCCCGACAGTTTTATTTCGACATTGTATCGACAAAATCCGCTACCGGATTTTCGCCTCGCAATAAGCGCAACGGCAGGTGTCTCCCGCTTTGACGAAAAGCGGATCGACATCCTCCGTAGCCGAAATACACCGGGAGTTGGGACATTTCATACTCCGGTCTATGAACATCCCCTCGGCCAGGTCGGGGACTGCGGCGAGCTTCTCGCCTTCGGCCCACTTCAACAATGTATAGATCAAGGCCATACGCACGAATTTGCCGTTCTCGACCTGCCGGAAATAGGCTACCCGGGGATCGTTGTCCACCGCACGCGTGATTTCGTTCACGCGGGGCAGCGGATGCAGCACGATCATATCCGGCTTGGCCGTGCGGAGTTTCGACGGATCCAGCACGAAGCTGTCCTTCACGCGGTTGAACTCCTCCTCGTCGAGGAAACGCTCCTTCTGCACGCGGGTCATATAGAGAATGTCCAACTCGGGCATCACCTCCTCCATCGTCGATACCTCGCGGAATTCCACCCCTTCGGTCTGGGTTTCGATCTCATGAAGCATATACTCGGGCAGCCGCAGCTCGTCGGGGGCGATCAGCACCACCCGAATCCCTTCGTAGCGCGACATCGCCTTGATAAGCGAATGCACCGTGCGGCCGAATTTCAGATCGCCGCAGAAGCCGATGGTCAGATGATCCAGCCGCCCCTTGCGCTGGCGGATGGTCATCAGGTCGATCATGGTCTGGGAGGGATGTCGTGGCCGCCGTCACCGGCATTGATCACCGGCACGCGGGCACACTGGGAGGCGCGCAGCGGCGCACCCTCCTTGGGGTGGCGCATGGCAATGATGTCGGCATAGTTGCTTACCACGCGGGCGGTGTCGGCCACCGTCTCGCCCTTGCTTGCGCTGGAAAGCTGCGCCCCTGCAAAGCCCAGCGTCTTACCGCCCAGCCGCAACATGGCAGACTCGAAGGAAAGGCGGGTGCGGGTGCTGGGCTCGTAGAACAGGGTAGCCAGAATGCGGCCATCGCACAGATGGGCGTAAGGCGCGGGGTCAGCTTCCATCCGGTCGGCAAGGTCGAGCAGTGCCAGCTGCTCAGCCAGAGAAAAGCTGTTGGGTTCAATAAAGTGTCTCACAGCCATTCTCCTTTCAGCACGAACTTTTCGCGCTCGGCACCGGTGGAAACGAACTGGATCTCGTGACCAAGCTGCTTTTCCAGAAACTCCACATACTGCTTTGCGGCCTTGGGCAGCGCGTCCCAGCTTTTGCAGCCGGAGATATCCTTGTTCCAGCCCGGCAGCAGGGTGACCACCGGCTGCACCCGGTCAAGGTCGGACAGCGGGTCGAAGCGGGGGACTTCAACGCCGTCCAGCTTGTAACCGGTGATGACCGGGATCTCCTTCATGCTGCTCAGCACATCCAGCTTGGTCAGGGCGATCTTGTCCGCACCCTGACAGGACAGACCGTACCGGCTTGCCACGCAGTCAAAGGGACCTACCC
>ERZ859817.811-NODE-811-length-15982-cov-2.521693_pt1 | contig 15982 bp, 13 predicted proteins | sample MGYA00509986_ERZ859817 | MGnify/ENA primary metagenome ERZ859817 (study PRJEB30046, sample SAMN00715155) | human gut metagenome | study: EMG produced TPA metagenomics assembly of the A metagenome-wide association study of gut microbiota in type 2...
ATAAGCCGTACATTCACGAATCTGGCCTTCGATAGATTCTTCACGCTGGTTGTCCGAGGAATAGCGGGCGTAAATTACGGCGGTCATGGCGGGCACCTCCCATTTAGATATTGTTGAGCAACAGATACTAAGCAGCAATTATTTCGTATAATTTATACCATGAATTTTACGTATTTTCAAGTACTTTGAAAAATTCTCATGAAGTATATCGCCTTGAAATTTATAAAAAGGAAACACTTGTAATATTGTGTTGTATCTTATAAAATAGAGGTATCAACAGTTTGCCCTAAGATAGCAAAGGCAGGTGCATCGTTATGACTCCGGAAGCAAGAGCGCGGGAACAGATTGATAACAGATTGCGGCAAAGTGGCTGGACAATTCAGGATCTGAAACAACTAAATCTGACGGTTGCTTCCGGTGTTGCAGTGCGCGAGTTCCCTACCAATACCGGTCCGGTGGATTATGCACTTTTCATTGAGGGAGTGCCAGTTGGTGTTGTAGAGGCAAAGAAAGACGAAGAAGGTCAAGCGCTGACAGATGTGGAAACGCAGTCCAGCCGCTATGCAAATAGCCAGTTCAAATGGGTAAAGCGGGAGTACAAGGTTCGGTTCGCCTACGAAGCCACTGGCGAATTGGTGCGTTTTACCGATTACGCAGATCTTAAATACCGTTCGCGCGAGGTATTCTCGTTCCACCGCCCGGAGACGTTGAAACGCTGGCTTGCTGAACCGGATACTGTGCGCAACAATCTGAAGCGTATCCCGCAGCTGGATGAATCGGGCTTCCGCAAATGTCAAATCAGTGCAATTCATGGTCTGGACACTTCGTTCTCAGAAAATCGACCGCGTGCTCTTGTGCAGATGGCAACCGGCGCAGGCAAGACCTTTACAGCCATTACTGCCGCCTATCGGCTGTTGAAATACGGCAGAATGAATCGCATCCTGTTTCTGGTAGATACCCGCAGCCTTGGTGAACAGGCCGAGCGCGAGTTCATGGCATACAAGCCCAATGACGATCCTCGCAGCTTTTCGGAATTGTATGGTGTACGCCGGTTAAAAAACTCTTATATTTCCGGGGATGTACAGGTCTGCATCAGTACGATTCAGCGGATGTATTCCATTCTAAAAGGGGAAGAACTGGACGAACAGGCAGAAGAGATTCCCTTTGCGGAATATGTCACCGCCGAAAGCAAAGCACCAAAAGAGGTCGTCTACAATGCCAAAATTCCGCCGGAGTTCTTTGACTGTATCATTGTAGATGAATGCCATCGTTCTATTTACAATGTATGGAGTCAAGTGCTTTCCTATTTTGATGCGTTTATCATCGGCCTAACCGCTACGCCGGATAAGCGAACCATCGGCTACTTCAATGAAAATTTTGTCAGCGAATATACGCGAGAGCAGGCCGTTCTGGACGGCGTTAACGTTGGAGAGGACATTTATCTGATTGAAACCGATGTGACGAAAAATGGTGCAACCATCCTGAAGCAGTTGATCGAGCGGCGTAACCGCCTGACGCGCGCAAAACGCTGGGAGCAGATGGACGAGGATGTGTTCTACACACAGTCCAAGTTGGATAAGGATGTCGTAAATCCAAGCCAGATCCGCGCTGTGATTCGCACCTTCAAAGAAGCACTCCATACCACGCTGTTCCCCTACCGGAAAGAAGTCCCCAAAACTCTGATTTTTGCCAAGACGGACAGCCATGCAGACGATATTGTGCAGATCGTCCGGGAAGAATTCGGCGAAGGAAACGATTTTTGCAGAAAGATCACTTACAGTGCGCAGAATCCGGAAGCCGTTCTCAGCTCGTTCCGAAATGACTATAACCCGCGTATAGCCGTTACCGTGGATATGATCGCGACCGGTACGGATGTAAAGCCCATCGAGTGCCTGCTGTTCATGCGGGATGTGCGCAGCAGCAATTACTTCGAGCAGATGAAAGGCCGCGGCACCCGTACGCTGAGCAAGGATGATTTACAAAAGGTAACACCTTCTGCTACGGAAAACAAAGATCATTTTGTGATCGTGGATGCAGTGGGTGTAACCAAATCCAAAAAGACCGAAACCCGCACGCTGGAACGCAAGCCAGCGGTTTCCATGAAGGAACTGATGATGAACATTGCACTCGGTGCGCGGGATGAGGATACCTTGACTTCTCTTGCAAACCGTGTGATTCGTCTCAGCCGCAGGATGGAACGCAGCGAACACAAGCAGTTCAAAGAAACCGTAGGGCAGACCGCAGAGCAGGTTGCGGAGAATCTGCTGAATGCCTTTGATGAAGATGTCATTCAGGCCAAAGCACAAGCAGAAAGCGGCGTGCTTACGCCCGCACCGGAACAGCTTGCACAGGCTCAGAAAGAACTCATCAAACAGGCCGTTGCACCTTTCCAGAAGCCGGAAGTGCGCGATTTTATTGAAAATGTCCGCCGCAGCCATGATCAGATCATCGACAGCGTCAATTTGGACAAGGTACTCTTTGCTGGTTATGATACCAATCAGGAGGAAACGGCAGACCGGGTGATCTCTACATTTAAGAATTTCATCGAGGAAAACAAAGATGAGATCATTGCCCTGCGCATCATCTACAATGAAACGTATAAAAAACGTCCGATGGTACTGAAAAAACTGACGGAACTGTATCAAAAACTCGAAGCAAAGGGCATCACGGTCGAGCGTCTGTGGGATTGTTATGCCATCAAGCAGCCTGACAAGGTAAAGAAAGGCACACTCGCTCAGCTGACCGACCTAATTTCCATTATCCGTTTTCAGATGGGCTATACGGATACCCTTTCGCCCTTTGCCGACCGGGTAAACTACAACTTCAAACAGTGGACCTTCCGCCGCAACACCGGTGCGGTCCACTTTACCGCTGAACAGATGGAATGGCTGCGGCTGATCAAGGAGCATATCATCACATCGCTGAGCATTCTGCCGGAGGACTTGGAGTATACGCCGTTTGACAGCAAAGGCGGCTTGGGTGGGTTCTATCGGGTGTTCGGAGAAAAGTATCAGGAGATTTTGGACGAAATGAATGAGGAATTGGTAGCGTAAGGATTTTATATGACAAAAAACTATGAACTTAAAACTCTAGGCTCTGTTGCAACCTATATAAACGGTAGAGTATTTAAACCCTCCGAATGGGAATCAACCGGTCTGCCGATTGTTCGGATTCAAAATCTGACAGATAAAAATGCAAAATGTCATTACAGTTCTGCTGCTTATGAAGAAAAATACAAGATTCATAATGGTGACCTTTTATTTGCCTGGTCAGCTTCTTTAGGTGCACATATTTGGAACCAAAATGATGCTTGGCTAAATCAACATATTTTTAAAGTAATTCCTAACGACAATATCGATAAGCTCTATCTTTATTACTTTTTGCAAAAAGTTATTGCTGAACTCTATTTAAAGACCCATGGGTCTGGGATGGTGCATATTACCAAAGGACCATTTATGAATACGCCAATTCCCGTACCCTCATATACAGAACAGTCCCGCATTGTTGCCCGCATCGAAGAGCTTTTCTCGGAGCTTGACAAGGCTGTTGATACGCTCAAAACCACAAAAGAGCAGTTAGAGGTATGTCGGCAGGCGGGTTTGGTTGACGCATTTAGAGTAGCGACTAATTCCACACGTCTGAAAATAGGCTATGTATGTGCTAAAATAGTAGATTGTCCGCATTCCACGCCGAAATGGGAAAAGAACGGAAAGTTGTGTCTTAGGACAACAAATTTTAAGCGTGGATATCTGGATTTGCAATCGCCCAATTATGTAAGTGAAGAGACATTTAATGATCGGAATAGGCGCATAATTCCTCAGCCCGGAGATGTTTTGTATAGTCGTGAAGGTTCAGTTTTAGGGATAGCGTGTACAATTCCATCAAATGTTTATCCATGCTTGGGTCAACGAATGATGCTTTTGAGGTCAGGGGAAAAACTAAATAATCGTTATCTGATGCACTATTTGAATTCTCCAATGGTAACGAATCATGTTATTGCAACAAAAGGTGGAACTGGTTCTCCTCATATCAATGTTGGCGATATTAAAGAATTCAAAATCCCGATTCCGTCCCTTGAAGAACAATCAAACATAGTTCGTCAAATTGAAGAGCAATTGTCAAGTTGTGATAATGTAGAGAAAACAGTTGATGCCATCCTTGCACAGGCGGATGCAATGCGACAAAGTATTTTGAAACAGGCGTTTGAAGGAACATTGTAAAAAGGAGTGAGTTTTGTGTCCTGTATTTATTACGGAAACCAAGAGGGATTAACCTATAATAAACGTGAACATGTTTTTCCGGCATCGCTGGGATGCAAAACAATGCTTCCCAAAGGATGGGTATCCGATCAGGCAAACGAGTTGTTTTCTCCTATGGAGGAAATTCTCACAAGACGTTCCCTGATTTCAACAGAACGTGCTCTTTTCGGGCCAGGGAAAAGAGGCTCTCTTGCGCCACAAAAAGCGGCTCAAAGCGATGTGTGTGTTGGTGTGGACGAAAAGGGAGACTGCGTTCTTAGTTATATGGCGTTAGGTAATCCATATAATATCAGCCATTTTTGTCGTGGTGAAAAACATTTTCGGATTTCTCTCGCAGTCAAGGATATGCCGGATGCTGCCACTAAATTCATTTCAGCCTTAAATAATTTTGATGAGCATACGAAATATGTAACGCTCACTTCAAAAGATATTTCACCAAGCGAAGTTTTGGTCGGATATCACAAAGGAAAGTACTATATTGCGTCTCATCCCTCCCAAAAAGATTCCTATCATATCGAAAAAGAAATAAAGGGCTTTTTGTCCTGCTCAGATGCCGTGTTAAACGCCAAAAATATGAGAGAGGAACAAACACACGTAAAAATGGGATTCCAGCTTCAGGAAACACCTGAAACGTCCAGAATGTGCGCAAAGATTTTGCTGAATGCAACTGCATATCTTTATGGAAAAGAATTTGCAGAGAAACCAGAATTTGATGAAGTCCGCGCATGGATTCTGCATGGAAATCATTCGGAGAAATTCTACCGACTTCCGAGCGCAGTTGAAGAAACAGCAGCACTCCACAAAATCGTACCAGAGAAATCGCACTGGTGTCAGTTTGCAATGATTCAAAATCAGTTTATTGGAGTGCTATGTTTATATGGCTTTTGGCAATGGGGTGTTCCTCTTGCGTATTTCGATAAACCGCCTATCCATGAGCCAAATGCTTTTATTTGTGACTGGGAAAATCAAAAAGATTATAAGTTGCTGGATTATATTTTAGAGCGCCAAGGTTTAGGTGCAAAAATATAAACAGTTATCATATAACCATACATTAAATGCCGTTAGAAGGAAGGCGTCAAAATGGATGTTTTAACTGGTCTTTCCAAGTTTTTTGAATTACTAAACGATAATAGCGGTGGTTTAACATTTCTTATTACGGTTGTTTATGTTATTGCTACCATCGCTATTTGTAAAGCAAACATTCAATCAGCGAATGCTTCCAAGAAACAGCTGGAAGAAATGCAAAAACAATATGCAGAGGAAAACAGGCCACTTATTGAGGTTGAATTTTTATTTGAACGACGGTCATTCTACGGATTACGCTTTATAAATCACGGAAAATCGACTGCGCAAAATGTTGAAATTCAATTAAGTGACGCTTTTATTGATAGTTTGGGAAGCACAAACTTTGCGGAGTTATTAAAAAAGCAAAAGGGGAAAAAATGTGTTATCGGCGTTGACCAACACTATGACCTCTTCTTTGCAAATCATACCTATATTCACCTTCCAAACAAAGTGCCTGCAACAGGAACCGTTTATTATAAGGATAATGGCGTAAATTATCAAAGTGAGTTCGATATTGATACGGAACACTATGCAACGATTTTCTCTTTGGAAAGCGACGAAGAAAAGCTTCTAAAAGAAATGAAAAATCAAACTGCTGAACTAAAACGAATGAAAGAAAGTATCCGGGCAATTGCCCAAAATACCAAACAATTTAATACAACTGAGGCATCTGAATGAGCGAACAATCTTCGAATATCGTCTCCAAAGTCTGGGGACTTTGCAATCCGCTGCGGGACGATGGCGTATCCTATGGCGATTATCTTGAACAGCTTACCTACCTGATTTTCCTGAAAATGTCCGATGAATACTCCCACCCGCCGTATAAGCGAGAAACCGGCATCCCTAAAGGCTACACTTGGTCAGATATGAACACGCTTAAGGGCGCAGAGCTGGAAAATCAGTACCGCGCTATACTGGAACGGCTGGGCGATGAGGGCGGCATTTTAGGGCAGATCTTCAAAGGGGCCGTCAACAAAATCAGCAATGTTTCCATCCTGTACCGCGTGGTGCAGATGATCGACAAGGAAAACTGGGTGTCCATGTCCTCCGATGTGAAGGGCGAGATCTACGAAGGGTTGCTGCAAAAGAACGCCGAGGACGTAAAAAGTGGTGCAGGGCAGTATTTTACACCCCGCCCGCTCATCAAAGCAATGGTGGCCTGTCTGCGCCCGGAACCGAAAAAGACGATCGCTGACCCCTGCTGTGGAAGCGGCGGCTTTTTCCTTGCCGCACAGGCGTTCTTGGCTGACCCAAAGAACTATGCACTCGACCGTACAGAGAAAGAATTCCTGAAAAACGAAACGTTCTATGGAACTGAACTTGTGGTTGCAACCTTCAAACTCTGTCTGATGAATCTGTATCTGCACAACATCGGTGACCTGTACGGCAAAGTCCCTGTCATGCGTGGGGATGCGCTGCTGTCTGACCCGGGTTATCGTGTAGACTATGTACTGACGAACCCGCCGTTCGGTAAAAAATCCTCCATCACCTTCACCAATGAAGAAGAGGAGCAGGAAGAAGAGGATCTGGTCTACAACCGGCAGGATTTCTGGACGACCAGCTCAAATAAGCAGCTCAACTTTATCCAGCATATCAATACGATTCTGAAGCCGACCGGAAAGGCGGCCGTTGTTGTACCGGATAACGTTCTATTCGAGGGTGGTGCAGGCGAGATCATCCGTAAAAAGCTATTGGACACCACGGACTTGCACACCATTTTCCGCCTGCCAACTGGCATTTTTTACAAGCCGGGTGTAAAGGCAAATGTGATTTTCTTCGATAAGCGTCCCGCCAGCCCAGAGCGTCAGACAAAGGAAGTCTGGATCTACGATTTTCGCACAAATGTTCACTTTACGCTTCGTCAGCATCCCATGACGGACGCTGACTTGCAGGATTTCATTCAATGCTATCATCCGGAAAACCGCCACGAACGCACAGAAACATGGTCACAGGAAAATCCAGAAGGCCGCTGGCGCAGATTCACGGTAGATGAAATTCTGGAACGTGATAAAACCAGTCTGGATATTTTCTGGCTGAAGGACAAGTCTCTTGCCGATTTGGACAATCTCCCTGCGCCGGACGAACTTGCCGCGGATATTATTGAAAATTTGCAGAGTGCTCTGGAAAGTTTTCAGGAATTGATGGGGCAACTGAAAAAGAACGATTGAACAGGATGTGAGCATAATCGAAAATTCTAAAATGAAACCGAAAAAGACTGCGGAAGAACTTGTTCAGATGCTCCATGATGAAAAAGGTATCCAATTTCATCTCATTTCAGAAGAACAGGCCGTAGAATGTTTTTCAAAGAGAAACAATTATCTGCGCACAGCATCTTATCGAAAAAATTACCCCAAACATATTGCTGGCCCAAATGCAGGAAAATACATCCATCTTGAGTTTGCATATTTGACTGAGCTGTCTACACTGGATTTTTACCTAAGGGAGCTTCTTCTGCAAATGTGCATTGATGTAGAGCATGATTTGAAAGTTTCGCTTCTGCGTGAATTAGAAGAAAATCCGAGTGAAGACGGCTATGCAATCGTCCGTGATTTTCTTGCACAATACCCGGAGATTTTGGCAGCTATCGAACGAAAAACAGACGCCTCCTTTACAGGCGAACTAATTGAAAAGTATTTTGCAGTATGTTCTGTTTTCCCGGCACAGAGTCCGCAGGCGTATCTATCAACACGTATTTATGACGTTGATTGTCCAATGTGGGTTCTGGAAGAACTGATTGGATTTGGCGAATTTTTGCGTATGTATCGTTTTTATGCAGAGCGAAATCCACAGTTTACACCACTGTTACACCAAAGAGTTTTGAATCCGGTCAAAAGTTTGCGCAATGCTTGCGCGCATAATAACTGTTTGCTCAATGCGCTGTCTCGCACGAGCACAACAAGGCCATCACCTGAGATCTCGGCCTTTATTGCATCACTCGACAATATCTCAGCTGGTGAACGCCGCAGTAAATTGACAAGCCGTCCGATGTTTGAAATTGTCTGCTTGCTATATGCTTATAACAAAATTGTTAGCCCTTCCGTCAAAAAACGTCGGATAAAGCAACTCACTGAATTCGTAAACGGTCGAATGCAAAGGCATATAGATTATTTTGAAGGTCCAGAAGGAAACAAATTGATAGCAACTTCTTTTGAATTTCTGAAAAAAGTTGTTGACAAGTTGAATTAGTTCACATATAATATCATTGATATTAAAAAGAGTAATCTTTTGTGCGAGTGCCGTCACTGACGTCGCTCGCATTTTCTTTTGTTTAAGACGCTGTGTGGAGTTCCGATACCGCCCCGCAACACACCCGATTCATTTTGCCGCTGTTTCACCCGACAAAATCATCGCTGCGCTGCATGGGCGGTATTTTTTTACAAATAGAACCTTTTGTAGTTGTGCAGTTCTCCGAAATTTGTTTTCAGTTGTTGATCGCACAACCTTAAAGTGTTATTCTTGTGCTTGAAAGAAGCCGGACGTAGTGTCCGCACTGCGCCTAGCTTTCTTCATACTGAACCTTGAATCCTTCATAAGCCGTCTGAACGTGATACAAAACCTTGAGCACAGCCACTGAAATGATGAAGAATACATGGAAGCGAGTGCTCAAGAATAATCAGAGCTATCTCTCCGACCCGGAAAAGCAGAAAGTTCTCCGTTTTGCGATGCAGCGTCCTGCCCTCCATCTGAATGAGCTGGAAGCCTACATGGAACAGATTCTCGCTGAAACCCTTGAAGAAGCCGAAAAGACCGCATAACGACAGGCACTTGTAAGCCATCAACGAGCCGCCACCGCAAGAGCGGGGTGGAAAATATCTGCGCCCTTGCGCCTGATAAAAATTGGAACTTTGATTTTCTTGCCCGGCTTTGCCACGGTGGGACGATCAAAGGAGCGTGCGTTTGAACAAAAAGAAAAAGTCCACAAACACTTCCCCCTATCCCGATGAAGTCATCGACCGTCTGGCACGGGCATTCTACCCGGCCATCCTTGCCTGCTGGAACAGTGAGGAAGGTCAGCGGGAGTTTGCCGCGTGGCAGGCGGAACAGGCTCATCTCTCTGGCAAAGAAAAACAGGAAGTTCCCGCTGGGGAACTCCCTGCCTTACTTATCGTGTGTGGATTTTTGCAGGGTGCGTCCGGGTGGGCGCACCCTGTTTTTGTTTGTGCTTATTTCTTCAGAATCCGCATTGCGTTCAGAACAGCGATGATCGTGACACCCACATCACCGAACACGGCTTCCCACATACCGGCCATGCCGAGTGCGCCCAGAACAAGGAACACGCTCTTGATTCCAAGAGCAATCACGATGTTCTGCATCACGATTCGCTTCGTGGCCTTTGCAACATCAATGGCTTCCACAAGTTTCGACGGTTCATCTGTCATCAGGACAACATCCGCAGCTTCGATCGCGGCATCCGAACCCAGTCCGCCCATGGCTATGCCGACATCTGCACGGGCAAGGACGGGGGCATCGTTGATGCCATCGCCCACAAAGGCGAGCTTGCTGCCCTGCCGTTTCTGCTTATCCAGCATTTCCAGCTTTTCGACCTTCTGGTCGGGCAAGAGCTGTGCATAATACGCATCCAGACCAAGTTCGTCTGCCACCGACTTGCCGATTCGCTCATCATCGCCGGTGAGCATAACAGTTTTTTCCACGCCGATTTTTTTCAGCTCTGCGATTGCGCGGTTGCTGTCCGGTTTCACCTCATCTGCAATCAGGATACAGCCTACATAGCTGCCATCCGCTGCTACATAGACCTTTGTTCCGGCTGCATCGCAAGCAGAATAGGCAATCTTTTCAGATTCCATCAGCTTACTATTGCCAGCCAGCACCTTCTTTCCCTGCACCATAACACTGATGCCATGTCCAGAGATTTCCTCAAAGCCAGAGAACTGCTTCTGGTCGATCGACTTTCCATAAGCTGCAAGAATCGACTTTGCAATCGGGTGGTTGGAATAACTCTCTGCCTGTGCAGCATACTCCAATACCTGCTCTTTCTGGTATCCGGCTGCCGGAATGATATTTGCGACCTCAAAAACACCTTTTGTCAAGGTGCCGGTCTTATCAAAGACCACCACGCTCACTTTGTTCAGTGCCTCCAGATAGTTGCTGCCCTTTACCAGCACACCGCGCTTGGATGCAGCACCGATACCACCGAAGAAGGTCAGGGGAATGGAAATGACCAATGCACACGGGCAGGAAACGATCAGGAACACAAAACCTCTGCGCAGCCACTCAGACCAGCCGCCACCAAGGACGAGCGGCGGAATGATCGCCAACACAGCCGCCATTCCAACAACGACCGGCGTATAGTATCGTGCAAAGGTCGTGATGAAGTTCTCGGTAGGAGCTTTTCTTGCGGAGGCATTCTCCACAAGGTCAATGATCTTCGACACTGTGGATTCCCCGAAGCTCTTTGTGACTTTCAGCGTCAGCAAACCGCTCTGGTTGATGCAGCCGGACAGGGCTTCATCGCCTTTGCGGATGCTTCTCGGCACAGATTCGCCGGTCAGTGCCTTGGTGTCCAGCATGGATTCGCCATCCACAACGATGCCATCCAGCGGGATTTTTTCACCGGGTTTTACCACGATGATCTCGCCCACCGCAACGCTTTCCGGAGAAACGACCTGCAATACGCCATTCCGCTTGACGGTCGCCGAATCCGGACGGATGTCCATAAGGTCAGAGATGGACTTTCTGGAACGCTTTACCGCCAGCGACTGGAAAAACTCTCCGACCTGATAGAACAGCATGACTGCAACGGCTTCCGGGTATTCCCCGATGGCAAATGCGCCGATTGTGGAAACACTCATCAGGAAATGCTCGTCAAATACCTGTCCTCTGGTGATGTTTTTCACTGCTTGCCACACGACATCCCAACCAAGGATCACATACGCCACGATCAGAAATGCCAGTTCTGCTGGAGTCGGCAGCTTTGCGAACACGGTCAATGCCATACCGATTGCATAGACCGCAGCACCCACGGCAAGACGTATCGTGCGCTTCTTGTCCTCATCGTTATAGACCGCCGCTTTTTCTTCTTTTTTGACAGGTGCAGTGGCTTCCGGCTGCTTTTCCGACACCTCAACGTCCGGCTCGTGGCTGTGAACAATCGTGGTAACGGTATCCAGCAGGGAAGCAGCCACCGAGGTTCCTGCCTGAACGGTCAGCGTCTGGTTCATCAGATTCACGGTCGAAGAAGTCACGCCGTCCAGTTCACCGACTTCCTTCTCGATTTTTGCAGAGCAGTTCGGGCAGTCCAGACCTTTCAGGAGATAGACCTTCGTCACAGCAGGTTCAGTCTTTTCTGAAACTTCAACATCCGGCTCGTGGCTGTGAACGATCATTTCGACCTGTTCCGCCAATGTTGCATCCGCAGACTTTTCTGACTGAACGGTCAGTGTCTGCTGCATTAAATTCACGACCGAGGATTCCACTCCCGGCAATGCTCCGACCTCTTTTTCTATCTTGGCGGAACAATTCGGGCAATCCAGACCTTTCAGGATGAATACTCTTTTCATTTTGACCTCCACCGTATTTTCTTAATTGTTCAATCGTTCAACTTAAAAGGTAAAAAGATAATCGCTTGCGCGATCATCCTCTTAAATGCTCAAATCCCTTGTCAATGATCTCCTTTACATGATCATCCGCCAGCGAATAATACACGATCTGGGCCTCTCTTCGGAATTTGACCAGTCCGGCAAGCCGGAGCGCTTTCAGCTGGTGAGAGACCGCCGATTTGGTGACGCCCAGCAGAACCGCAAGGTCGCATACACACATCTCGCTCTGTTCCAGAGCATGAAGGATCTGCACTCTTGTGCCATCTCCGAACAGCTTGAAAAGCGATGCAAGCTGGATATAATCGTCTTTCGGCTGCATTTTGCCTTTTACATCGTTCACGATGTCCTCATGGATCACATCGCAATTACAGGTGAATAAAGAATTTGACATCAGACGTTCTCCTCGTTTTGTAGTTGAACAACCGTTCAATCATATTATATCTGCTTTTTCTCCGTTGTCAAGAGGAAAAGTTAGCATCTGCTTCCCGCGATTTGTCGTCTAACAGACCTTGACAGCCTCCTTATTTCGCATACAATATAGTTGAGTATTCATTCAACTGCTGCGTTCTGAGCAGAAGATTTTGTATTTGAACAACCATGCAATAAAAGAGGTCTATCTGTGAAACGAAAATTGATCACGCTGGTTCTGACATTGGGATTTCTTGCCGCGTTTGGCGTATTTATGCACTCACCGCCCTCTATTCTGGATGGGCTGACCGGTGCGACCCCGAAAGCGAAACGTGCCGCACAAATGGCCGCACCGCTGGAGGGTAACTATCTGTTCTGCATCAACCCTGAACTGGAATCGTTTTCTGATGCGGATTTCCGGAATGACCTGAAAGCATTTGTTTCCGGTGAGACAGAAGTCCTTTTCGATGCCGGACTGCCGCACATGACGCTTTCGGTCTGCAAAACAGACTATCCCTTGCTTCGCTATGCAACGGCTCTTTGTGAACGCCTGACCGCTGCCGGAGCAGATGTCACGTTGAAGCAGCACAGCGAAACCATGCTGCGTTCCCGTGCAATCAATGGGCGGTATCAACTGCTGCTGGTTTCAGAAAATATGCTTGATGCAACAGCATTGCCGGATGCAGACATCCTTCTGCTTTCCGCAGAAGAAATGGAGGACCCCTCATGCGAAAACTGAACACCATCCTCTCCGTTCTGCTGCTTTTCATCTGTCTGCTTCATGGGCTGATGGGCAGTTTTATGTTGCTGGGCATCAGTTCCGGGGCAGGAAAGTTTCTGGCATGGATCGGCGTTGGCATTCTGGCGGCGCACACCGTCCTTGGTCTTTTGCTGACCGCGCAGATATTCCGGGCTTCCCGTTACGGCGGAAAGCCCTACGGAAAGCAGAACGCTCTGTTCTGGGCAAGGCGTGCCAGTGGGCTTGCCATTTTGCTTATGCTCTTTTTCCATATTGGTGTGTTCGGCAAGTGCAGAACGGCGTATACATTCTGTTTCCGTTCACAACGGTCCGGCTGCTGACGCGCTTTTACTGGTCGCTTCGGTATTTGTGCATCTTCTGCTCAATCTCCGGCCTCTTCTGGTATCGCTGGGCATTGTCCGGGATAAGGAACAGCGCGGCGACCTCTATCTGATTCTTTCTGTACTGGTGCTGTTTGCTGCCGGTTCGATCATTCTATATTATATTGGGTGGAACAACGTATGAAACACACTTTGGTGATCGTGGGTGCAGGACTGGCAGGACTTTCCGCTGCTTTGACTGCTGTGAAAAACGGCTGGACGGTAAAGCTGGTGTCCTCCCTTGCCTCCGAGAGGGCGCAGTCTGTTATGGCAGAGGGCGGAATCAATGCAGCCTTGAATACCAAGGGAGAGGAGGATAGCCCGGAGCAGCATTATACAGATACCCTGACCGCTGCCTGCGGACTTGCTGACCCGAATGCAGTCTGGGGGATGACGCAGGTTGCGTCCGAACTGGTGCGCAGCCTGCACCATCTGGGAGTACAATTCAACGTGACAGATGACGATGAACTCGACCTGCGGAATTTTGGCGGACAGAAGAAAAAGCGGACGGCCTTTGCACAAAGCGATACGGGAAAGCAGCTAATGACCGCTCTGATTGATGCTGTGCGCCGGGAAGAAAGCGCAGGAACGGTCGAACGCTTTCCTCACCATAAGTTCCGCACCCTGCTGTTTTCCGGGAACATCTGCGGCGGCTGCACAGTGCAGGACACCTATACCGGCGAACTGCTGCGGTTTGTATGCGATGCCGTCCTGATTGCCACAGGCGGGCCGCATGGCTTATTCGGTGATACGACCGGCTCTCTTGCCAATACCGGAGAAGTCACCGCAGAACTGTTCCGTCTGGGTGTTCCGATGGCAAATCTTGAAATGATCCAGTACCACCCCACCACGGTCGAACAGGGCGGAAAACGGATGCTTCTGAGTGAGGCAGCCCGTGGTGAGGGCGGGCGGCTGCTTGCATTGCGGAACGGGAAGCCGTGGTATTTCATGGAAGAAAAATATCCAGAACTCGGCAACCTGATGCCGCGTGACATCACCGCGCGGGAAGTCTGGACGGTCAGCCGTGATTATGAGGTGTTCCTCGACATGACAGAACTCCCCAAGGAAGTCATGGAACATAAACTTGCCGGACTGGTGGATGATTGTCAGACCTATCTGCACAAAGATATTCGCAAAGAACCCATTCCGATTTTGCCGGGTATCCACTACTTTATGGGAGGCATTCAGGTGGATGAGCGGCACCGCACTTCGATGCGGAATCTGTACGCTGCCGGTGAATGCTGCGCTCAGTACCATGGCGCAAACCGTCTGGGTGGAAATTCTCTTCTGGGTGCGATCTATGGAGGACAGATTGCTGCGGAAACTGCCTGCCGGGAAACAGTCAGTTCCCCCAATATGCCCTGTGCCGAAGAATCTCTTCTGCCCGAACTTTCCCCGGACGCTCAAATGCAGATGAATCGTATTCTGTTGAACGCACTCGGTGTCGTGCGGGATACGCAGACATTGGAAACGGGCGTTCAGGAAATCCGCAAGTTGTCCGGCACACTTCCGCTTCTGGGTCGTGCCATGCTGGAAAGCGCCCTTGCCCGAAAAGAAAGCCGGGGCGCGCACTGGCGGGCAGATTATCCACAACGCAATGATGCCGTTTACTGCAAAACTACCGTGGCACACTGGAACGGGCAGCATATCGCCATCAGCTTTAAATCCATCCCGGAAAGGCGGTATGATTTATGAACTACACCATCCGAATCAAACGGCAGGAAAACCCGCAGGCTTCTCCCTGCTGGCAGGAGTTTACCTTTGAGGGAAGTGCGGACACCTCGATTGCTTCGGTGTTGAACGAGCTGAATCACCGCAGCCCTCTGTGTGAAAAGAACGGAACGGTCGTTTCCCCCATTGCGTGGGAATGCGGCTGCATGATACGCAAGTGCGGTGCCTGTGCCATGCGGATCAACGGTCTGCCTCGTCTTGCCTGTTCCGTTTTTCTGCGTGACTGCAAGGGAAGCGTTGTTACTTTGGAGCCTTTGAGCAAATTCCCGCTGGTGAAAGATCTGGTCGTAGACCGTTCCGTGATCTTTGAAGCACTGAAGCGGACAAAGCTGTGGCTGGAAGGAGATGCGTTCCAGACCAGCTATACGCACAGCCAGCGGTATCAATCTGCTAAGTGTCTGCTCTGCGGCTGCTGTCTGGAGGTCTGCCCGAACTTTGACCCGAACAGCGAATTTGCCGGAGCTGTTCTGCCCGTCAACGCTTACCGTATTCTGAACGAAGAACAGGATATTGCCCATCGGACAGAACTCGCAAATGCGTATCGTCAGCTTTATTTTGAAGGCTGCGGAAAATCTCTTGCGTGCCAGGACATCTGCCCAGCCGGAATCCCGGTCGAAGAACTGATGTCACGTTCCAATGCCGCAGCGGTCTGGAAGCGATAAAGTGTAAAAGGGTATGCGGTTTATAGCCGCATACCCTTTTATGCTTAATCTTCTAATCCGTGACTTCCCGCCACATTCTTCAGATACTCCTCTGGTTCGCCGTTCAGAATCAAGTCTGCATAGCCAAGCGGGTCATTGTAGATGAGATAATCTAACTCCGACCTCTGCGCCATGGTCACGT
>ERZ859817.815-NODE-815-length-15850-cov-2.181007_pt1 | contig 15850 bp, 13 predicted proteins | sample MGYA00509986_ERZ859817 | MGnify/ENA primary metagenome ERZ859817 (study PRJEB30046, sample SAMN00715155) | human gut metagenome | study: EMG produced TPA metagenomics assembly of the A metagenome-wide association study of gut microbiota in type 2...
AGCAGATAACCGTTTCCCCAATCATCGGCACGATACCGTTCCATCCCCGGCTTCGCTTTCGGGGCAGGCGAGTGGGAAGCCATCGTCTGCACCCAGTTCACCCCTACTTATCACCTTTATAAAGAGCCCCGGTATGGTACGCTTACCTTCACCGTGATGTGAGGTATCGAGACACCGCAGGTGATACCTTGCCTCATACGTTTGAGGTATCGTACCTCATAGCTATGAGGCAAGGTGTCACCCGTGGTGCCTCACACATGGAGATCCCCCCTATGCGGCTCCCTTACTGCACCTGCCTTCCATCGAAGAAGCGCACGGTGCGGCTGGTTTGCTTGGCCTGCGCCTCGTTGTGGGTTACCATTACGATGGTGCGGCCGTCCTCCTTGTTGAGTTGGTGAAGCAGGTCCATGACCTCGATACCCATCTTGGAGTCCAAGTTACCGGTCGGCTCATCGGCGAGGATGATGTCGGGGTTACCTACGATCGCACGGGCGATGGCCACGCGCTGGCACTGGCCGCCGGAGAGCTGCGTCGGGAAATGGCGCATACGGTGGCTGAGGCCGACCTTCTCCAGCACGGCCTCGGCCAGCTTGCGGCGCTCCGAGGAAGAGACCTTGCGGTAGAGCAAGGGAAGCTCCACGTTGTCCAGCACGTTCAAGGAATTGATCAAGTGGAAGCTCTGGAACACGAAACCTAGTTGCTTGTTACGGAAAGCGGCCAACTCCTTGTCGCTCATGCCCACCGTGTTCACGCCGTTGATCTCAACCGTACCGGAGGTAGGCAAGTCCAGCAGGCCCATGATATTCAACAAGGTGGACTTCCCGCATCCGGAGGGTCCCATGATGCTGAGAAACTCGCCTTGCTGTACCTCTAGGTTCACGTTTTCCAACGCGACTGTCTCTATCTCTTTCGTACGGTAAATCTTCTGTAAATTCGTTAGTTTGATCATGACTGTAATATTTTAATTGTTATTGTTTGACTCTTGTTATTGTTAAACTCTTGCTATCGCTAGGCTTTGCCACCTAAAAGCAAATTACGTGCCAGAAACGTATCTCATTGATTCCATGACATCTCCATAAAAAAGTACTGTCCGTTATCGAACAGTCGATTCATTTCCGAACAGTCGGTTCGTTTCCGGACACGGATGCCCGTGCCATCCGTGCCGTCCGTGTCCGATCATTCCTGTCGCAAGGCGTCCGCCGGATGCATCCGCATGGCCCGATAAGACGGGAAACTGATTCCTACGACAATCATCGCAGCCATCACCGCATACGAGAACACGAAGCCGAACAACAGGCGTGAGGCCATGTCGGGCGGTATCTCCGAGCCTTGCGTCACCTCCATATACAGCAGGTTGGCGAAGATGGCGGCAGAGGGGATGAAAGCGATGGTGAGTAGCGCCAAGCCCTCCTTCACCAATTGCCAGAATATGCCCTTGCGGGTGGCTCCCATCGCCATGCGGAGGCCGATCTCGGCGCTCCTTTGTTGCGTGCGGTACCAGAAGGTTCCCACCACGCCGAGCAGGACATTCAGCAGGAAGAAGGCGATGCCCGCCACGTAAAGGCGGACTTGATCCAACCAACGCTCAAGGAACTGGTCCCGGTAATGGGACATCGGGAAAACATCCTTCAAATAGATATTACCCACGCGCAATTGCTGCTCCATCTCCTTCCGGAAATCGGCGGCGAAAGCGGCGCCGTCCGCGCCGGGCTTCACCCGGATGAAGGTGTTCAAGCCCTCTCCGACCCAATCGCCCTCCTCGGCCACCTTGTTCTCGTCCACCAGCTTATAGTAAGCGTAATCATAGCCGGTGAACTCGCAGTAACGTTGTTTCTCGCAGACACCACCGATACGGTAGGCCACGCTATCACGAGAGCCTTGGTCGGTGATATAGATCTCTTGGCGCACGGCCGCCGACGGATCGCCGAAGAAGTCATCGGCTACACGGCCCGTCACCACCACTTGGTTGTTGCGCAGGGCGTCCACCAACTCCGAGGGGGACCCGCCTTGCGCCGTCTTTACGTCGAACACCTCGAAATAGGTGGGCGATACGTAACGCACGAAGCCATTACGGATCAACGAGTCCTTCCGGAACGTGGCGTATTGATTCGATCCCCGGTAATGGAAATGCACGCCGGTGGTGAAACAGATTGATTCCACGGAGGGGTTCCGGCGGATGCGGTCCATCAAGGTCAGATAATCCCCGCCTCCCCGCTCGCTATGCACGGAGGTCGTGTCATAGTCGGGACTTTCCTCCGGGATCACGCCGAAGCTCACGTGATACGTATGTTCGATATTGAAACCTAATGATCGCGAGTAGAGCTTATACATCACGAACAAGGCGTCCGCCGCGTACCAAAGGAAGATAGAGACCACGAGCATTTCCAACCAGATAAACAAGTTCCCCTTGCGCTCGTTCCAGAGTTGTTTTAGAATCATCTTATACATAGCGTCAACCATTTATAGAGTCCGTAATATTCAATCTTGACATTCGCCAAGCCGGGAGGCCGGCGGAAAACAGGTTCAGCACGAGGCAGAACAGGAAGGCGGCGATAAAGACCGCCCCGTTAAACATCCCGGTGGAAAGCCCCGTCTTCCCCAGCGAGGTGACCATCAACCAGTCCCTCAGCAACAACATGGCGCCGTACGACATCGCCAATCCCAGCAGTCCGCCGAGCAGGGTCAAGACCATGTTCTCGGACAGCACTTGCCAGAGGATGGTGCCTTGCGTGGCCCCGAAAGCCCGACGTACGCCAAGCTCGGCCATCCGGCGGCGCATCCTCGACAGGGTGATGCCCGATAGGTTCAAGGCCGGAACCAGCAGGAGGATGAAAAGGATGATGCCGTAACGGACGTGAGGTAGAAGAGGTTCGCCCCGAACTCGCTACCGCCGCCGATCCATTCCTCGATCTGGGTGGAGGGCTGGTGAAGGATATCGGCCTTGACATCCCGGGTCTTGGCGTTGAACTCCTCGACCTTCCGCAACGCCTCGGTCCTCAACTCCTCCCTCGTGACACCCGGTTTCAGCAGGACGCAACAGCTATACGAGCCGTTGATGCCCTCTTGGTATCCCCCGTCGTCCTGCACCGTGTAAGGGATCCAGACCTCCGCCCACGCTTTCGAAGCGAACCGGGATACGTCCTTCATGACCCCGCAGATATTGTAGACGATGAAATCGAGCTTCATCTCCCGCCCCACGACTTGGTCCGTGCCGAAAAGGGCCAAGGCCACGCTCTCGCTGATCACGGCGTCGCGGATACCGCTTGTGAAAGCCGCCGGGCTGAAGGGGCCTCCTTGCAGGAAATCGAACTGGAAGATCTTCCAGAAGGCGGTATCCGTATAAGAGATGTAACTCGTCCGGTTCTTAAGCCCGTCCATGGACGAGGCGGTCAACGGCCTGTAGCGATCCATATTGATGGCGGTAACGGCCTCCGCCCCTTTCAGCGGATAGCAGCACTCCTTCACCAAGGGCAGTCCCAACGACGAGTAGGAGATGCGCCGGTTATCATCCTTGCCATTGCTCATGACGGTCGTTATGTAGCAGGTGCGGCCACGGTTTACCTCCGGCTTGAAACTCGCCGTATTCACGACATACAGGATGACGATCACCATGATCATGCAAATGGCCAAGGCGGTACCGAGTATCGAGATCACGCTCAACAGCTTGTTCTCCCCGATCATCCTCAACGCTTGTTTAATGTATTGCTTTATCATAAACCTTTGTATTATAAATTATCTATTACCCGACCTAAACAGCGATTGTTTGTTATCATCCGACTTTGTGCCCCTACGGAGGCAAATAACGTGCCAAAAACGTAACCACCTGATTCCTAACATCACCCCGTAAAAAAAGCTGTCCGATAACGAACACTTGATTCGTTATCGGACAGCGATTATGGACAGTTTCAGATTTTATAATTCCCAACGTAAGGATCTCAGCAGTTCATCGATCTCGGCTGCCGAAATGGAGTCACGGTCGGCCTTATCGTAGATCGTGAGGAGAACAACCGTACCCTCATTATCTGCGCAGACAATGGCCTCCGTGTAAGTAATCACTCTCGCCCCATGGCTCTTTCCTTTTCTCTTGGAGGCGATGGCCATGCGTACCTTGCGAACGCCTTTGCCTAAGCTCGTCCCTTGATCGGGGTTCTCGCTCAAAGACTTACCCAAAGCCGATAAATCAGCCTTCAATGAGCTATACTTCTTACAGAGACGTTTGAACACTTTATCGAAGTCTTGATGGGTTTTTATCCTATACCTCATTGAGCAACTCACTTAAGTCTCTAAACTTATGCCCCACATCCTTGCCCTCACGCAAATCCTTCACGTCTTGCAGGGCATTCCTTAGCCCCGCCAAGATCTCCTCCTTGGTAGGCTCCACGTAATCGTCTGCCGGCTTCTCTACCGGGGTTGCCTTACCGAAGGCAGCCATCTTCATACGGCGGACACTGTCGAGGGCCTTCTTGATCAACTGTTCATCCTCCAAAGACATCACCTCTTGCAGTAACGACATTTTTAATTCTATAGCTGTCATAAGCTTGCTCCTTTCTCATTAATAAATTGACAGACGCAAAGATAGACAATTTATTCGTAATGCAACGCCTCCGCCGGAGCCATCTTTACCGCCTTGCGGACAGGGAACCAGATTCCATGCAGATCATGCCGGCCATCAGGAGGTAGGAGACGCTGAGGGTTACTAGAAAGCGGAGGATGGAGAGGGGCTCGCGGTAGGAATCCAGCTTATCCAAAAAGGCCATATTGAAGACGAAGACCAGTAGGATCGGAACAGTGATCGCCAAGAGACCCAGACCTTCCAGATACATGTACTCGCCCAGCCTGCCCCGGCTGGAACCGATCGCCATGCGGAGACCGATCTCGCTACGCCGCCGCTCGGTACGCAACCAGAACGTGCCTACGATACCGAAGAATACGTTCACGAGCAGGAAGGCCATCATGGAGAGTTTCTTGCTGTTCTCGTTCTTGGTAAACCGGAGTTGGTCATCACGCTGGTCGGCAAGGAGGGTGACACCGTGGACGAAGGTGTTATTTACCGTCATCCGATCCGCTGTTTTCTCCAAGAAAGCGTACATCTCATCCTCGGTCATCGGGCGTTTCGTACGTACCGATAGTTCAGCGCTCCTTACGCCGAAATTCTTCACGAACTCCCGCAAGGACTCACCTTTCAATATCGTGAAAGCGCAGTTCTCCGGACGGTCGAAGTCATTGCTACGGAAGGTAGGAAGGACAGCGGCGATCGTGAAAGGCTCGGAAAGGTCGTCATTCTCCGAGATCTGCCGGCCTATGGCGGACTGCCCCCCGAAGAAGAAATCCTCCGCCTCCGCCGTCACGACGAGCGGGCGGTAAGCGTTCTCCACCAGCGGGGTGATGGCACGGCCCTCCTTATCCTTCATACGGAATACATCGAAATAAGAAGGAGATACTTTCAGCTTGTGGTAGTTCTGTCCTACCGCCTTCGAGGTATCAGCGCCCAAGGGAAGGAGCGTACCCCACGAACTTCCGTTTGAATAAGGCATGGACCAATACGTAACACATACTTCCTCGACCTCCTGCTCTTGGCGGATACGTTCCATAAGCTTCAACAAATCCTGTGTCGCATTCGAGTCGTAAAGTGAGTCGGGCACATAACCCGGGGCGTTCGACGAGAGCGTGGAAAGCTTGAAACGCCACGTATTCGAGATATCATATCCCATCGGGGCGTTATAGCAGCGCACATCCACCCATAACTTATCCATCATAAACCAAAGGGCGCACATCACGATAACCAACTCGCCCAGTATCCAGCCGTTGCTCTTGCGCTGGGCCCATATTATTTTAAATATATGCTTAATCATAATTTGATAGTTGATAGTTGACAATTGACAACTCATTGTTCATTATTCATTGGATTCACTCATTCCCCTTTAACGCTTCTACGATCGGTTGCCGTGTCGTACGCCATGCCGGTATCCCGGCGCTTAATATATTCAGCAAGAACGTAAAGATAAGGGCGGAGATAAATAAGCCCGGTTTAATAAGCATAGGCGCCGTAAGGCTCACGTTCTCGCTCAACATGAAAGGCTTCCCTACCACCAGCAACACCATCGAGAGACCGATACCGATCACGCCACCGATCAAGGTCAGCACAAAGTTCTCCGATAATATCTGCATCAAAAGATTCTGCCCCGTAGCCCCGAAAGCCTTACGTAAACCGATCTCTTCTTTCCGCTTCTGCACGGACGATTGGATCACGCCCGTTAAGTTCAGCGCCGGGACCAAGAGCAAAAAGAATAGGAAAGCGCCCGATCCGGCCAAGAAGGTAGGCCAGTCCACCTTTTGAAAAGCGCCGCTTCCCATGGCCGTATCCAACTGGGAAAGTAGCCCGGAAGGGAAACCTACGTTATAATCGGTCTTGCTGTCATTGTAGCGACGTACCTGCTGGTCTAGCTCCGAGCGTATGGCATCGAAGTCGGAAGAGGAACGAGCCAATAAGGCCACGCTGAAATAACCGGCCATATTCTCCCCATACTCCCCATTTACACGGGTCAGGGCCTCATTGCTGCTATAGGGTATCCATACCTGAGCGTAGGAGCTCATCAATGAAGAAGGTACGTCACGCACCACCCCGCAGACGGTGAAAGTGATAAAATCCATCACGACCTGCCGCCCGACGGCCTGTCCCGTTCCGAACAAATCGGTCGCCACCTGTTCCGACAGCACCATCTTCGGTATACCGGATTGAAAATCAGCCTCGCTAAAGGGGCCTCCTTCCACGAAAGGATGGTCGAATATTTTCCAATGGCCCGCATCCGTATAACAAATCTCATACTCCTTGAAGAGCCGTCTATTGGGCAATGACAAGGAATGGCTATCACTACAATAGCCGGATACGGCCTCTGGTTTCCGCAAGGTATAGAAACATTCCTTCACGACCTCGCTGGACATGCCTCCACGATTACGATCCGATTCTCCGGGGGATTTCGAACCGACCTCCGTACCCCAGACATACATAAACCTAGACCGATTGGACTCAGGGGCATATCCCGTGGATTTAATCTGGAACACCAATACCATCACCAACACCATGGCGATCGCAAGGGCCGTTCCCGAAATAGAGATTACGCTTACGAGCGTATTTTCACGCAGCATTTGAACCGCTTGTTTGATGTACTGCTTATACATAAATCTAATCGTTTGTTATTATTCTACATATTATTCGTAATGCAACGCCTCCGCCGGGACCATTCGGGTAACCTTGCGCACAGGCAACCAGATACCGAGGCAGATCATGCCGCTCATCATTAAATAAGTTATACCGAAAGAGATAGCGAAACGCCCCGTCGTAAACGGCAGGCGATAGGTATCTATAGCATCCGTCGCCACCATATTGATAGCGAAGAGGGCGATAAACGGAAGGGTTAACGCCAATAGGCAAAGACCTTCCAGATACAGATACCGCCGTAACGTGCCATCGTAAGCACCCAGCGCCATCCTCAAGCCGATCTCTCCCCGGCGGTTCTGCGCACGGAGCCAGAACGTACCGATAATGCCGAAAAAGACGTTTACCAGCATGAAGGCCATCAAGGAGAACTTATTGCTCATCTCACGCCCCTTGCCATCCAGATGAATATCCCGGAACTCCCTGATATTGCTGATGCCATAGACAAATAGATTGTCCGCCGCCAACCGGTCTCCCATCTCATTCAGAAAACGATTCATGTCGTCCCGTGTATAGTTTCTTTTCATCCGGACGCAAAGCTCTGCGTTCCGGGCTCCAAACTGATTGACAGTCTCGTTAAACAATTCCCCCTCAAGGCTCTGGAAAAAACATGGCTCCGGAGATTTATACTCGTCGGTCCGGATAGAGGTTGATACGGAGGCGACCGTAAAGGTATTATCCAATTTACTATGCCTCACCTTCCTTCCACGAGCCAGCCGGCCATGATAAAACACGTCTGCCATCTCCTTGGACAAGACCAAGGCGTTATGTATCCCGGCGATCTCGTCCGCTACAGGTTTCCCCTCCGGAGTCTTGATCCGGAAAAGCTTGAAATATTCCGGGGTGACATTCCGGATCTGGAAATTCTCCCCGGATGTTAAGCTCGTGTCACCATCCAGAGGCTCTATCTCCCTCCAAGAATTTCCCATCGAGTAGGGACAGGAGTAATAAGTAGCGCAAACTTCCTCCACCTCGGACCATTGGCGTATTTGCGACATCAAGCGGGTCAGCTTCTCCGGCTCGGATAGCCCGGGAAGCGAATCCGAAGGGTTCCGTTCCTGCTCGCTTAACTTGAAACGCCATACGTTCGTGATATCGAATCCGAGGGGAGAGTAATAGGTTCGCGTGTCCACATAAAACATATCGACCATCAGCCAGAACACACCGGCCACCACCAACAACTCCGCGAATATCCAACCGTTACTTCGGCGCTGGTTCCATATTATACTTAGTATATGCTTGATCATATCATTCCTTTTCAGTAGTTATTTTTCACACGTTCGCATCCTTCAACGATTCCACGATCCGCTCCCTCGCTATCCGGAATGCGGGTAATCCCGAGCTTAGTACATTCAATACCAACGTAAAGAACAGGGCCGCCACAAACAACAAGGGCTGGAAAAGCATGCCAAAAGTTATCACCGTATCTTTTGTCAGCAAGAACGACCGGCCTACATAGAGCAATACGACCGACAAACCTACCCCCAAAACACCTCCTATCAACGTAATGATCAGGTTCTCGCAAACAACCTGCGTAAACAGACGTTCACCGGTAGCCCCGAAAGCCTTGCGAAGCCCCATCTCCGGCCGCCTTTTCTGTACGGCGGATTGCACGATCCCCGTCAGGTTCAAGGTCGGTACCAGCAGCAGGAACAGAAGCACCCAGCCAGTTGTCTTCAGGTATTCGCCCCAACCTACCCGGTTATAGCCATACCGACTACTAGAACCTAAGGCCAGTTCCAGATGGGTGAAAGGCTTGGGAATCGTCAAGATGAAATCCGCTTTGCCGGCGTTATAGCGGGCTACCCCTTGCTGGATCTCCGCATATATGGCGTCGATGTCCGAGAGCTTATGCGCCAAGATCTCCGCCCCGAAAGGGCCACACATCCCGTCGCAACCTCCGCTATTGGTGTACAGGGTATTCGCCGTATAAGGCATCCATACATCGGCGAATGCCTCGCTGGCCGCTTTCGACGGGCGCTTTACCACTCCCGCGATCGTGCAAGGCATCACGTTATTTACCAAGATATCACGACCGACCACGTCTTGAGTACCGAACAAGATACCCGCCAACTTATCGGAAATAACCACATGAGGCAGACCGGAATTGAAATCAGCCTCCGTAAAAGGCTTGCCGGAAAGGAACTTGAAGTCAAATACTTTCCAAAAGGCGGGATCGGTATAATAGACAGTATATTCCTCGAACAATCGTTTACTCGGAATGGAGATAACATGGCTATTCTGTGCCGTCACGGTTACGGCCTCGGGCTTTTTCAGCGTATAGAGGCATTCACGTATCGTCTCGGCGGAAAGGCCCGTATTGTTATTCTCGCTCCCATCCTTCGATTTAGTGTTCACGGAGTAGATATAAAGCATCCGGTCTCGCTTCGATACGGGACTATAACCTACCAGCTTGATTTGGAATTGCAACACGACAACCAAGATCATGGCCACCGACAGCATCGTACCCAAGATAGAAACCACGCTTGTAAGACGATTCTCTCTCAGCGCATGGATGGCTTGTTTAAAGTATTGCTTGAACATCCTTTATTTCAATTTCAGTTTATTCTTTTCCTTGAAGCTTGTCATATCGGAAACGACTACCTCGTCGCCCGGTTCCAAGCCATTGACTACTTCGACATACTCAAAGTTGCTGTCTCCCAGCTGTACCTTCCGCTTGATCAATTGGTCTCCGTTGACAACAAACAACTCATACTCTCCTTTCCCGACGTAGAACGAGGCGTTGGAAATACGCAGCACATCGTCCTTGATGGCATTCATCACGTATACATCGGTCTTCAAACCGGAGCGCAAGCGGCGATGATTATCCTCCTCCAACTGTACCATGAAAGAGATTACGCCGTTCTTCGATAAGGGGGTAACATCGCTAACCACCCCATCCAGTTTATCGTTGCCGATCTTTACGACGGCTTTGCTACCGGCGGCGATCCGGTCACCATAGGTATCGGCGATCTCCCCCTCTATCTTGAAATGGGACAAGTCGGAGACGATAGCGACACGACTGCCTTGAGAGACTTGGGCACCTACCTCGTTGTTCACGTAGGTCAGGATCGCCTTGCGGGGAGAGCGTATCTGGGCGTCTTCCAAGGTACGCTTCGTCTCGGCTAGGCTCTTTCGGAAGATGTTCAGGTCGAGTTCTTTCACTTTATAATCGGCATCCGTCAAGGATTTCTCATTCTCATATTTTTGCTCATCCTCTTTCAGTTTCAGGACGCTAACGTTATAGTCCAGTTCCACTTGACGGACCTTATCGGTCGTTCCGGCGCCTAGGCTATCCAGATAACGCTCGTTGCGCAACTCCACTTCCTTTCGGTTCAGTTCCATGCGAGAGACTTTCAATTGCATCTCCATCTCGGAAAGCTTATTGCGGTTTTGGATACGGAGTTGATCCAATTGGAGGCGTTTCATTTGCTCCTCGTCCAATTGTTTCTTATAATCCGTCTCGGCGCTTAGCAAGTCCAGTTTCAAGATCGGAGTACCTACGTCCACGGAATCGCCTCCCTTTTTATAAATCTCGACGATACGGGAGTTGATCGGTGAGTTGATGATTTCCTCGAAAGCAGGAACCACCTTGCCTGACGCACTAACGGAAACCTCGATCACTCCTTTATCTACCGTTGAAAAAACCAAGTCCTTCCGTTGCAGGCTGGTTTGCATGAAACCGATCACCCCGCCTATTAAGACAACGGCAATACCAATCCCCGCCCCCAGCTTTATAAACTGTTTACGCTGCTCCTTCTGCCGAACCTCTTTTGATATCTCTCTGTCCATATTTCGTTTGTTTTTATTTTCCACCCTCCAAAGAGCAAACCCCGTGCCAAAAACGTAAGTAACTGATTCTATGAGAATATCCATTTTTAGTACTGTTCGATTTCGGACACTGTGTTCGATTTCGCTCAAAACTTTTCCGATAGGCCTGTTGTTCTATGCCCAAAACTTATAAACGCAAAATGTATGAACACAAGACTTATCCTATTCACATGTATAGCCGGTCTGACTCTCTTTTTCTCTGGCTGTAGCAAAAATGATGATGATCATCAAGGTATTATCCCTCTCCCCCCGGTAGAGAACGCTTTCCAAGAGAAATATCCCGATGCCAAGAACCCTGTTTTTGAGATCGAAGGTAACTATTATGTGGTAGATTTCAATAATGAAGGTTCCGAGACAACCGCTTGGTTCACGGATCAAGGCGTATGGATGATGGAAAAGATAGACATCTCTTTCGCCCAATTACCGGCAGCGGTATCCACCGCCTTCAAACAAGGCTTTTACTCAAATTGGACCGTGGATGACACGTACGCCATCAATCGCCTAAATATGGGAATCGTTTACAAGATCGAGGCAGAGCAGTCCAATAGCGAAGTAGACCTGTATTATTCACAGTATGGAAACCTGATCAAAGCCGTGGATGATGAGATCAATAATGACGCGCCGATCGTTATCCCGAAAGAGGTCAGCAACCTGATGGAGATCACTTTCGCCAACGCCGAGTTGCTGGATATCCAACAGAACAGCCTAGGTTACGAGCTGGATATGATCGATAACCAGATTTATAAAGTGGCGCAATTGAATAAGGATTACAGGTGGCAAAGTACCACATGGGCCATGTCCGAGCAAGAGGTTCCGCAGATCGTGATGCAAGGCTTCGAATCCTCCGCTTACGCTAGCGACAAGGTACAGTCAATATATACGTTATTGAATGCCAATGGCACCTTCTACCTATTCAAGGTTTCACATAACGGGCAGGACGAGACGATTACCTTTGATGTATTCGGGAATATCGTATAAAAAAGCCGCGCGATTCACAGCCGTCTCCGGACTTGAATCGCGCGGTTTGCGTTATATGATAATCAAGCTTATTTACTGATCAATTCCAAGGTCGCCCCTTTTACTCCCGGCGCGGAAGCCTCGAAATAGATCGTTCCCGGTTCCTCGGCCGTCTGCACGATAGCGGTAAGTTGCCCGCTAAACAGTTTCATTTCCGGAAGATGGAAGAGTTTCAGACTGGCGCTATTTCCATTTGCCGCCGCACGGTAGGCTCCGGCACCACGAACCTTAAACTGGATCTGTCGGGTATCATCCGGACAAAGGTTCCCGTTCTTGTCTACGACTCTAACATTGATGAAAGAAAGGTCTTTTCCGTCAGCCGTCAATTGGTTACGATCGGCGGATAACTCAATATGATGCGGCTTCCCTGCGGTATGAACCTCCTCCTCGGCCACAGCGTTACCCTCCTTGTCATAAGCGACCACCTTCAAAGTTCCCGGCTCGTATTTGGTATCCATCCACATCAAACGATATCGTTTCTGGCGCTCGAAACTCTTTTGAGCCGCTTCGGTATAACTACTATCGATACCGATGCTTAGATCTTTCGTACGTTTCCCTTGGCTCTTTCCGTTGATAAACAATTCGGCGGAAGGATAATTGGTATAAACGAATACGGGTGTCACCTCGCCCTCACGTCCCGGCCATGTCCAATGCGGCAGGATATGCAATGTCTTGGCGCTTTTGTTCCAATGACTACGGTATAGATAGTAACGATCCTTGGGGATACCCGCCAAATCGATAATACCGAACAAGGAGCTATGGCTTGGCCAATTCGTATAATAAGGAGTAGGCTCGCCCAGATAATCAAATCCTGTCCATACGAATTCCCCGATACAATACGGAAGGTCCTCATGCTGGATAAAATCGTCTTCCGGCAGATTAGACCAGCTGCAATGCTCCACGTCGTACGAGGAACTTTGGTGATCCTCATAGACAGCCATCGCCTTACGCTCTACCGGGAATTTATACACCCCTCGTGAGCTAACCGTGGAGGCAGTCTCGCTTCCCAAGATTATCCCTTGGGGTAATTTCTGGTAATTCACCTGATAACGGAACGGACGATAATTAAATCCCGCCACATCCATTACCGCCGCCATATTATTATTCACGACGGCATCCGGGGCATCCATACCTTGCGTCACCGGACGAGTCGGGTCTTCCCGATGGCAGATATCCTGTAAGAACTTGGAGATCTTACAACCGCTCTCATCCCATTGGTTAGGCACCTCGTTACCGACGCACCACATACGACGCTCGGGTTATTCCGGTAATGATGTACCAAATTCACGAGGTCTTTCTCCACCCATTCGTCGAAAATCAAATTATAGCCGTTCGCGCATTTCGCCTTGTTCCACTCGTCGAAGCTCTCAACCATCAACATCATACCCATCTCATCGCAAGCCCTTACCAACTCGGGAGCCGGCATATTATGGGAAGTACGGATAGCGTTGCATCCCATGTCCTTCAAGATCCGGATCTGACGACGGATAGCGGCATCATTGACGGCAGCCCCTAACGGGCCTAAGTCATGGTGATTACAAACGCCTTTGAATACCGTCTTCTCACCATTCAAGAAAAAGCCTTTATTCGGAATGATCTCGATCGAACGGATACCGAACGGGGTCGTATAGAGATCTTTCAGTTGATCGCCCTCATAGAGACGAGTCTCCGCAGAATACAAGGCAGGCATATCCGGCGACCATAAAGTCGGGGTCTGGATGATAAACTCTTGGGAGAGGCTATTATCATTGTACTTAATCTGTGAGAGAGGCGTAGTCTGCTCCGTCAACTTTTGCCCGTTCGGATTCCATACACTGGTTTTCACGCTATACTTGCTGGCATCGACCCCTTCCGGCAGTACGATTTTCGTCTGTACATTGACTTTCGCAAATTCCTTCGTGGCGGTCGGGGTCGTAATATAAGTTCCCCAGACCGGGATATAGGCGTTTTCCGTCACGATTACATGTACATTCCTATATAATCCCGCTCCCGGATACCAACGGGAGGATTCCGGCAAGTTCTCAAGGCGAACCGCCAAGGTGTTCTTTTTCCCCGGGATGAGCTGTTTCGTGATATCGAAATAGAAAGAATTATAGCCATACGGCCAATATCCAACCTCTTGCCCGTTCACGTAGACCTTGGCATGGCTCATCGCACCGTCGAACAGGATCGTGGCACGCTTCCCATCCGTAAATTGAGGAACCTCAAACTCGGTCCGGTACCAGCCAACTCCCACGAAAGGCAAACCTCCGGTTCGGCCGGCATGTTCCATGGCCTCCGTTTGTCCGTCTTGGGTGATAGCGACCTCTTGCTTATCATTCTGAGAGCTGAAAGGGCCGTAAATCGCCCAATCATGCGGAACGGTCACGGATTGCCACTTACTATCATTGAAAGTAGGATTGATAAACTCCGGGCGGTCTTCCCGGGTGAACTTCCAATTCTTTTCCAACAGGAACTCACTGCGTACTTGCGAGAAAAGCGCAGGGAAAAGGCAAAACAAACCGATCAAAATAGCGAAACTTGTTCTTTTCATTCGTTTTTTGTGTTTTTGTTATTCATAGCGGAACAAAAATAAGTATTTTTGTCTCCAATACAAACTAAATCAAAAGAATTGCACAGCATGTTGTTACAATTAGCTTTCGTTTTAATAGCCATTATTATAGGTGCCCGTATCGGTGGTATCGGATTAGGCGTGTTAGGAGGTCTCGGACTCGGTATACTCACCTTTGGATTCGGGCTCCAGCCCACTTCCCCTCCTATCGATGTCATGCTTATGATCGTTGCCGTAATAGCGGCAGCTAGTTGTATGCAAGCCGCTGGCGGACTTGATCTGATGGTTAAGTGGGCGGAGAAATTGCTTCGCAAGAATCCTCAACGAATCACGATATTAAGCCCGTTCGTCACCTATTTGTTTACCTTCATAGCCGGAACGGGGCATGTGGCTTATTCGGTCCTTCCGGTAATCGCCGAGGTCGCTACGGAAACGAAGATCCGTCCCGAACGTCCGATGGCGATCGCCGTGATCGCTTCCCAGCAGGCTATTACGGCCAGTCCGATATCGGCGGCTACGGTAGCCATGCTTAGTATGTTATCCGGATATCATATTTCCTTGATGAATATCCTTATGATATCTGTTCCTTGTACCTTATTGGGGGTATTGGCGGGAGCGATCTATTCTTTAAGGGTTGGTAAAGAATTGGATCAAGATCCGGAATACTTAAAGCGGGTAGCGAACCATGAGTTCAGCACGAAGCATTACGAGGCGAAAGGCGTTGAAAACCAAATGAAAGCGGCCTTATCGGTCTCTATATTTGTTCTCGCTACGATAGCGATCGTTATTTTTGGTTCTATGGAGTCCCTACGTCCGGTCTTTACCGTCGGCACGGAAAAGGTCTCGATGCAGATGTCACATATTATTGAGGTATTAATGTTGACAGCCTCCGCTTTCATCTTATTATTTACAAAAACAGATGGTATCAAGGCCGCACAGGGTTCCGTTTTTTCCGCAGGCATGCAAGCGGTGGTAGCGATCTTCGGTATCGCTTGGATGGGAGATACATTTATCGCCGGCAATATGACTGAATTAAAGGGATCTATCGAGCATATAGTTACACAGATGCCTTGGTTATTCGGATTGGCCCTTTTCGTAATGTCCATTTTATTATTTAGCCAAGCGGCTACCATTCGTGCGTTATTGCCGCTAGGGATCGCATTGGGAATCTCACCCTATATGTTGATCGCTTTATTCCCCGCCGTAAACGGTTATTTCTTCATCCCAAACTACCC
>ERZ859817.825-NODE-825-length-15639-cov-1.561473_pt1 | contig 15639 bp, 17 predicted proteins | sample MGYA00509986_ERZ859817 | MGnify/ENA primary metagenome ERZ859817 (study PRJEB30046, sample SAMN00715155) | human gut metagenome | study: EMG produced TPA metagenomics assembly of the A metagenome-wide association study of gut microbiota in type 2...
TGATGTTTGTCGGTTTGTACGGTACGGCTTTGCTGCTTTTTTTTTTTTTTTTTTTTTTGTTTTTTTTAAAAAAAAAAAACCCGCCACATCGGTCCCGCCTGTTTTAAGGCAATCGGTCCGGTGTGGCGGCCCTGCATTTTATGATTTATTCTTCAATCAGGCTTCTGTTCATTGCTGATTCAAGTGCATCAATGGAAGCACGGATAATATCGTGGTCGATGCCGATACCGAAGCTGCCCTTTGCGCCGTGTTCAATGCCGACATAAGCAATGGCGCTGGAATCTGAGCCGTCTTTTAAAGCATGTTCTTCATAGCACATAATTTCACAAGGCTTGTTGAAATGCTTTGCAAGAGCATTGCTGACTGCATCTAAACGGCCGTTGCGCTGGCTTCGATTTCAACCTTTTTACCGTCCTGCTCAATCGTTACAACGGTCTGGATACCGTCCACCTGTTTGAAATGAACTTCCGTAATCTTAAATACCGGTGTAAATTTCTTATAACGCTTTTCAAAGATTTCAAGCACTTCGTCCGGCGCAATTTCCTTATGCTGTACATCGGAAATATCCTTGACTGCATATCCCAAATCTTCACGCATTTTTTTCGGAATAATCATGCCGTAGTTATGCTCTAAGACATATGCGACGCCGCCCTTGCCGGACTGACTGTTAATACGGATAACATCGGAATCATAAGTACGTCCAACATCTTCCGGATTAATTGGCAGATACGGTACTGTCCAGTGTGCAGGGTCTTTTTCTACACGATAATGCATACCCTTTGAAATCGCATCCTGATGAGAACCGGAAAATGCTGCAAATACAAGCTTTCCGCAGTACGGATGTCTTTCATGAATCTTCATCTTTGTCAGTCTTTCAAAGGTTTCAGCAAGCTTTGGCATATTGGATAAATCTAATTCAGGATTGACACCCTGTGCATACATATTCATTGCCAATGTGATAATATCGACATTACCGGTACGCTCGCCGTTGCCGAATAATGTTCCTTCGATTCTGTCTGCGCCAGCAAGCAGCCCGAGTTCCGCATCGGCAACACCTGTTCCTCTGTCGTTGTGTGGGTGAAGTGAAAGCACTACATTGTCACGGAAATGTAAGTTTTTGCTCATATATTCAACCTGACTTGCAAATACATGCGGCATAGACATTTCTACGGTCGCCGGGAGATTGATAATCGCCTTGTTATCAGCGGTCGGTTCCCAGACGTCTAATACGGCATTACATACTTCCAACGCATATTCCGGTTCTGTTCCCGTAAAGCTTTCCGGGCTGTATTCAAACGCGAAGTTGCCCTCTTCTTTTTCAGCCAATTCCTTTAACAGCTTTGCACCGTCAACGGCAATCTGCTTGATTTCTTCCTTAGACTTTCTAAATACCTGTTCTCTCTGTGCCAGTGAAGTTGAATTGTATACATGTACAACAGCTCTCGGCGCACCCTTTACCGCTTCAAAAGTCTTCTTGATGATATGTTCTCTTGCCTGTGTTAATACTTGAATTGTTACATCGTCCGGAATCATATCCTTTTCGATTAATGTTCTTAAAAATTCATATTCTGTTTCTGAAGCTGCCGGGAAACCGACTTCAATTTCCTTAAATCCGACCGCTACAAGAAGTTTGAAAAATTCAAGCTTCTGTTCCAGGCTCATCGGCTCAACAAGCGCCTGATTGCCATCTCTTAAATCCACGGAACACCAGACCGGTGCTTTATCAACATACTCCTTCTTTGTCCAGTCCATGCAGGAAACCGGCGGCATAAAATAACCTCTCTGATACTGTCTGTAATCGAACATTCTTCATTCCTCCAATAATATTATTATGATGCCCGAAGCAAAAATCTAAAAGCTATTGCCCCTGCATCTGATTATAATAAGTAAAACAAAAAGTCTTCCGTCCCAGCATATCAAACCTATGCCAAGAGACGAAAGACCATAATCTCACGCGTTACCACTCTTATTTCACGAAAATCCTCGTGCACTCACTGAATACGGGCAAAAACCTTATATTCTGTCCACTATAACGGCTGGCTCCCGGCTACGCCTACTCAAAACAATCTTATATGTCATGCTTTTTTCAGATAGCAGCTCCAAGGCGAGTTCAATGCTTCCCTTCCGTTATCTCACACCAACCGATAACTCTCTGACTCCGGTAGACATCTAATATTCCTCTTCATTGCATTTACTTATTATGGTAATCATCATACATGATTGACTTTAAGATGTCAAGTCTTGTTTTAACATTTCTTTAAAATGCTTTGTTTCCTCTTTGGAAACCGGCTCTTTCGCATACCGTGCCTTTTCATATAACTGCGTAATCTGCGCACCGTATCCATCGTCCTTTGTAATATATTCTGCCGTAAGCTCCTGTGGGGTCTGTGTACCGTCCGGCCGGTGTTCTTTTGCCTTTTTTAGCACCTGCCGCTTATACGCTTTTCGCAGACTTTCCGTTTCCGGTGCCGTCTTTATGGTATCTGTTTCTGTTTTCTGCTTTCTGACACGCACGGTTTCTTTTTCAAGCGTTGTAATTTCTTCAATATAACCCTGTGGTTTTCTCTTTTTATTAAAGTTCTTTACATAGCGGTAAATCAGATAACAGATCCCGGCAGCTGCCGCAATGATTAAAATAACCGCAAGTGCTTCCAAAACAGCCGATGCCGCCGCAGAAGGTTCATAAATTTCCTCCACATCACTCAAATCCGCATCAGTTTCAGCCTGCGTTGTCTGTTCTTCCGCAACGGTCGAATCTCCACCTCCACTGCCCCATATTGCAAGAATAACTTTTAACAGTCCTTTCAGCGCCGCCATGCCACCGGCACCTATCACTTGAAATATATTGCCGTACTCGCCGTTATAGAACAACAGCATTGCAATCAGCATTAAAAATACTGTTGTGAGAATAATCCGGGTGTTGACCTGCTTTAACTGCTGACCGGAAAATGGGTCTTATCTTTGTTAGTAAGAAATACTGTGTTTAATTTCTTTAAATCCCGGTAGACAACCTCCAGCAGAACAAACAACACAAACAGCACAACTTCGCTGTTCATGACAAGATTACTCTCCACAAGGTGTCCAATCATGTATCCTAATATCATAAATGCACAAAACGGCAGCGGAATCTGTTCGCTTGCCACCAGATTTTTTTTGATTTCAAGCTGTTCCGCCAAATCCAGTCCGTCGGCATCATCGGATAACGGCGTATTGCTCAAATCATTCTTTTGCAGTGTAATTGTTTTTAAACGTATCGAATACCCTGCAATCAGTGCCGCAATTAAAAAGTATGAAAACCGCTCCGCATCGGTTGTTCCCATAAAAAATGCCGCCGCAATAATCGCAATATGAAGCACGATAAACGGCTTAAACAGTTTGATTTTTCTGCGGCTGTAATATGCCGCCGCCACAAACACAAAGATAATCAGGGATTTCCACAACTGTGAAACCGGCTTTTGCAATGCACCGAAATAAACTGCCATAAATGCACTGTAAAATGTAATCATCTGAATAACAACTTCCAAGATTTCCATGGAACGTGATAGCTTTTTATCCGTCATTTCTGTCCACCTCCCATGCCGTAAAATCCATACTGTCGGTCATTCCCGCCGGGAATACTTCTTCTCTTTCATCAATAAAGTACGGCACAATCCACATTCGGCGTCGTTTCCTGCGCCGCCTGACACATTACCCGATATGCCGCCGGTAAGCTGTCTGTAGCCGTCTTTTAAATTTTCACGGCGATTCTGCGAAATCATAATATACGTCATATTCGTACTGCCCGGTACCGCCCGGTAATCCTCACCGTACACACCGTTTTGCATTTCCTTTATAATGTCCTTAAACTCCCGCACGGAAAAACTTAAATCCAGCCCCGCAAGCACCGTATTCACATTGTTTAAATGTGCCAGCCCGCTTGCGCCGTAAACAACTGCTTCTTCCCCGGTTTCACCGTTTCTTGCATTGCTCAATAACGATACCTGTATGCCCTGTTCGATAAACATCTGCGCCAGTCCTGATGCAATGGAAATGCTCTCCTCCGATAATTTTTCCTTTGGAATCATGCCTCCGGCTCAACATTTAACAAAATGCAAACCTGCTGGCAGGTGCTTTCATTGTACTGGTTGACCATTAACTGCCCGCTTTTGGCGGTTGCCGTCCAGTTGACCTGATTCATGGAATCGTAGCTTTGATACTCCCTGATTCCACGAAACATAAAATGGTCTTCATACAGATATTTATTGCGCTCCACCGTGCCCATCATCTGAAAAAACGGCACTGCCAGCCTATCCGTGTCTGCTGTTTTCGGATAAACGGTAATGACAGCATCCTGCGCTGACTCCGCAGCAAGCACATCTCCCATAAATGCACCGGTAGACACCATTTGCACATTACGAATACGGTATATGCCTCTTTTCGTACAGCGAAGCGGAATCCGCCGTACCGCCTGCTGATAATTCATTAATGAAAAGACGTCATTGCGGTATGCCTTATCCGATACCGCATTGCTTCCATCCTTTCCTAAAAAAAACAGGCTTTTATCCGTCTGAAATTTCACATAAATATACGGCAGTGGCAGATATTTTCTGTTTGCCACGGTTTCAATCAATTCAATTTCATCGCCTTTTACGGCATGGTCTGATGAAAAACGGATTTCCACGGACAGCCCCTTATTCCAATAACGCGCATACAGCTGCCCGACTGCCCAGTACACCAGACCTGCCCCAATCAGCATTATCAATACTACCATTATTTACCCCAGTCTTCGGTTGGTACTTCTACCGATTCCATAATTGTCTGCATAAGTGCATTTCTGTTGTCCTGATAAGTCAGTCCGTGTCTTAATACCAGTCTGTGTGCAAAGACCGGTTCTGCAAGTATGCGGATATCTTCCGGCACAATATATTCTCGCCCTTCAATATACGCAAATGCGCGTGCGGCATTAACCATGGTAAGCGTCCTCTCGGACTGACACCGATTGCCACACTGCTGTGTTTTCTTGTTGCCGCTGCAATATCTACAATGTAGCCCATAAGGGACGGATGTACATACACCTCTTTTGCTTCCTGCTGCATTTTAAGGACTTCTTCCTTACTGCATACACTCTCCACTGATGTAAGCGGACTTGCCTTTAAGAAACGGTTTAAAATCTCGATTTCTCCGTCCTTTTCCGGGTATCCCATACAGATTTTCATCAGAAATCGGTCAAGCTGTGCTTCGGGAAGCTGATATGTACCCGCTGTTTCAATCGGATTCTGCGTTGCGATTACTAAAAACGGTTCTTCTAACCGGTACGTATCGGAATCCACCGTCACCTGATGTTCCTCCATACATTCAAGCAGTGCCGACTGTGTACGCGGCGTTGCACGGTTAATCTCATCTGCCAGCAAAATATTGGAAAATACAGGTCCTCTGCGGAAGACAAATTCACCGGCCTTCTGATTGTATAATTAATTCCCGTTACATCCGATGGCAGTAAATCCGGTGTGAACTGAATCCGGCTAAACTGTGCATCGACAGACTTTGCAACGGTCTTTGCAAGCATTGTCTTTCCGGTTCCCGGAACATCTTCAAGCAGGACATGTCCCCCTGCAATCAGGCTTGTCAGAACCAGTTTTGTCACGTCTTCCTTTCCTACAATCACCTTGGAAACATTATCCATAATTTCTATTGCTTTTTTCTGGTAATTCATACCCATTTTTATACCCTCCGATTTTTTAATTCAACTGTTATGAGTATAACAAAAAAACTGTCATTGCCGCAACACAATGCCAGTTTTTTCATACTTTTTCATTCTTTTCTTATAATTTATTCGTCTGCAGGCATTTCTGCATTGACATCAATTCCTCTTGGTGCAACCGGTGTCGAGAAGACTATCTGTGTACTGGTTCTGCCGAACTTCTGAAGCTGTCCGATAAACGTATCCAGCTCCATCGTGCTTGGGAACACCACCTTTAACAGCATGGAATACGTCCCTGTAACACAGTTACACTCCACCACATTCGGACAAGATTTAATAAACGGATAAAACTCCGGCTTCTGCACCGGCGCAACCTCCAGATTAATAAATGCCGTAATATGGTAGCCAAGCTTTAACTGGTTAATCTTTACTTCATATCCCTCAATAATTTCTTCCTTCTCCAGGCGCTCAATTCTTGCAGAAACCGCCGGTGATGATAAAAACACCTTTTCGGCAAGTGCCTTTAACGGCATTCTCGCATTCTGCTGTAATAATGTAATGAGTTTTTTATCAATCTTATCCATCTTGCTCTCCATTCCGTCGTTTTTACGACATTTATTTCTCAAGTCTTTGTATATAAAATACATAAAAAGGACAATTCTAAAGTATGGTTTAAATAATATACCGCCTTTAAAATTGTCCCCATTGACATCGTTATTTATTTACTGCTACTATACAACAATTTATCCGTTTGCGCAATAATTTTTTTAATATATAAAAAATTCCATCTTTTTGCTTAATATTCTTATTGCAGTTGCTTTTTTTTGCTTCTTCTGCTAAAGTTTTAATGAACTGTACACTTTAATAAAAAGCCGTATCTACGGCAGAATGGAGATTTTTATGTCAGAACAGACAAACAATAGTGAATATAATACCGTAACCCTTTCTTTAGATGACGGAACTGAATGTGAATGTGCGATTATCCGCATTTTCCCTGCCGGTGAAAATGATTATATTGCCCTGCTTCCGTTAGAAGGCGAAGCCGCCGAACAGGACGAAGTTTATCTGTACCGTTATGTTGAAAATGACGGCCGGGAGCCTTCGCTTTTAAACATCGAATCCGATGAAGAATACGAACTGGTTTCCGAAGCTTTTGATGAAGAATTAGATGCGATGGAATATGAAGATTTATATGCACAGGAAGACGAAGAAAACGAAGAAGCCTAAAACGCTTCATCCCTGAAAATCATCCCGGCGGCAGTTGATATTTACTTCCGTCGGGATTTTTTATTTATCCTCAATCAGTTCCCATACGGCACTGCTTCTGTCTATTTCCTGTAAGAAGCGGGATATTTTCTGTGCTTTTCCTGCGCGCTCCCTTGGAAAATATAAATGCAGTTCTTCCTTTGCCCTTGTCATTGCACGTAAAACATTCTGCGTTCTTCTTCAAGTTCCTTTTCCAGTACCGCCTTATGGTACGGCACATTTCCCTCATTTAATCCGACAAGGAAAACTTTTTTATACTCCAGCCCCTTTGAGGCGTGCATGGTGCTGACGGTGACACTGTCCATGCTGTTTCTGCCTCTGTCGCCACCTGCATTATCCGGCTTTTTATTCTGCAACTGCTCTGTATATGCTTTAATGTATTCAAACCACTCCGGAAAAGTCCGACACGTTTTTGTGCTTTGTGAAATCTCGTCCAGTATTTCATAAAGTGATGCTTTATCCTGCTTTTTTTCATCTGCATACTGGCGGATGTAGTCCTCGTATCCAATGGCCTTTCGTATATAATTGACTGCGGCAAACGGTGAAAATTTTGACAAGATTAAAATATCATCTTCCAACTGTTCTACCCGGTCTTTCAGCGCACTTTTTTCTGCATAAAAAGCTTTTGCCCTTTCAAAATCAACTACTGTATCCGCAAATGCTTCTCTGGATAAATACCTCACCGGACGGTTGATAATACGAAAAAAATATTTTCTTTCACGGCTTCCCATTGCCAGATGAATATATGCCAGAATATCCTGTGCAATCCAGTGTTCAAACGGATTTAAGAAATGCTCTTAATTGTAAATGGAATTTTATATTGCAGAAATTCTGTAGAAAATCCTGTGCCCCGGTATTTGTCCGCACCAGTACGGCAATATCGGAAAATTTCCCCTGCTTTGAATGTTTTAAGATTTGTTCTGCCAGAAACTGATTCTGTTTTTCTGTACTTTCAAACTCTTTGACGACAACACACGCGGTCTGCATTCCGTACCCGGTCTGCGCCGCCACAATATCTTTTTCATAACGGTTTTTATTGTGTGCAATCACAGATTTTGCCGCCGCCACAATCGGAGCCCTGCACCGGTAATTCACACACAGATTGATCTGAACCGCTTCAGGATAAATCTTTTTAAATTCCTGCATATAATCCGGACAGGCTCCGCGGAATCCGTAAATACTCTGGTCATCGTCACCAACGATAAAAAGATTGCGGTATCTGTCTGCCAGTAACTGCAACGTCTGAAACTGCTGTGCATCAATATCCTGAAATTCATCCACTAAAATATATTGATACTGTTCCTGCCACTGCCACAAAATATCTTTCCGCTGTGAAAACAGGTCATAACAATACACTGTCATATCTTCAAAATCAATCAGCCGCTTTGCCGTAAGATATTGTTGATATTTGTGATAGATTTCACAAAGAATCTCCTGCGGGCAGATTCCCGCAGCTGCCACCGGCTGTGTATCCGGGCTTTTCCCACTCCTCTTTACATTGCTAATCCACGCCATAGCGTGCCGAATCAGTTCCATGGTATCTGTAATTTCCAGTTCATACTCATTTAAAATATTTTTAAAAAACCGTGTCTGCTCCTGCTGTGTAATAATGTTATCTGCACGGTATCCGTATGCTTTTCTTAAAATCATAAAAAAGAAGCTATGGAACGTCTGAAAGCAGACACCCGAATACCGGTTATCCGACAATTTCAAAAATCGTTCCTTCATCTCTGTTGCCGCCGCCCTCGTAAAAGTAATCACTAAAATATGCTCCGGCGCAACACCGCATTTTTCAATCAGATTTAAAATGCGGTATGTTAATACAGTGGTTTTTCCACTTCCCGGCCCTGCCAGCGTAATACACGGTCCGTTAAAATGCCGGATTGCCTCTAACTGTGCTTTGTGAAATTCCAATCTCCTGCCTCATCCTTTCTTTTGCTTTCTTTTAATAACTCTGGATTTTATCCCCCGAATCATCTGTTTTCTGAATCGACTTTATCACAACATAATAGCTGATATGGTCATTCACCTCTACGAGTACACGGTCACCGACCTTATGTCCGAGCAGTGCCTTTCCCAGCGGACATTCAATGCTGATATAGCCTTCCAGCGAATCGCCGCGCACCGTTGTAACCAGCTTAATTGTTTCTGTCGAGCCATCGTCTTCATAATAGATTTCAACCGTATTATTGACCCCTGCCTCATCTTCTGCCGATTCATCAGAAATGACAACCGCAGATTTAATCATTCTCTGCAAATATCGGATACGGCTTTCATTTTGGTTTTTAAATTTTTTAGCGGCATGGTATTCAAAATTTTCACTTAAATCCCCATGTGCTCTCGCCTCTTTTACATCCTCCAAAGCCTGTTTCCTGACAACCTGTACACGGTACTCAATTTCATCTTCCATTTTTTTTATATCATTTTTCGTCAATTCGTTGTGCATACTACTCTCCATTCCGCAGGCGATTTTTGTGTCTGCTCATAAAACTCCCAGCCCTCAAGAAATGCTTTCTTATCTTTCTCTAAAAATTCGGCTGCTACATTCTGTTCCAGTGCCTTTATTCCGTCCTCCCTTGAAAATCCAAGGCATCCTGCTGCCGCACCGACCATACGGACGTTTAATGTCTTATCCCGGAGTGGAATTTCTTCCATATAATATACGTAGTATTTCTGTTCAAGCTGTGTGCGGATACTCTGCGGATATATACCGCCGTCTGATGCTGTCGGTTCAATCCGGCAGTTACACATCAGCAAAATTCCATTTTCTTTTAAATATGATGCGTACCGCAGGGCTTCCAGTTCTTCCAAGGCAATCAGTACATCAACCTCTCCGGCTTGTGCAACGGCGCATATACATGTTTCCCGAAGCGCACCTGTGTCACGACACTGCCGCCCCGCTGGGACATTCCATGAATTTCCGATATTTTCACATGCAGTCCTGTCTGATATGCCATTGTGCCAAGTATCTTTCCTGCAAAGATCGTACCCTGACCGCCTACTCCTGCAATTATAACATTTTTTATCATTCTCTGTGCCTCTTTCTTAATACACACGGTGCCTGTGCAATAATAACCGTAACACTTTTCCGCGGAACTGCTTCCAACAGCAGTTCCTTCATTTTCTTTGTATCAAATGCATTGACCTCGTAAACATCCAAAATACCCAGTGAGCGGCATAATTTTGCAATAGAAATCGGCATAACCTCGCCCTGTTGAAGCGTTGCACCCGAAGAGGCATGGTCCTGATGTCCGGTCATTGCTGTTGTACCGTTATCCAGTATAATCACTGTGCCTGTGCCTTTATTGTACACCATATTTATCAGACCGTTTATTCCTGTGTGCATAAAAGTTGAATCCCCAATTACTGCAACCCAGTCTTTGATATACGCACTGCCCTTTGCCTTTTCCATGCCGTGCAGGGTTGAAATTCCCGCACCCATACACACCACGTCATCTATCACTTCAAACGGCGGAAGTGCTCCGAGCGTATAACAGCCGATATCCCCCGCCACATGATAATTCATCTGCTTTAACAGTGAAAAAACTGCCCTGTGCGGACAACCCGGACAAAAAGCCGGTGGTCTGCGCATCAAATCTCCTGTTATATCTTCTTTTAACGGTTCATTTAAATGCCATGGCGAATCAGATTCACACTGTATTCTCCGTGTCGTGTAAAAAGTTCCTTTCCCTGACAGGCAATTCCCCACGACTGCACCTTTTCCTGTATCACCGGTTCTAATTCTTCAACAATATAAAGCTGCTTTACCTTTTTTGCAAATGCAGCAATCAGGTCTTTTGGCAGTGGATTGACAATACCCAGCTTTAAAACCGAAGCCTGCGGCATGGCTTCCTTGACGTACTGATAGGCTATACCGCCTGTAATAATACCAATATCCATGTCCTGATATTCTATGGTATTGATGTCAAAATCAGAACACTCCCGCTCCAACTGTTCCATGCGTTCTTCAACAAATATATGCCGTTTGCGGGCAAAACCCGGAAGCATAACATTCTTTGCCGCATTTTTCACATAGGGCTTTTCTGTATTCGCAATGCGTGGTTCTTCCGTAACCGGTTCTCTGGAGTGGGAAAGTCTTGTGGTTGTATGTAAAATTACCGGCGTATCGTACTGTTCACTGTATTCAAATGCTTTTTTCATAAATGCCTTAGCCTCACAGCAGTCTGCAGGCTCCAATACCGGTATCTGTGCCGCTTTTGCAATACAACGCGTATCTTGTTCATTCTGCGAACTGTAAATTCCCGGATCATCTGCCGCTACCAGCACCAGTCCACCGTTTACCCCCATATACGCTGCCGTATAAAGCGGGTCACTGGCAACATTGACTCCGACCTGCTTCATGGAGGCCATAGCACGCACACCCGAAAGCGACGCGCCGATTGCCGTTTCCAGTGCGGTCTTTTCATTGGACGACCACTCGCAGTATACCTCACGATACTGCGCAAGACTTTCATTAATCTCTGTACTCGGTGTTCCCGGATATGCCGCCGAAACCTTTACCCCCGCTTCATAAGCTCCTCTTGCAATCGCTTCGTTTCCAAGCATTAACCTGACTTCCGACACCGCTTTAATCCCCCTTCCGTATATCTGATTGAATATGTTTTTGAATGTCCTGTCCGATAAATTCTTTACGTTCTTCTTCGTCGAGCCGTGTGTATTCTTCATAAGGCTTGCTGAGTTTTATCATCGGTTCTGAACAGATTTTGCAGGAAATATCCGTTTCCCGCTGTAGATAAAATATTTTATTGCAATTTTTACAATAATAAACCTTCAACATTCGTATATTTCCTCTCTCTATCGGGCGTTCGCCCTATCAGACGAATGCGTCTAAAAGAGCTTTGTGCAAGCACAGCTCTTTTTTCCGCTTCCGTCTGGCACGGCTCATTGCTTACGCACATTATAGCACAATACGTATGTGGGGCAAATTATTTTCAGAAAATATTTTATTAAATTTTTCAATATTTTACGGGCTGCTTTTGCCGATAACGCAAAATGAGCCTTGTTGAAATACTCTGTATGTATTTCAACAAGACTCATTTTCTTCTTTCATTTTATCTGTTTTTTACAACTTTTGATAAGCCTGTGCCTACAACTATAAATACAATAAGGTTGACAACGGATTTTAACAGCAGTCCCGGTGCTGATGCCAGTCCTAATGCCCAGCTTCCGTACAGGATTCCGCCGAAAAATACATATCCTGCTGTCATAAACAGCAGTGTCACAACTGCTCCCACAAGAACACGCACCGATATAACCGGCTTTCTTGAAACCTTATTCTGAAAAATATAGCAGGCAATGAGCGGCATTATTGTCTTTATCAGAAGTGTCGGTACTGCCCACACCGGATATCCTGTCAGAATATCTGCCATTGCCGAGCCGATACCGCCTGCAAGTGCTCCAACCACCGGTCCGAATAAATAAGCGGTTATTAAAATCACACTGTCGCCAAGATGTGCATATCCCAGTGGAATCGGTATCTGAATCAGCATGGTTGCGATACAGGTCAGTGCCATACACACTGCCGTCATACAAAAATCCGTCATACTCAGATGGATACTTTCTCTTTTTACTGCATTTGTACTACTACTCATATTATTGTCCATTCCTTCCCGTAATTCATTTACATAATAGAATAACGGACATTGGTCTTTTCGTAAATACTCATTTCAGCTTTATCTTTTATAGCCAGATAGTCGTGGCTTTATGGTCAGTTTTATATCAGCGACTGTTCTTTTGCAATCACGATACCGACGAAAATGCGTTTTAACCGATGTGTAATTTTGCGCTCTTTCGCCACTTCACCTATTGAACGATTTTCCATCCTGGTTCATGCTGTCTGTGCCACACGGCTTTTTCTCTTTAACAATATAAATGCAGTCACACAAATTGCCACGGATACCAGTGACCCCGCCGGTGCCGCAAGTCCCATTGGATACAGCGTATCGGTAAAATATTTCGATGCCAGATACGAACCCGGAACACGCACAAATGTAATCGAAATTATATTGTGCAGAAATCCGATATAGGACTTTCCACATGCCGCAAAATAGCCGCTGAAGCTGAAATGGATTCCCGCAAAGATGCAATCCCAGATATAGGAACGGATATAGGCACTTCCCATGGTAACTACGGTCGTATCCGATGTAAAAATACCAACTACATTTTCCGCGATAAACTGTATAAGCACGGCAACAATCATGCCATATATTGTCGTAATGACCGTTGCATAGTGCAGGGTATCCGTTGCACGCTTTTCTTTTCCCGCACCGAGATTCTGTGCGGAAAGCGCAGATACTGTCGCAAGCATTGATGACGGAACAATAAATAAAGCACTGATTACTTTTTCAACAACGCCGACTGCCGCCGCATCGGATACACCTCTGGAATTGGCAATCACCGTAATAATCATAAATGCAACCTGTATAAAACCGTCCTGCAGTGCCACCGGAATTCCAATTTTTAATACCTGCCCGATAACTGCTCTTTCAATTTTAAAGTCACTTTTCTTTAAAGAAATGCCTGTTTTTCTTCTGCGGATTACCCATAATGCCACCAGTACACTAAACGTCTGCGCGCAGACCGTTCCAAGTGCTGCGCCTGCCGCACCCATATGAAATGCACCCATAAACAGGTAATCCAATGCAATATTCATCACACAGGCAATTCCAATAAAATACATCGGGCTTTTGGAATCGCCCAATCCCCTGAAAATCGAACTGATAATATTATAAGCGGTAATAAACGGAATCCCGATAAAACAGATTAAAAGATATATGCTTGTTCCCGCCACTGCTTCCTGCGGTGTTGCTATCAGAACCACTATCGGCTTTACCAGTACAACCAGTATGACGGTAAATACAACGGCAATTCCCATAAAAAGCGTAATGGTATTGCCGATGATTTTTTCTGCCTGCTCCATGCATTTTGCGCCCACGCTGTGCCCGATTGTAACCGTTGTGCCCATTGCCAGCCCCACAATAATGACCGTCATCATGTGCATGATCTGACTGCCGTTTGATACGGCTGTAATCGTATCCACTCCGTAAAACTGCCCTGTTATAAACAAATCCGCCATACCGTATAATGTCTGTAAAAAATAAGACAATAAGTACGGCAGTGAAAAATATACAATGCGTTTGAAAACACTGCCCGTTGTTAAATCCTGTTCCATATCCTATGTTTCCTCATTTCCATATCATTTTTGCACTTTTTTGTATTTTACATTTATTGCTTACACAGTATAAACTCTATAACGATTGTAGAGTCAAGGCAATTTTTTCATTTTGCATTATTGGTTTGGAACAAATATATTATGTAATTACTGGTTTTACGCCTCACAAACCAGCTTTTTTACTGCCTGCATTGCCTCATTGACCGGCGGAAGTGCCAGCACAATTAATGTAATTGCTGCTTCCAGCCCGATATAAGCACCGTTGTATGCCAGCGAATATAAAATGGCACTATTAAAAAAATCCGGTGTATACACGGCAAAGAATATCCATCCGGATAAAAATGAGAAAAAGTACCGTCCTAAAATACCGACAATATATCCCTTTATCAGACCCTTTTTCTTATTGGAAAATAATCCGGCAAGTCCTAATGCGCCAAATGCAAAAATATAGTCCATTATCATCTGCCAGATACTGATAATGTACGGATTAATCAGTAACTGCAAAATGCCGTATGCCACTGCCGTTGTAATACCGGTTCTGACACCGAACCAATAGCCTGTCAGCACGATAAACAGCATACTAAACAATGTCACCGAACCACCCATTGGCATATCAATAATTTTAAACATGGACGTAACAACTGCAAGTGCCATTGCCATGGCGCAGAATGCAATCTGCTTTGCATCCATTTTTTTATTTTTGTCCCGAAACATACAGCCTGCCGCAAATACGACCAGCATCACTGCCGCCAGTGCCACATATCCCGCCACGGTCAGGTTATACGTCACATCCGAATCTTCAACGATTTTTGTTACAAAAAAATTCATTTCTTTCTCCTATTCTGTCCAAAATATTTTTGTACTGCAACTGATATTCTATGCTTGTGCAATAAGTACATTTTTCCCTTCAAACGCAAATCCATAATGTTTTATTCTTTCCTTTGAAATGCCCCTTGCAATAAGCTCTGCATCATATCTTCCAAACCCTCTTTCCCGGTTGGAACGGATTTCATAGCTTTCTGACTGCTCAGCCATAAGTCCCAGAACGAAACCGTGATAAAATCTTTCCGGCTCACTTTCACCTGTTTTTCCCCCAACATCAAAAAGCTGAATATTTCTGATGCAACTTTATTCATATAATAATTTACCGCTTCAATATCTCCTTGCCAGCAAAAGGCTCCAGATTGCACTCTCATCAATGTCGAGCTGTCCAAATACCATCTGTTCATCATTTTATGCTGATGTAATTATCCTATTTAATTTCCTATAAAGTAAAAAACAGGATAAATCAAACCGAATTACATCGAATCTGATTTACCCTGTAAACTCCACGTTAAGCGGTTTTATTAGATTTTAATTCCTGACGAATTGTTTTTAATTAGAACTTACCGTTGTCAGCAGCTTCCTGGATAGCAACTGCAACTGCAACTGTAGCACCAACCATTGGGTTGTTACCCATACCGATAAGACCCATCATTTCTACATGAGCAGGAACTGATGA
>ERZ859817.836-NODE-836-length-15476-cov-1.998509_pt1 | contig 15476 bp, 16 predicted proteins | sample MGYA00509986_ERZ859817 | MGnify/ENA primary metagenome ERZ859817 (study PRJEB30046, sample SAMN00715155) | human gut metagenome | study: EMG produced TPA metagenomics assembly of the A metagenome-wide association study of gut microbiota in type 2...
TCTGATAACCCCTTTTCCTTTTTAAGAAAAAAAAACCCCGCCATATCATTTCGTAATCCTGCATCGTCGTATCAAACAAAATTACGCTGTCTTTTTCCTGACGGATACGTAACAGTCTATGAAATGCACAGACTGCATATTCCTGTTCGGCGAGTTTTTTAAAATGAAAACACTGCCCACATTCGAGTGTCTGCGCAAGATCAAAATCCCTCACTTCTGTAAGTACAACATTTCCCTCATCATAAGAAATCTGCATTGCTTGTCCTTTCTGCTATAAAATTGAATTATCCTTTGTCATGGCGCGCGTCAGTGAATCCTTCGCATTTTTCCACGGCTCGTCTGCATATTTATGGTCAAATTTATTGATAAACCATGCCACATCATCACGCACACGCTTCATATTTTCCAGATACAGCCGGTCTGTATCCACACGGAAGTTTTCTGCCGTACTGCCCGAAAACTTCTGTGCACCGCGCTCGATTAACATGCCGTAATGCGCTGTACAAAAACCCTTGCTGTGCAGGTATTTCTCTTTAAATGCTGCATCGGACTGATATAAATGCAGCACCGTATCCACATACCGCTCAAATGTATTTTGTATACGGTTACACACAAAGCAGGACTGTTCCAGTTCTTTAATATAATCACATGCTGACGGTGTTTCTGCCTTTTTAAACAGCGTCTTTGCCTTTACCGGCTGTTCATTTCTTTTTTCAATCTCGTTAATCACCTTGTCCATATGTGTCTTCATCACCAGTGCAAATCCCAAACGGTTTTCTACAGCATAAATCTTTTTCAAATGCTTCCGGCAGAATCCCATTTTGTCTGTTTCGGCACGGATATCGTCTTCCATGTAACTTGGTCCCATCGTATATTCTACCGCATTATTTTCCAGTTCCTGATACATTGCGCAGAGTGGACACTCGCAGTCTTTGTCAAATGCATCATTAACGGGAATCGTATATATCTTTTCTTTCATTTTTATACTCCTTTTTATGTATACTGCCTGCATAACAGACAGGGCCGCCGGCACTCTTTGCGGCAGCCCCTTCTAAACTCTTTGATTGTATCATACTGTATGCACAAATGCTATTTACATTTTTTATCAAATTCGGGATTAAATGCATAGAAATTATTAAAGTCTAAGCGTTGCTGCACTAAAGAAAGTGCCTCACCGAAACGCTGGAAATGCACGATTTCACGCTGACGTAAAAACCGCAGCGGCTCTAATACATCTGCATCGTCCGTAAGCCGGATAAGGTTGTCGTAGGTCGAGCGGGCTTTCTGCTCTGCTGCCAGATCTTCAACCAAATCTGTAATCGCATCGCCTTTGGACTGGAACTCGCACGCATTAAACGGGATTCCTCCTGCCGCCTGCGGCCAGATTCCGGTCGTATGGTCTACGTAATACGCTTCAAACGGTGTCCCCTTAATCTGGTCAACGCTTAAGTTCCTCGTCAGCTGATGTACCATAACGCTGACCATCTCCAGATGTGAGAGTTCCTCTGTCGCGATATCCGTCAAAAGCCCGGAAACTTCACGGTACGGCATGCTGTAGCGCTGGGACAGGTAACGCATGGAGGCGCTGGACTCCCCGTCGGGGCCTCCGTATTGACTGATAATCATTGCCGCAAGTGCCGGATTGGGATTCTTAATATGAATCGGAAACTGTAATCTTTTTTCATAATTCCACATCGTTTAACCCTCCATTTCCCACGGCATTGGTGTTGCAACCCAGTTCCAGTAGTTTTCATTTGTTACATGATAAAAACTTAAAGGACCTACATTTTCATTGTAAAGCCGCACTGCTTCTGCGTACTGATGCTTCATATCGGCATAAAATGCCAGTGCTTCACCGTCATCGGGATGGGTATCCAGATACAGCGCCGTTTCCACCATAACAAATCCCAGCTCATACACATCTGCGATATAACGGCTTTTGTTACACTGCTGATTCTGTACAGACTGCAGTCTTCTTTCTGACATTCTGTTTTCCGGCACCAGACGCATATTCTCCTGGCATCCCTGCATTGGCAGACGATGCTCCATTCTGTTTGGCATTCTCATTTCTCTTCCCATTCTGTCAGTACACGGACAGTTTTCTCCTGCCCTTCTACCGGCAGGATTTTTACTGCCTGCCTGCTCCGGCCGGATTCCCTGACAGCCACAGGAATCCCCTCTACCTGGCATATATGGATTTCTCATATCCTTCACGTTTGCCATGCTCCTCTCTTTATACGCGGCATACTGTTTCACAGAGTCCGCAATGCCGCTGTTTGCCTGCACTCTGCATTTTAACCGGCTTTCTGCCCGTTAACGGCTTCTTTCGCATCTGCAGCCGACAAACGGCTTATTTAATATTGGAAACAATGTTCCGTATTTTAATGCTCTGCATGGTTCATACACCTCGCCCCAGTGCTGCCATGGCACATATGTCATGCCCACAACCTGCGGCGGATTTTTTTTATTCATACAATCCATACTTACTCCATATAATTTATTTAATACTATTATATGATTTCACACAAAAAGAGTCTTCCCCTCTTTTGCCCCGCCACACTAAAAGACTGCCAGTCTTTCCTCGTCTACTTGCCTGATCTACATACATGGGTTACGGTTGCCTTTTGGACTTTTCTGTCCGTCATACTTAGAAACGTGCGCCGCCAGGCGCACCCATCAAAAAAAGCCCCGGCATTATCCGGAGCTTTTTTATCCATTTTTTTATTACCACGACATCACTTCATATCCGTCATTGGTTACAAGTACCATAATTTCCCACTGTGCTGACGGCTTTTCATCATCCGTATAGATTGTCCAGCCATTCTGTTCATCAATGTAAATCTCACTTGTTCCCATATTAATCATCGGTTCAATTGTAAATACCATGCCCGGTGCCATCACCATTCCAGTGCCTTTTTTTATCACATAGCTGACATATGGGGCTTCGTGGAATTCCAGTCCGATACCATGACCACCGACCTGACGGACAACAGAATATCCGTTTTCCTTTGCATGGTCCTGAATCGCCTGTGCCACATCACCTAAATGTCCCCATGGTTTTACCTGCTGTAAGCCCAGCTCCACACACTCTTTTGCCACACGCACGAGCTTCTGGTTTTCTTCGGAAACATTTCCAATACAGAACATCCGGGATGAATCTGAAAAATATCCATTATAAATGGTTGAGCAGTCCACATTGACAATATCGCCGTCAATTAACTGTACATTATTGGAAGGAATTCCATGGCACACCTGTTCATTAATGGAAGTACATACGCTCTTTGGAAACCCTTCGTAATTTAACGGTGCCGGAATACCCCCCATTGCCGTTGTCTTCTGATAAACCATCTGATCGATTTCTTCTGTCGTCATACCTGCACAAATGTGTTCTGCCACATAATCAAGTACTGCAATATTAATCTTGCTGCTTTCACGCATTCCCTGTAACTGTGCTTCATTTTTAATAATTTCCCGCGGTGGAACCTTATGAAATTTTCTTCTGTACATTTCAATTTTTTTATCAAAATCCATGTGGCATTCACCGTATAACTTTCCACTCTTGCACCAGCATGGCTGGTCCTTTGTCAGCTTTTTCAATTGTTTTCCTCTTTTCTTTTTATTTTTCTTTTCTGCTTTTCTAAAATCCGTTACTGCTGTAATGCCTCCACAATTGCCGGGAAAAACTGCTTCTTTCTGGATACGACACCCTGCAGCTTTACACAAGCATCCTTTACTTCTACGCCAAATGCCTGATAAATCACAGCATTGGCATTGTTACCCGCACAAAGTACCTCAGAGGATTCCGATACAATATCAGTGAGCAGAAAATAAACAATTCCCGCACTGTTATCCTGTACAACACCCTGTATAAATTCTGCCAGACGCGGTTTTACTTTTTCTAACTCCTCCGCACTCATAGAATTAATCTGTCCGACACCAATTGCAACATTGTTAACGGAAAACTTTTTATAATCCTGATAAAAAATTTCTTTTGCAGATTTACCGGACAAATTGCTTCCGGCGCGGAACATTTCCCGTCCATATGTTTCAATATCCAGTTCTGCCTTTTTTGCCAGCTGCATACACGCTGCCACGTCATCCGACGTACACGTTGGTGATTTAAAAATCAATGTATCGGAAATGATTGCCGAACACAGCAGCGCCGCTGTATTTTTATCAATTTCCGCCTGATTTTCCTGATACATATGATAAATAATCGTTGCCGTACTGCCAAGCGGCTGATTTCTAAAAAATACCGGTGATACCGTCTGAATTGCCCCCAGCCGGTGATGGTCGATAATTTCAAGAATTTCCGCTGTTTCAACGCCATTGACTGCCTGACCCCTTTCGTTGTGGTCAACAAGAATCAATTTTTTCTTTCCTGCTCCCAGTAAATTTCTTCTGGAAATCATCCCCACATAATTGCCCTGTGTATCCTCGACCGGAAAATCCCGGTGGCGAAGCTTTGCCATAACCGTCTGGATATCTTCAATAAAGTCTTCTGTTTGAAATTTGACAATCCCTTCTTTTTCTTTCATCAGAAAACGTATCGGCATACTCTGGTTAATCAGTCTTGCTACCGTATATGTATCAAATTTAGTTGTAATTAACAGACAGTTGTGTTCCTTTGCCACTTTTGTGATGGTCTTTGACACCTGTGCGCCTTCACAGATAATCAGGCATCCTGCTTCCATTTCAATTGCGCACAGCTGTGCCTCATAGCGGTTCCCCAGAATAACAATATCCCCTATCCCGATATAATTTTCCATCATATCCGGGTTGGCCGCCGCAATCACAACTTTTCCTTCTTTAAAAATACCGTCTGCTTCCCCTGCAACAACCGTTCCTTCCAATGTATCCACAATATTCTGATACCGTGTCTGGGCTGTTGCAAGAATGGTGCTGTCATAAACCTGAAAATACGATTTTGCTATATCTCCAATCGTAATCAACCCTTCCAGCACATTTTCTTTTGTTACCGGAAGTGTCACGACATTCTGCTCTTTCATCAGGGTCCACGCCGTTTTTACTGAAATCTCTTTAGAAACACCCGGTGTTTTTCGAATCTGGATATCCCGTACCTGTGGTCTGACATCCTTCATATATTCCGGCGGCTGTATCCCCAGTTTATCCATCACATACTGTGTTTCTTCATTCAAATGTCCTGCACGTTTAGCCACATAATGCTGTCCTGTTATTTTTTCTTTTAGTCTTGCATAACAAATTGCTGAGCATACAGAATCTGTATCCGGATTTTTATGTCCAATCACATAAACTGTTTCCTTTCCTTCCATATCCACCTCTCCACTTAAAAAACTGTTATAGCTGTACCGTTTCTACCTAACATACATACTATAACAGTTCTTTATGGTTTTCAACCGTTTTGCCTTTATTTTGTCTGTTTAATCTGTCTGTAAGCACGCTGCATTAATTTTTAAAAATAACAATATTGGTCTTATCTGTTTCTCCCAGACGTGCCAGCAGCTTTTTAAGATTCTCAACCGCTTTCTTATAAACATAATATGCATCATATGTCTGCTGGAAATAATCCATGGCTCCCTGAATATCCTCACGGTCTTTTGCCTCCCATGAAAGTGTCGCATATTTATGGATATTATTATGCGTTTCAATAACTTCTTTAAATTCTGCACTGCCTGTAATCTGTGGATTCGTCTGTGCAGCAAGCCATTTACCGATTTTACAGGATTCCGGATTATTCAGCTGTTCTTTTCTTAACCGTTCAAAATCAACAGCATTATTATAAACCCTCCACATCAGGATAAAGTGATCATTGATAAATACATCCAGCCAGTCCTGCTGTGTAATTTCGGCAAATCCACGTACCATATCACTTCTTGTTGTATCAATGTAACGTCCTATTTTATAGACATGGGTTCCCATTTCCGTACAGTCATCAGAAAGTTCTTTATAACTCTTTGAAATATTTTCAATCTGCCTTGTAAAGTCTTTTGTTACGTCTGTCTGTGTATCAATATCCTCAAAAGCATTGTCAACACGATCCTTAATCTGGTTCATCTGCTGATTCATCTGTCGGATTGATTCCAATGACTGTTCCACCTTTTCATTGCCCTCTGCAAGCTTGGAGGTTGTTTCATTCATGGAAAGTGCCAGTTCCCCGATATCCGTACGCAGCTCTGTCACATATTTAACAATGTCTTCTGCAGATTCCGCAGTATTACCGGATAACTGTCTTACCTGATCAGCAACGACTGCAAAGCCCTTTCCTGCTTCTCCTGCTCTTGCAGCTTCAATCGATGCATTTAACGCCAGAAGATTACTCTGACTTGCAACCTTCTTTACCACATCGACAATTTCACCGATTTTATCAATCTTGCCCTGAAATTCCTGTACCTGTTCATTAATTGCCTGAATCTTTCAGAAGACTCATTGACAACCTGTATGCTGTTGTTCATATTTTCCGTACTACTGTCAGCGGTTGCAATGACATCATGTGTATTCTCACGGATATGTGACATTGCTTCCGAAATATTGTTAATAGATGTTTCCATGTCACGGCTTGCATTTTCCATATCCCGGATGGATTCTGTCTGGGACTGAACCTGATCTAATGTCTTTTTTACATAAGAGTTATCACCGATTGAACCCATTGCCTGATTCAGACGCATTACAAAATTGTTATTGGAACGCTTATATGCGTGTATCAGTTCATTAAACTTTTCTCCATATGCCGGATTCTGGAATGCGCTTGTATCAATATCCTCATAATTACCGCCAATCACGCCATCCATTGCCTGCATAAGCAACTGCAAGTCCTTTTCTTCTGAATAACCATTTGCTGTCTTTTTTCCAAACATATCTATTACCTCTCTGATTTGCTGTTATCTTAGTCGTATTTTATCACATAATAACAAAAAAGAATACTTATTTTTGCTTATTTTTTGCATATATTACAAAATCTTTTTCCGAATCCAGCGCAATTTCTTCCAGTTCCACAACGCTCCCAGTTTATTGTAAACCCAGTAGCCTGCATTTGCCGCCTTTTGCAGCAGAAAATTTGTGTCCTCTTCCATTTCTTTTAAAACACTGCCGCCCTGTGCCTGCACCCATCCTTCTTTAATTGCCCGGATTAAATCATTGTTGTTTGCAATTTTTTGTGTGAATTCTGTATATGCTGCCCCGACTACGCGCATCTTATGTGCATCCGACCCTGCCACTTTCGGCTTATGCAGACAGCCTGCCAGATTATCAGCACAGGCATTTGCCCACGGTCTGGTGCAGGCATTAAATGTTTCCACGAAATCAAATTTTTCCAGAAATTCATTGTGTTTTTTACCAAATCGCGTATTGGTAAATGCAAAAAATCCCGGTCCGTACGGATGTGCAAGTCCTAAAATACCCCCTCTTTCATGCACAATTTTTTCTAACTGTGCCAGTGTCATTCCACGGATTTCCATAAAAGCATCATTTATACAGTCCGGCAGTACCGCAATCACATGACCGCCATCCCTTGTATCATACTCAATGCCCTTTAATACCGTAAACGGCTTTTCCAGATGCAGATTCTTTGCAATCTTTTCAAATTTGCGGTAGCCGTCATAGGAATTGTGGTCTGTTACCAGCATTCCGTCAAAGCCTTCTTTTACCAGCTTCGTGATATATTCCTGAATCGGCACCTTTGCATCAATAGACCCCTCTTTTGTATGGCAATGCATATCCAGTTTCATTTTTATTCTCCATTCTGTATTTTTTAACATCAGTGTCAAAAACAAATTTTAACATTTATATTACCTATCATTATAAATCATTTGACAATTTCATAACCAGCTACACTATAACACAGCGCCACCTTTTTTTCCATATTTTTTCACTTTCCGGTCCCTTATTTCATATATTAAAATAACTCTGCTATCAAAGGATTTTGTTTATGAATTATCGGAACTGTCTTAAAATTTTATGCAGTATTTCTGTTGTCTGCCTGTGCTGTACATGTATGGGCTGCAGCAAAACAAAAAGCACCGGCAGCACATCTATCACTTTAAATGAAGTTGCGCACTCCGTTTTTTATGCACCACAGTACGTGGCAATTGAATTGGGATATTTTAAGGAAGAAGGCATTGACGCTGTTATCCTGTTGACCTTGCACTTGTATCCGGATTCGGCGCTGACAACGTTATGACTTCCCTGATTTCAGATGATGCACAGATTGGCCTTATGGGTTCTGAATCTTCTATCTATGTATACGCACAGGGTGCATCAGATTACGCCGTCAATTTTGCCCAGTTGACACAGCGCGCCGGCAACTTTCTGGTATCCAGAGCAAAAGAAGATGATTTTTCATGGGAAAACCTGCGCGGAAAAACGATTCTTGGCGGCAGGGCAGGTGGTATGCCACAGATGCTTTTGGAATATATTTTAGAAAAGAACGGACTATCTAAAGAAGACGTCAATATTATTCAAAACGTAGATTTCGGCTCAACTGCCGCGGCATTTTCGTCCGGCATTGCCGATTATACCGTGGAATTTGAACCGTCCGCAACACTTCTGGAACAGGAAGGCGCCGGATTTGTCGTGGCTTCTTTGGGCGTGGAAAGCGGCTATGTGCCGTATACCGCATATTGTGCCAAAAAGAGCTTTCTTTCTAAAAACTCCGATGTGATTGCTGCCTTTACCAGAGCCATTCAAAAAGGGCTTGACTACTGTAATTCCCACTCCGCCGAAGAAATTGCTGCGGTAATTGCACCACAGTTTCCGGAAAATACCCAAAGCGATATTGCCGTCATTGTTGCACGATATCAAAATCAGGACACATGGAAAACCGATACGGTATTTTCCAAAGAAAGTTTCACACTGCTGACTGATATTTTACGAAACTGCGGCGAGTCAGACACGGATGTTCCTTATGAAGACCTTGTCACCACAACATATTCCAAACAGGCAGCGGCCGAATCTGTTTCATATTAAGCCACATGTAAGATTTAACTCTGCCGCTTTTTCATTTCATGATTTAAAGTGCCGTCCGAGCCGTTCGCGGAATTTTTTGCTGTGCTTTGCATGCCTTTGAACCTGTAACAGCACCAGACGGCACATCACTGCAAAGACCGGAACTGCTGCTGCCATTAAAATCCCCGTAACCATTACCCATACCGGTGACAGCGGATACAATGCAAACAGCGGTCTTAAAAACAGCACACTGAATACCGCCCCGGATGCCATCAGTATACAGATGCCTGTTCTGATTTTATCCAGCGGCATACAGATTCTTATAAGTGCCGCCATTCCGACAGCCAGCAATATCATGATACACATTGTAGAAAGCTGCTCATGTCCGATGCCGGCACAATTTCCTGCAACGTTAAGCACTGCCAGCAGTATAAAATCCGTCAGTGCCGCAGGCAGTGCCAAAAGCACGACATTGGTTAAAAAATGTCCTTCTATGCGGCTTTTATCCGGCTGCATTGCCAGTAAAAATGCCGGTGTACCGATGGTGAATGTTCCCAAAAAAGACAACTGTGTCGGATACAGCGGATATTTACTGACTGCCACAAATGTAAACAGTGTCATCAGCATAGAAAACAGATTTTTCACCAGAAACAGCGAAGCAGATCGCTGGATATTGTTGACCACGCGCCTGCCCTCTAATACCACGGACGGCATCCTTGCAAAATCAGAATCCAAAAGAACAATCTGTGCCGCATTGGATGCCGCTTCACTGCCAGATGCCATCGCAATACTGCAGTCCGCTTCTTTTAATGCCAGCACATCATTGACACCGTCCCCTGCCATGGCAACAACATTACCTGCTTTTTTGAGTGCCAAAAGAAGTTTCTTTTTCTGTTCCGGCGATACCCTGCCAAATACCGTATAAACCAGTGCAGCTTTTTCCAGTTCTTCGTCAGAAAGCTGTGAAACATCAATATATCTGTCTGCTTCTGCAATCCCTGCCTTTTTTGCAACTGCCGCCGCTGCTTTGGGATGATCGCCGGATATAACCTTAATACAGACGTCTTCTTTCTGAAAATATTCAAATGTTTCCCGCGCATCCCTTCGGATTGGATTACTCACTAAAATAAATGCAAGTGGTTCAAACAAATGCTGTTCTTCCCCATACCTGCCAAATACAAGCACACGCACCCCTTTGTCGATTTTATCCGAAATTTGCACGTCATATTTTCCGTAACGCTCTGCCAGAAGCCGCTCCGGCGCACCAATCAGATATAGTCCTTCTTCAAAACGTACACCGGAATATTTGCGCTGTGAAGAAAACGGAATGACTTTTTGTGCCTTTCGTTCACTTTTTCCGTCAAAATAGTCTTTTAATGCCTGCATCGTGATATTATCCGCATCCAGATTTGCTACAACATCTCCGATTAAGGCATGAAGCGAAGTTTCTTCTTCCTCTTTTGCCAGAGGAATAATTTCCCTGACAGACATTTTATTTTCCGTAATCGTTCCCGTCTTGTCCACACACAGGACATTGACCCGCGCCAGCGTTTCAACACATGCCATTTCATGAACCAGCACTTTTTTTCTGCCAAGGCGCATGACACTGACAACCAGTGCAATGCTCGCTAAAAGATACAGTCCTTCCGGTATCATACCGACCAGTGATGCAATCATGGATACGACACTTTCCTGTATGGTCGAACCAATGACAAAATGCTGCTGCAAAAACAGCAGGATTCCAATCGGTATAATAACAATGCCAATAATACGCACCAGACGGTCTAAGGAACGCATCATTTCCGTCTGTGTATTTTTACGCGATGCTTTTGCTTCTAACATCAGCTGTGCCGCAAAAGATGACCGTCCCACTTTTGTAAGTGTCGCATATCCTTTTCCTGAAACAACAAAACTGCCGGAATACAGTATATCGCCCGGATTTTTTACCACTTCATCCGCTTCACCTGTAATCAGTGCTTCATTGACACGCAGACTGCCTTTCTCAACAACTGCATCTGCACAAATCTGGTTTCCTGCCTGAAAAACGCAAAGGTCTCCAAGCACCAGCTGTTCTGAATCCACCTGCAGCATCTGCCCGCTGCGCACAACCTGCGTTTTAGGTTCATTCATCAGCGTCAGCCTGTCTAACACCCGTTTTGCCCGGATTTCCTGAACAATGCCAATCATTGTATTGCACACAATAATAGGCAAAAAGGTCATATTTACATATGACCTTACAAAAACTAACAATGCCGTAAACACTGCAAATATGAAGTTAAAATATGTAAAAATGTTACCGGCAATAATCTGTCCGACAGATTTGGACTGATTTTTCACCTGTACATTTCCATAACCGGCATACAGCCTTTTTTGTGCTTCTTCGCAGCTTAATCCACGGTTTTCATTAGTCATCTGAATATTCAATCTCCTTACCCGCAACGCGGAACGTATAATAAATAGTGACTGCAAAAATAACCAGCTTTACAGCAAAGCTTACTGCTATGCTTGCAATGGATTCCTGATTATAAAGCTGGAATGAAATCATCGCAAAAAATGTCACTGCCGCTGTAACGCCGTACCACCATTTTGCAAGATTTCCTTTAATAACACCAAAAATCACATTCATTAATGCGATATTTAAAACCATATCGAGAATACAGTTGACACCCAGTAACAGCCATAAAACGGATGGTGTTGTAAACAGTGCCGAAACCGTTTCATAGGTTGTTGTCACCTCTTCCGCCGCCAGCTGTGCCAGCATATCCTGTGCCTGTCCTGCCTGGATTGCGGTACACCACGTAATGTAGGAAATCGCTGTCATACCGTATAAAAGGCTGTCGCCGATTGAAAGACCGATTCCCGCAAGATAGACATCGCCTTTACGCTCAAAACGTTCATTTAACATATAGCCGGTAACAACTCTTGCTGCTGTAAATCCGGCTGTCGCAAACAGCGCATATACAATATTATACGTTGCCGGGTTGTTATAAAAAATATTGTCTATACTCGGTATCAGTGCCAGCGCCGATGTTGCCAGATTGGCAAAAATAAATACAAAAACGGCATAGGCAATCACACCTAAAATCCCCGGCATAACTCTTGCTTTCCATCTTTTCATAATGACAACTACAAGTACAATAATTGCCGAAAGCATAAGAATCCCACCCGCCGAGAGCATGGATGACGTTCCTGCCGGCAGGGTCTGTGTCAAATCAATTGTTTCCATAAAATCTCCATTCCGCCGTTTCCATCTGCCACGGCTTTTTATCTTTCTTAATCATATCATTTCTGTCTGTAAAAGCCAATAAAATATCTATTAAAGTTTGTTCTGTACAGACGAAAAGAGCAGCCACATAGCTGCGGCTGCTCCTCTCATAATCTTAATTGCATAACAATATATCTTTTTTAATAACGAAATGTATATTTAAAAAGGCACACTGTAAACCATTTGGATTATAATTTTGTTACATTAATAGCCTGAGGACCTTTAGCGCCTTCTGTTACGTCAAACTCTACTTCTGCGCCTTCGTCTAATGACTTGAATCCGCTCATGTTCAGACCTGAGTAATGTACGAACACATCCTTGCCTTCTTCATCGCTGATAAAGCCATAGCCCTTTTGGTTATTAAACCACTTTACTGTACCTTTCATTTCAAGTACCTCCAAAAAAATATATGGTGCCAAACACCTTCTTTATCTTAGCATTTGCGGCAATTGTTGTCAATGAAATCTCACTATTTGTTTTCGGACTCCCCAACCTGTAAATACACACGGCTAAGCTCAATTTTATCATCGCCCTGCTGAACTACCGACACGATATTTCCGGCTGTAACCTGTGCTTTTTCCACCCGCAGCAGATGGCTGTTGATAATCTCTGTCGGATAGGCTTTGTCATTAATATAGACCACACTGTAATCATTAAAATTACTGCCTTCCACGCATACATAATCCTTGTAATTATATGCACTGGTGATTGTAATATCATTTTGTCCCATAATCAGATTGGTTGCCTGAAATGGATTTTCCCCGCCATATAAATCACAGTTTCCATATAAAATGTCGTATTCAAGAATCTTTAAATCTTTTAAATAGTCCGGCGTGTCCTCACGTTTCTGATGAAACTTTGTCAGATAACCTTCCGACATGCCAAGCATCTGCTGTACATGCGCTGCCAACTGATAACTTTCCAGATTTTCTTTTTCGGACGGCAGTGAAAAATTGCTCCAGACAACGTACTGTGTCTGATAAATGTCGCCATTTTTAAGCACTTCGTCCGTAAATGAAAATCCCGGCAGGTGATCGCCGTACATAACAAGCACTGTCTCTTCATCCCTGCTTTCGAGCATCGCCGTCAACTCCCGCAGGAAATTATCCATTTCATGAATCTGGTTGACATAGTAGGTAAATGCCTTTTCCTTTGCCGTATCAAAAAATCCCGTTACCGTAATTTCCGGCACAAAGCCCTCCGGATAATCTGACGGATAATCGCCATGTCCCTGTACGGAAATTGTATAAATGTAATCCGAACCATCTGTGGAATCCAGTATTTTTCCGATTTCCCCGGTCAGAATCTTATCCTTTGCCCAGCCCATCGGTGTCATTTCGATATTGTCCATATATTCAATTGATGTAAAATCTTCATATCCCAAATGAGAGAAGACCTTATATCTGTCATAAAACGTTCCGTCATTGTCATGCAGTGCATGGGTGGCATACCCTTTTTCTTTTAAGTCATATGCCATGGATTCACAGACCTTGGACTGTAAAACCGTCTTGTACGGATATTCACCCGGTCCGAAATCATCCATATTCATGCCGGTCTGCACTTCAAATTCCGTATTGGCTGTTCCCGCACCAAAGCACGGCACAGATAAGTAGCCTGACGGATAATCTGCCACAAGCTGTTCAAAATACGGAAGCGGATTTTCCGAAAAACTGATGCCTTTTACCAGATTCGGATCAAAAAAAGACTCCAGCTGCAAAAAAATGATATTCGGTGATTTTTCCGAATTTTCGACTTCTATTTCTTCAATATCCTCTTTCAGACTATTAACATACTCCGGTGTATATTCATCCGATTTGCTGATTCCTCTGTCCACAACACTGCACGTAAAACAGTAAGCAAATCCATATTGTTTATAGGCATTGGCAAGATTGCCGAAATAACTGCTGATTGTTCCGGTAAGAAGCAGCAAGTGGGTAACTCCCATACAGCATAACAACAGTAATCCAATTTTTACTGTTGTACGGATATAGTGTATTTTTTCCTGCTGTTTCGGCCTTTTATCCACAGCCATACCAGTCCCGCAATCCCGCGGCAACTGCCAGTACAATCAGAATTATCTGAAAAGCATTCAGATAGACCGGAATGACTTTTATGGCATCTTCAATTAAATAAATATCCATTGCCGTAAATGGCGTTTTTCTGGAACAAAGCACCACAAAATTTGTAATTGCAAGCAATAACCACACTACACTCACCGTACAGTACACAAATACTTTTCTGTGAAACAGCAGTACGACAGACATCGTCACCAGAATAATCAGCGTATTATATAAAAACAGAACCGGATTGGTAAAAATCATTACCAATCCGATTAAACTTCTCCTGTTGAAACACTCAACCAGCATATTCAGCAATGCCGAATATACGGCAGCATGTACAATCTCATATTGCCAGCATTTTTGTAAAACTGCCTTTATTCGATTCATAATCCTCACCTGTTATCTGCATTTCATTTTTTTACTCATTTGTCGTTTCATGACGTGACTCACGGATAACTTCCATCAGTTCACGTGCCTTGTCTTTTGCTTTTGAAGATGCATTCCTTGAACCCATCACCATATAGGCAAACTTCTGTGCTGTATCGTCATCATTGCATTTATGCGCCAGCTGTGCAAGCAGGGAGTTGATCGTCACCTCGTCCATATTGCAGATTGGCGGATACTCTTTTAAAAGTGCCTCGGTAAAGCCTTTGTATGCTTTTTCGATATACTCCGCTTCCAGTTTGTTATACTTTGCAATCTGCCCCAGATTGGCTGTATCATCCTGCTGTAATTCTTCTGCTGCTCCTCTGTAAAGCCATGCAAGCTTTAAGCACAAATAAGCCTGTTCACTTCCTCTGGCCGGTTTTGTCATTGCGGTCAGCAATGCCATCTTATACCGTTTAATCGCAATATCATACGTATAATAATCTGCTGAATCCTCCATTGCTGTATATTTGCTTCCAATCATTTCCTTTAACAGCGCTCTCTGCTTCGGCGTAACGTTGTTAAATTCACGCAGTGTTGATGCATATCCGCACTTCGGGCACAGACATACATCATATTTGATTGTATCAATTCCGGAATACAGCGGTCTTAAATCTGCCTCAGTTCCTAAAAATCTGGCCTTTCCTGTTTTTACCTGCTTTGTCTTAAAATCCGCATCACAGACCGGACAGTTCATGGATTTATCAAATACATAGGTGCTTTCATCTTTTTTATTGCTGCTGTTTTCCATACTAATCTCCATTCCGCAGGCATTTTAATGCCGGAGGAATCGCGAGCCAAAT
>ERZ859817.849-NODE-849-length-15247-cov-2.220906_pt1 | contig 15247 bp, 10 predicted proteins | sample MGYA00509986_ERZ859817 | MGnify/ENA primary metagenome ERZ859817 (study PRJEB30046, sample SAMN00715155) | human gut metagenome | study: EMG produced TPA metagenomics assembly of the A metagenome-wide association study of gut microbiota in type 2...
CGAGTAGTGACGTAGGCCAATGCCACTACTCGCGTGAGCCGATGCCACTATACGTGCGAGCCTGCGCCACTACTGGTGCGAAATCGGCCTATTTATACTACTTTTCCGTGATATAATTGACAATCCAACTACCCACTTCTTTCGTTCCATATTTCGCTCCACCTTCCACTTGGATTTCCGGCGTACGGACATTCGCATCAAGGGAAGCGTCTACGGCTTCACGGATCAAGGCTCCCTCTTCTTTGAGGTCGAAATACTCGAATAACATCGCTACTGAAAGAATTTGCGCCAAGGGGTTCGCGATATTCAGCCCTTTCGCCTGCGGCCAAGAGCCATGAATCGGCTCGAAAACCGGTGTGCTCTCTCCGGTAGAAGCGGAAGGCAGCAAGCCCATAGAGCCGCTGATGCAAGAACCCTCGTCCGTCAAGATATCACCAAACGTATTCTCGGTTACCATTACATCGAAGAATTTCGGCTCTTGGATCATACGCATAGCGGCGTTGTCCACATACATATAGTCTGTCGTTACTTCCGGATAGCTAGGAGCCATCTCTTGAGCGATCTGACGCCATAGACGGGAAGAGGCAAGTACGTTCGCCTTGTCAACAACCGTCAGGTGCTTATTCCGTTTCATCGCATACTCGAAGCCCACTTTCAAGATACGCTCGATTTCCGGGCGGGTATACATATTCGATCGTATGCCTTATCGTTGTCTTGATATTTCTCACCGAAATACATACCACCGGTCAACTCACGGATCATAAGAAATCCGCGCCATCCACCAATTCGGCACGCAACGGCGATTTATGCAATAAGCATTTGAAGGTCTGCACCGGACGGATATTAGCGAACAGGCCCAACTTCTTACGCATCGCTAAAAGACCTTGCTCCGGGCGTACTTTCGCTGTCGGATCATTATCAAACTTAGGATCACCTACGGCCGAGAAAAGAACAGCGTCGGCATCCTTACAAATCCGATAGGTCTCCTCCGGGAAAGGATCACCTACCTTATCGATCGCGTCAGCGCCACAAAGGGCATACTCATAGTGAACCTCATGTCCAAATATCTCACAAACGGCACTCATTACTTCCACGCCTTGCACGGAAATCTCTGGTCCGATCCCGTCTCCGGGAAGTACTGCTATATTCAGTTTCATCGTAAATGTTTGTTATTATTCTCTGTTAAAATGTACATACTTAGGCTCCGTGGGGAAATACGTGTCATCATCCCACAGGGTACTCGTAATCATCAAGTCGGCGCTATAACGGTTACAAGCGATAGGTACGTTATGAACACGGCACTGACGAAGCAACATCTGGATGTCGGCCTCGTGCGGTTGCGGATTCAAGTCGTCTATCAAAAAGACCGCCAAATCGATCTCCTTACGGACAACCATAGCGGCAATCTCAGCATCGCCTCCCATCGGACCGGAATGCATGCAAGCAATATCCGCGTTCACCCCTTTTTCCTCGAGAGCTTTACGAACCAAATTTCCGGTCGTACCCGTACAAACAATATGGTGGTGAGACAAGAACTCAGCGTTATGTACCGCCCATTCTACCATTTCCGCCTTACGATTGTCGTGCGCTACAAGCGCGATAGTCAACTTTTTCATACCCTTTACCTTTTTAATTATTAATCCTCTATCTTGTTCAGCATCTTCAATGTCGCCTTGATCGCCGCCTCGGTCTGATCAGCGTCCAGACCACGAGTCTTGAAATCGACCCCGGCATAATTCCAGCTGATGACCGTCTGCACGAACGCATCCGTACGTCCTCCCGGCGGGATGGATACCGAATAGTTCGTCAACATCGGGAACGGGCGGTTCAAACGGGAATAAATCCGGCGTAGGGCACGAACGAAAGCGTCGTATTGGCCATCACCGGAAGCCGATTCCTCGTAAGCCTCGCCATTGATCTCGATCTTCAAGGTAGCCACCGGTTTCAACCCTTGGGCCAAGGATAAGGAATAGTTCAAGATCCGGATTTTCTGATCCTCCAGCGCATTATCATGATGAAGCACATCGCTGATAATATAAGGAAGATCCTCCGGGGTAACCATTTCTTTCTTATCCCCTAACTCAATGATCCGTTCCGTAACCTTACGCATCGAGCCCTCATCCATGTCGATACCGAGCGCCTCCAGATTCTTGCGGATATTCGCTTTTCCGGAGGTCTTGCCCAAGGCGTACTCGCGAACCCGTCCAAAACGCTCGGGAAGCAAGTCGTTGCAATACAAGTTATTCTTGCTATCACCGTCTGCGTGAACACCGGCGCACTGCGTAAACACATGCTCTCCGATGATCGGCTTATTGGGCGGGATATGCACCCCGGAATAGGTCTCAACCAAACGGCTAGCCTTGTTTATCTTTTCCTCCCTCAAGTTCGTCTCCTCTCCCAACTGGTCCTTGATAACGGCAAGTACGCTACTCAAAGGAGCGTTACCCGCACGCTCTCCCAAACCGTTCACGGTCGTATGGATTCCCTTGATACCCGCACGGATGGCGGAATATACATTTGCGACGGCAAGATCATAGTCGTTATGCGCATGGAAGTCAAACCGTAAATCCGGGTAGCGGTCCACCATCATCTTGCAATACTCGTAGGTATTTCCGGGATTCAAGACTCCCAAGGTATCCGGGAGCATGAAACGGCGGATCGGAAGTCCTTTCAACGCATCGATTACCAAGAATACGTAATCCGGGGAATGCTTAATACCGTTCGACCAGTCCTCCAAATAGATATTCACGTCGATCTTCCGTTTCGCCGCTTCCAATACGACCGTACGAATATCGTCAACGTGTTGCTCGGGAGTTTTTCGAAGCTGTTCGGTGACATGCTTATAAGAGCCCTTGCAAAGCAAGTTCACGACACGGCAACCTGCGGATTCAATCCAGTCGAGAGAGACCGTACCATCCACGAAACCCAAGACCTCCAATTTGTCTAGGTTTCCGGAACGGGCGGCCCAAGCGGCTACACGCTTCACGGCCTCAAACTCTCCGTCCGACACACGGGCGGAGGCGATCTCCACCCGGTTCACGCCTAAGTCGCTCAGCAGCACTTGCGCTATGCTAAGCTTCTCGTGAGCGGCGAAGGAGACGCCCGAAGTTTGCTCCCCATCTCTGAGGGTTGTATCCATTATTTCTATCATAATCAGCGTGCTGCCTCGAAGGCTTCTATCTTTGATTTATTTGCCAGTAAATAGTCGATATCGTCCAATCCGTTGATCAGGCAATCCTTTTTATAGGCGTTGATCTCGAAATGCTCGCTTTTGCCCGTAGCCTTGTTCGTGATCGTTTGCTCCGGTAGATTTACCTCGACCTCAGTTTTCGGGTCCTTGTAAATCGAATCGAACAATTCAGCGAGGAACTCTTCAGTCACAACAACCGGCAGCACGAAGTTGTTCAACTCGTTGTTTTTATGGATATCGGCGAAGAAACTAGAGACCACGACACGGAAACCGTAATCGGCGATCGCCCAAGCCGCATGCTCACGGCTGGAACCAGAACCGAAGTTCTTTCCCGCTACCAATATCTTTCCGCTATACGTAGGATCGTTCAAGACGAATGATTCGATCTTATTACCTTCCTTATCATATCGCCAATCCCGGAATAAGTTCTCGCCGAACCCTTCCTTGGTAGTCGCTTTCAGAAAGCGGGCTGGGATAATCTGGTCGGTATCCACGTTCTCTAAAGGAAGAGGCACGCAAGTGCTTGTGATTATATTGAATTTTGTTTTCATCTTATGCTACTTTATTAGATTAGTCTTTACATCAGTTCTCTCGGGTCCGTGATCTTACCTGTCACAGCGGCGGCGGCGGCCACAAGCGGCCCCGCCAAGATGGTGCGCGCACCCGGTCCTTGGCGGCCCTCGAAATTACGGTTGGAAGTGGAGACCGCATATTTACCCGCCGGAACCTTATCCTCATTCATCGCCAGACAAGCGGAACATCCCGGTTGACGAAGGACGAAGCCGGCCTCGGCCAAAACCTTGTCGATCCCCTCGGCACGAATCTCCCGTTCTACCTGCCAACTGCCGGGAACCAGCCAAACCGTTACATCATCCGCTTTCTTCTTTCCTTTCACCAAAGAGGCGAAAGCACGGAAATCCTCGATACGGCCATTCGTACAGCTACCTAAAAAGACATAATCCACTTTCTTACCCAACATAGACTCGCCTGCCTTGAAGCCCATATAATCCAAAGACTTCTTATAAGAGATACGGCCTGCCTCGGGCACGCTTTCTAAGGAGGGGATATCTTTGCTGATACTCATACCCATGCCCGGGTTCGTACCGTACGTAACCATCGGGTCGATATCCTCGGCGTGGAAAACGATCTCCTTATCGAACTTAGCGTCCGGATCACTATATAGCTGACGCCACTCGCTCACCTTCCGCTCCCATTCCTCGCCTCTTGGGGCAAACTCACGGTCTTTCAAATAATCGAAAGTAACATCATCCGGAGCGATCATACCGCCACGGGCACCCATCTCGATCGAAAGGTTACAGATTGTCAAACGTTCCTCCATGGTCGTATTACGAATCGCCTCGCCAGCGTACTCTACGAAATAGCCCGTAGCACCGCTGGTACTCATCTTACTAATAATGTATAAAGCAAAGTCCTTCGCCGTAACGCCCGGTTTGCGTACACCATCGATCGTGATACGCATCGTTTTCGGCTTACGCTGCATGATACATTGGGTAGCCAAGGTCATCTCCACCTCGCTCGTACCGATACCGAAGGCGATAGCGCCCATGGCACCGTGCGTAGAAGTATGGGAGTCACCACAAACGATCGTCATACCCGGCTGCGTCAAGCCTGTCTCCGGACCTACCACATGGATGATACCATTCTTCGGATGTTGAAGACCGTAATACGTCAAGCCGAAATACTTAGCGTTCTCTTCCAAGGTATCCACTTGATTCTTGGATATAGGGTCCTCGATAGGCTTATCTTGGTTCAATGTCGGGATATTGTGGTCCGGCATACAAGTGATTTGCGCAGGACGGAAGGGCCTCAATCCACGTGCACGTAATCCGGCGAAAGCCTGCGGGCTAGTCACCTCATGACAATACAGACGGTCGATATACAATTGTATGGTTCCGTCGGGCAACGTGTCCACCACGTGTTTGTCCCAGATTTTCTCAAATAATGTCTTGCTCATTGTCTTGTCTATTTTTAGTCTACTATAAACTTATTGATGGCGTCCACGAAAGCCTCCACGGAAGCGGCGATAATATCGGTATTCGCAGAGAACCCATAATAGGTAGCCCCGTTATACTCTACCTGCATATGCACCTTGCCCGTATCATCGCTACCTTTATTAATGGCTTGAATCAAGAATTCCTGAATCGTCATGTCACTATTACTAATCGCTTTTTTCACCGCCTTGATGCCTGCGTCAACCGGACCGTTACCAGCCGCGGCCTCGTATTTTCTTACTCCCGACAAATTTAAACAAATACTTGCGACTGATTGTACTCCAACACCACTAGTTACCTGTAAATATTCCAATTTAATACGGTGTGTGGCCGTACGATCCTTTCCGACCAACATCAAAACATCATCATCATTAATATCTTTCTTACGATCGGCCAGTTTCAAGAACTCATCATACACCTTGTCCAATTTCTCCTGCTCCAGATCCACACCTAAAACATGCAGGCGATGCTTCAACGCCGCACGACCGCTACGAGCAGTCAATACGATCGCGTTATCATCGATACCCACATCCTTCGGATCGATGATCTCGTAGGTTTGCGCATTCTTCAAAACGCCATCTTGATGGATACCGGAGGAGTGAGCGAACGCGTTACGTCCGACAATAGCTTTATTCGGTTGTACCGGCATATTCATCAAGCTAGAAACCATACGGCTCGTACTATAGATCTTATTCGTCGTGATATTGGTAATAATATCACGTTCTTTATGGCTCTTGAAAACCATGGCGACTTCTTCCAATGACGTGTTACCCGCACGCTCACCGATACCGTTTACGGTTACCTCCACCTGACGGGCTCCGTTCAACACGCCTTGTACGGTATTCGCGGTAGCCATGCCCAAGTCATTATGGCAATGAGTGGACAAGATCGCGTTATGTACGCCATCCACATGTTCCATCAGATACTTAATCTTCGCCCCGTACTCATCCGGCAAGCAATATCCTGTCGTATCCGGGATATTCACTACGGTAGCCCCGGCCTTGATCACGGCCTCCACGACACGGGCCAGATATTCATTATCCGTACGCCCGGCATCCTCACAGTAGAATTCTACGTCCTCCACGTACTTTTTAGCGTATTTCGTGGCGGCGATCGCACGCTCTATAATCTCCTCTCTCGTGGAGTTAAACTTGTATTTGATATGAGAATCAGAAGTACCGATACCCGTATGAATACGTCCTCGCTTAGCGAATTTCAACGCCTCGGCTGCCACGTCGATATCTTTCTCCACCGCACGGGTCAAGGCACAGATGGTCGGCCAAGTCACGGCCTTTGAGATCTCAACCACACTCTTAAAATCCCCGGGACTGGAGACAGGGAAACCAGCCTCGATCACATCAACACCTAGCTGTTCCAACGCCTTAGCTACTTGAATCTTTTCCACTGTATTCAACTGGCATCCCGGAACCTGTTCACCATCACGTAAGGTGGTGTCGAAAATAAATAATCTGTCTGACATAATCTTATATTCTTAATTTACTAATATCCTATACTAACTAAAAAAGCCTCTCTCACAAGGAAGTGAGAAAGGCTCTTTCATCTATCGTAATGCTCGCAAAGCATACAGTCTCACTTCCTATCCCGTTCCCAGAGTAGAATAATGTTTAGAGAAATAATGAGACTATTTTGCAAGTTGCGTGTCATTGTTCTTGTCTTTATTGTTTTTGTTTCAACGTTGCAAAGATACAGCCTTTTTCGAGACCAGCAAATATAATTCGAAGTTTTTTACTTATTATTTATTATAAACCGTAAGCCAAACGATCGTATACCTTACGAAATAACACTGCCCATCGTAAGGTTGTTACGATGGGCAGTATAAGATGTTTACAATGCCCATCATAAGCACCTTACGATGGGCATTGGCAGAATCAGCGAACCACGACTTTCCGTACGAACGAATCGCCGAAGGCCTCGCAGCGGACGAAGTAGACTCCGGCATGCCCTACCGGGATCTCAGCCTTGCCAAGAATCGAACCTTCGTAAAGAACGATGCCGGACACATCGACTACCTTCAAGGCTACCTGCTGAGGCATATTCACGAAGATAGATTGATTGGCCGTATACAGGCTCATGCCTTCCTCGATGGACTCGATGCCGGTTGGCGTATCCGGTTGATCCGGTTTATCCGGGTTCTCCGGATCTACGGGGTCTACAGGGGTGACCGGTGTTTCCGGATCCGTGGTAGGAGAGGATGTAGCGGAAACAACCTTCACCTCTATCTTGCTACTAACCGGCTTATAATTCGGATCGGTCGGCGTAAAAGTAACCTCTTGCTGACCGGTGGACGTAGGCGCTGTTTCCGGTTTGCTCCAAGCGAATGTTCCGGCAACGATACCCGCATGCCCGCCTTGTAAAACAGACTCGGATAGTTTTTGGCCGGACAAGATACCGGAAGCCGCAGGCCATGTAACCTTCGATTCTGCTAGTTCAGCTTGCTCTATCGTATAACGCAATCCTTTTTCCGTCTTATATTCATTATACTCCGCATCAGCCGGACGATAAATACGTACATAATAATCACCCGCATTCTTCAAGACAGCCGGTTGCGTGCAGGCCTCGTCAAAGAAGAACGTGATCAGGCAAGCCTCGTTGCCCGTGCCTGTCACGGATACGAGTTGAGCCGCACCGTTATATACGGAGGAGGTTTGAGCTAACTTGAACTCTAGTTTATCCTTGCCGACAAATTCAGGAGTAACCCCCGTAGAGCCTTCCGCTACCACATATTCCCGAGGGTTCTTCTTTGCGTCAACAGGATTAGACTCAATATCAGACCAATGAGAGAACTTAGCGCCTTCCGCAGGCACAGCTTCCAGCGTCACCGTTATACCGGCGGGGATAGAAACCTTACCATCCGTTGCGTCGTATGGCATACCGCCATTAGTGACACGTACGTAGCCCATCGGTGATACCGGTTCCCCTCCCGCACGTAGGATAGACTCACCAAAGGATAAGTTTACCGGATCTTTCGTAGAATGATAGTAAACCGTACCTTCGTAATTCTTTTTAGCCGCATCGCTGTTAGGCTCAATCACGTATTTTGTCACGCCATTGGTAGTTGTGCTTGTGATGTCCACCTCTGCCGGGCGAGTCTTCGGATTACCTCCGTTCGTAGGCGCTTCCGTTACCGAGACCTTGGACTTATGGATCACTAAGCCATCCTTATACTCCCCTTTGAACTCATTATACAAACCATCCTCTTCGCGATGCAACAAGACCGTATAATTGTCCGCATCGATTGCCTTAGCAGTCTTCTCACCCTTAGTGTTCTTATATAAGACCTCAAAAGAGAAACCAGCGTAAGTCTGCGAAGCGAAAGGCACGAAATTGCGGGATACGCCACTGTAGTAGTATTCTTGATACGGCCAAAGGATGTATGTCTTCTCGATATTTACCCGATGATCGAATACGGCTGTCACCGTCAGGTCGCCGGTTACGGTCAAGACATCATTTTGAGATATTTCCTTACCGTTCGCCAAGATGGTAAGCAGTCTCGCTCCGTTCTGTCCCTCGGCACTCGCTATACGAACCTCCGTACCATAAGGTTGTTCTCCGGATGGCTCCAACGTGATCGTACCGGAGGCGGTCTGAGTCGAGTTGCTGCTTACGGCAGAGGCCTTCACCATGTATTTCTTCGCACCGAAAGCAGCTTTTGCCGTAACATCGCCTGTCACGGTCCACAGGTCGTTCGTAGGGCCGGTCACGCCCGATAAGGTGACACTGCCATCCAAGCTATACCCGGCATCCGGAAGCGCAACCGCACGTAGCTTCGTACCAACAGGAACGGAAGAACCGTAAGCGATCAAACTGCCGTCTTCCTTATATAATAAGATAGAGCCGTTCGCCACATCTTTATCGATGGAGACAAGTGCCCCCTCTTTTGGCTTGAATGCGGCATTGACCTCCAAATCCGCTGTAAGCGTCACCTTGTTACCCTCTAGAGGCTTCTTGTTTATAGTCAATGATTCCCACTGGGAGTTCACGTCCGGGGTAGCCACGATTTGCAAGACCGTACCTTGTCGCAGGGAAGCTCCAGACGCAATCTCCGCATCTTCCGCCTTAACCGAGAGACTGCCGTTGCCTGCCGTCTCGATCGATACCGTATGCATGATCGGGGAGAAGTTCGCCGTATAGGTCTTATTATTATCCGCCTTAACAGAGATGGAATCATTCGCCGGCAAAGTCTCGCTCGCACCCGTTACCGACCAACTATCGAACTTATAATTGGGCAGAGGCAGGGCTACCAAGGAGATCTCTTGACCCTTCACGTACACGTCATCCTCGGTCTTGCCCAATACGTTTACGGTACCTCCTGTTGTCCCTGTAGCGGTGACTAGATACGTAGGGGTTACCTCAACCTCCACAGACACCTCCGCTGTATTGTAATAAGAGGAGTTATCCGGATAGAAAGTGACGGAACAGCTTTGCTTCCCAGCCGGCATCACCGCATTCCCGTTCGTCCAAACGAAGGTACCGGCAATCGTATATCCATCTTCATCCTTTACGCTACCACCGGACAGTAAAGAGGTTGAAAGCAATTGCCCCTCCTTGATACCTGTCGCTTGCGGCTTCGTGATTTTACTTGCGTCAATAGCGATCTTGCTCGTCAGACTCATGACATAGACCTCCTCGAACTCAGCGTAGTCAGTGTCGCCCGCATAGGATAGCTTGACATACAGGATACCCTCTTTCTTGCGGTCATTGTCGGTAGCCGCTATTTTACAAGAATCATCCTTAAAATAAGCGACCGTAAGCGTCTTACCCTCCGGGATGGTCGTATAGCTCAATCCAGCGGCTATAGCCGGGTTGACCACTTGCTCTTGGCCCGATACGTTCACCACCAGATGGGCTCTTTCCTTATACGCTGTAAGGGTCGCCCCACTCAAGTCCGTCACCGGCTGCCCATTGGAGGCCTTGTTAGACAAGAGTCCGTTCTTCGCCGTGAACGTCCCTCCATCAAAAGAGGCCGCCAGCACTACCGGGATACGGAGTACGGTGCCTTCCGGGGCTTTCATCACGGTGTTCTTCGGGCTGTATACTACGCAACGGAAGCTGCCGTCACTTTGCGTACTCCACGTAAGGGCATGATCATTTGCCAACTCGCCGAGGATCGGGGTTCCATCTAGCAAGATACCCTCGGACAAGGTGAAATCCACCTGGAAGGAGGAAAAACTAAAGGAATTGCCGGATACCTCCAGCGTGAGCGTATCCTTACTGCCAGCGGCGTTCAGGTTCGTCTTCGCCAATTTCCACTGGGCGGCGGTAGCCGTTCCCGCCGATAACAGCAGGAAGAGGGCTACGAATAATTGTTTTATATGATTCACTTTCATAATTTACTTACAGATAAAGATGTTAGTATTACTTGCCTTCACACCATGGCCTGTCTTTGCCGTCAAACGATAGTAGTAAACGCCCGCCGGTAAGGTTAGCGTGGCCGAATATTGGTTATCGCCCACCTCGCCGGGCAGACCGTTCAATACCGCGGCCAAAGCGCCATTCGCAGAGAATACGTGGATCGTCACGGATTCGGCCGCCTCCGTCAACTGATAACGGAAGGTCGTGCTGCCACGGAACGGGTTCGGATAGTTGGACACGGCTGCCAATTGGCTGATCGCCTCGATCGGGGCGTTGGAAGTCACGATCGCATCGCCACCAGACCTCAAGCTGTTGGCCTTCGCGTCGGAGAAGGAGGCTCCTACCAAGGTAACGCCCGCCGGCATACGCAGGATACGGCTCTTGCCCGAAGGAATCGTGCGGCCATCCAAGCTATAACCGATCACCCGCAAGGTATCCCCGTTCAAGCTGGAAGCCTGCAGGAACTTGGCGGCATCGCCCAGCAACGGGATCTCGTCAATGGCTCCCACCAACTCCAGATAGATACCGGCTACCGGTACTTGGCTATTCATCGTCAAGAAGTTATCAGCGTCGAGCTCCATTTGTACGGGAACCTCGGCCTCAGAACGCAGTGCACTGGCCTTGGTAACCGGCTTGCCGTGGATGAGGTTGACGATACCGATTACGTCAGCGATCTCTACATTATTATTATAGTTCACATCCGCCTCGGCAAAACCGAAGTTGGGGATCATGTTATCCTTGTCCCGCAAGATGTAGCTTACGGTAGCGGTCACGTCTTGTACGTTTACCAGCATGTCGAGGTTCGCATCGCCATCGCAGGTGTAAACCCACGCATCGTACTGAACCGTCCAGCCGGGGAATAATGGATTGGTTACAAGACCAGCAATTTGATAATTCGGGGTCAAGTCTTCGGTAATCGTATAGCGGCTGTCCGTATGGTCGATCGTATCGCCGTCGAATACCCAAGTAAAGCGAGAGGCGGATGTACCTACCATCTTTTGTGAGGAAAGATCGATTGTCTCCCCATAAGCCACGAAACCTCCCGGACGAACCTCACCTACCGGCAACCTAACAACACCGAAGGCAGCCTCCAATTGCCGCGGGTTCTCCACGTTAGCGAACTCCAAGCACGAACCATCGGCATTGAAAGACATCAAGGCCGAGAAGTCCGCCAAATCGATCCGGGTAGTGGGTATAGGCAAGCCATATGCGGTTAATTGAGCGGCAAGGCCCGAAGCCGAAGCGCTGTTCTCTACCCCGTCAAGCATCGTCCAATTCAAGAACAACTCCTTCAAGTTTTTGTTCTTAGACAAGTCGAGAGCCGTCAAGTCCGTACTAGACACATCCAGATACTCCAGCGATGGATACTCGGATACGATCAAAGATTTCAAAGAATAGTTTCCACCCAGCATCAAAGAACGCAATACCGTATTGTTCTTCGGCAAGGTCAGTTCCTCCACCCTATTGCCTGTCAACGACAAGATCTCCAGCTTATCCAAGGCAGCGAGATCTACCTTCTTCGTAAAGCTTTCGCCCATCTCATACATATATAAATGGATCAAACGCCGCGGGTTCTCGTCGTTCCAAACGGCTTGTGCGTTCGAAGAGTTCTCGTCCGTCTGCCATGCACCGCTGCTCCACCACTCGCTCAATGCCTTGTTGTTGGAAGCGTCTACGATACGTGCCAAGGTAGCCACGTCACTCTCGGCGAATACTTGGGGAACGGTGGTTTCCACATGGATGCGTGAGGTCTCGATCTGCCAGCCGTCACGTACATTAATCTCCGAGATCTTACAGAACTTCGGGTTCATCAGCTTACAATAGTAGTCTCCATACTTTTCCTCCTTGCTGTCCAGCACGAATACGCCCGGACGGTTTGGCACCGGCTTCAATGCCTCTTTCTCCTCTGTCCTATATTTGGCGTTTACCCATAGGAATACGGTCTCTATGCCATCGATCACGGCCTCCGAGGAGAGATCGATCGTATCGCCGTTCTCGAACCAGTATGGATCTCCCGGATGAGAGGGGGAAGTAAGCGTTATGTGCCCCAAACCGTTATAATTTATCTGCCGGTAGTTCTTCACCGTAGAATATCTCAAAAGAGATCCATCCGCATTCAAGTTACTCAAGTTCGGGTACTGAGCCAGATCGAGACTCTCCACGTATCCCGGCAATCCCAACGACTCCAGATTCTTTCCCACTTGTGCGGAAGGAAGCTCATACTCCGTATTTTGCAGATATAGATGACGGATAAACGCCGGCAGGTTCTTTACCAGATCCGCGAACTGTTCTGTATGCGGCAAGGCCAAATAGGTCAAGCTCGTAGCCTTATCGAAACCTTGCAACTTCAAGTTCGGGCAGTACTCGATCTCCAGACGGCTCAATTGCTTGAAGGATGAGATATCCAGCGAAGCCAAGGGCGAATGCTCAAGGTAAAGCTCCGTCAGCTTCGAACAACCGGTAAGATTCAGTGTCGCTAGCTTCGTGTTCTGGTAACTTCCCTCGCCTATGTATAATGTTCCAAATCTAAAATATTGCAGTTCCGGGCATTTGGACAGGTCAAGTGAAGCTAAGTTCCTGCTATATATATGCAAGTGCTCCAGTTTCGTATTTTTCGATACGTCCAGCTTCTCTATATTCATAAATTCCTCGCACTCGAAATACTTCAACTCAGTGAAGGCGCTCAAGTCTAATTGAGAGATCGTATCCTTAGAGTTCCAATCTAACTCAATCGCCAGATGCGTTAAGCGACCGACCTCGTCGGTGTTCCAGTCCGTACGGATCACGTCTTGATATGAGTTCCAATTCTCGCGCTCCCAGCCCTTGCTTTCCACGAACTCCTGCAATTGGGTGATATTCGGGTTATCGGTAGCCAGCTTCTTCAATCCGGCGATGTCCGCGGGGGAGTAGCTGTCCGAGTTACGGGCTACCTTGATCTGGGGCGTATACATACGCCAATTGTCGTAATTCGAGTTCGTAATCTCACATATATAATATTCGCCCGGCTTTCCGCTAAACACGAAAGCCCCCTCCTTGCCAGAGACCATCGGCATGGTCGCTTCCGTCCGTTTACCAGTAGTTCGATCGTTAAGGAACCAAGTGTAGATCGATTTCACGCCACCCACCGTAGCGTAAGCGGATAGATCGATCTCCTCGCCCTTCGCGGCATAAGCGTTATAATCGTCTACTGGCGTACCGGCTATGACCCTAGTAGAACCATAAAGATTGAAATACTCAGGTAATGGACTCGGGAGCTTCACCGTGAACCATGTAAGCGAATCGTTATCATCCATATTCAGTTGCCTTAGCTTTGTCAAAGCAGACAGATCAAGAGATTTCAACCGAGTGCCAGTCAACCGTAAGTCTTCCAATCCACTCAACGAGCCTATATCCTTCATGTCAGATACCGTATGTGTTCTATAATCCTTTATAAAGAAGCTTTTCACCCGGCTCGGGGACTCGGCGTTCCACGTCACGCCCACGTTGTAGCCATCGCTCTGCGTCCGGTCTTTCAAGTAATCCTTGCTGGAGATGAAGTTCTGCAAGTCCGAGTTCAGCGGATTGGCCTCGGCGATCGCTTTCAAGGCGGCTATATCGTCCTGCGAGTTATTGGTTGGGAAAGCGAACGGTGCTTGGCTACCATACCCTACCCTATTGCCGTCCGCATCACAAATATCCACTTGAACCGTTCCGTTCCATTCCTCCGTGGCGTGAGCCATCAACGTGAATTGCGTAGCGGAGAAGGAAGGGATATCTAATACGTATATGGGCTCATTATATAGACCTGTCTCTTTACTTAGGTTCTGCCCGGAAAGGGTCAAGCCTTCAGAAGGGCCATTCAGATAAATCTTCATCTTAGCGTGTTGCCCCTGCAGGAAACCCGCCTTCGTCACGTTGATCGCAAAAGGGATATCCTCGTTCAGATCGCCGGATGTACGCGACAACTCCCCCATAGCAGGAGCCTTATCACTCAGCATAAACCGTATCGTCTGCCCGGTAGAGGCCAAAGCAGCCGTGCTTATGTCTTGCGAGCTGTACACTTTCACGGTATAGCCAGCCTCGCACCCCTTCGAGCTATTCATTTGCAGACGAAGCCCAACGCTATATCCATAGTCCGTCAACTTCTCGTCTGGTATCCAAAAGCCGCCATTGTCTAACGTTTGCGCCGGCTCAGAATCCTCAAAGCGGAACTCTACCCCGTCCGGATTAGCGGTGTTCACCAGCTGTACACGTATAGCCATGCCTTTCGTGAAGTTCTCGATATTGAAATTTAAGCTCCAAGTAGCCACCGGATTCCACTCGTAGATAAAGCAATAAGCTACAGGATCCAGAGTACTGGTAAACCGTACCTCCCCTTCCGCCTGGCTCTGCGGAGCCCCGGGTGTCATCCCCGCCAGGCTCGCCGACCCGGCCATACCCCAAGCCAGTCCATGCCCCGGCCATGCGGCGCATAAACACAAGACCATCGCGATGAGCGACAACCTCATACTAATTCCTCGTAAAATTGTTTTCATAAGCAATAAATTTATAAATAGGTGTTTTGTATTCATAATACGTATCGGTATCTCTCACCATTCCCGACTTAGCGTGTCGTATTCGTAGGATGGCCTTTTTCCCATGCGCCGAGCGCAAACACGCCGGGCCGGTATGCGGAGGAAATCCTCCGCATACC
>ERZ859817.866-NODE-866-length-15018-cov-1.975005_pt1 | contig 15018 bp, 9 predicted proteins | sample MGYA00509986_ERZ859817 | MGnify/ENA primary metagenome ERZ859817 (study PRJEB30046, sample SAMN00715155) | human gut metagenome | study: EMG produced TPA metagenomics assembly of the A metagenome-wide association study of gut microbiota in type 2...
GACTCCGGTGTAACCTCAAGGAGTTCATCCTGGTCGATGAAATCGATGGCCTGTTCCAGACTGAGAACTCTTGGTGGAGTTAATTTCAGTGCATCATCAGCGGAAGAAGAACGTGTGTAGTCAGATGTTTTGTCTTGCATACGTTCAGCTCGATATCTTCGGCTTTACCATTCTGTCCGATAACCATACCGCTGTAAACCTTTGCACCAGGTCCGATAAACAGAGTACCACGCTCCTGAGCTGCGAACAGACCATAAGTAACAGCTTCACCAGCCTCGAAAGCGATCAGAGATCCCTGTTTTCTGTACTGGAAATCTCCCTTGTAAGGAGCATATCCGTCAAACATAGTATTGATGATGCCGGTACCCTTGGTGGAAGTAAGGAACTCACCGCGGAATCCGATCAATCCACGGGAAGGAATGTGGAATTCCAGACGGACAGTACCGTCACTGGCAGTACTCATACCCTGCAGCTCACCTTTACGTTCGCTCAGCTTCTGGATTACAGTACCGGAAAATTCTTCCGGAACATCTACATAAGCGATTTCCATAGGTTCAAGTTTCTTTCCGCGCTCGTCTGTTTTGTACAGAACCTCCGGTTTACTTACTGCGAATTCATAACCTTCACGACGCATGTTTTCAATTAATACGGAAAGATGTAATTCACCACGGCCTGAAACCTTGAAAGAGTTTTCAGAACCCGGATTTTCTTCCACACGTAAGCTGACGTCTGTATTTAATTCACGGAACAGTCTGTCACGGATATGTCTTGATGTGACAAACTTACCTTCCTTTCCGGCAAGCGGGCTGTCATTTACCATGAAATCCATGGAAAGTGTCGGCTCTGAAATCTTCTGGAACGGAATGGCTACCGGGTTTTCAACAGAGCAGAGTGTATCGCCAATGTGAATATCCGCAATACCGGATACGGCAACAATATCACCAAAAGATGCTTCCGGTACGTCAACCTTATTCAGACCGCTGAAAGTATAAAGCTTTGTAATGCGGACTCTCTTGCGTACAGAAGGGTCGTGATGGTTTACAATTGTTACTTCCTGATTGACCTTTAACTTACCGTTTTCAATCTTACCGACACCGATACGGCCGACAAATTCGTTGTAGTCGATTGTGGAAATGAGCATCTGTGTATCGGCATCCGGGTCACCCTCCGGTGCCGGAATATTATTAACAATACAGTCAAATAAAGGCTGCATATCTTTTCTTTCGTCATTTAAGTCAGCAATGGCATATCCTGATTTTGCAGAAGCAAAAATAAACGGACAGTCAAGCTGGTCTTCGTTGGCATCCAGATCGATAAACAGTTCCAGAATCTCATCAATAACTTCATTCGGACGGGCTTCCGGACGGTCAATCTTGTTGATACATACGATAACAGACAGGTTTAATTCCAGAGCCTTCTGGAGTACGAACTTGGTCTGCGGCATAACACCTTCAAATGCATCGACAACAAGAACAACACCGTTTACCATTTTTAAGACACGCTCTACCTCACCACCGAAATCGGCATGACCCGGAGTATCGATAATGTTGATTTTTGTATCTTTATAAGTAATGGCAGTATTTTTTGAAAGAATCGTGATACCACGTTCTCTTTCAATATCATTAGAATCCATTACACGCTCTGCGACTTCCTGATTCTCACGGAAAGTACCGCTCTGCTTTAAAAGTTCGTCAACCAGTGTTGTTTTACCGTGGTCAACGTGCGCAATAATAGCGATATTACGAATATCTTCGCGTTTTGTAATCATTGTTTTTTCCTTTCTGAATGTATATAAACTATATCCGACTATGATTAGCAACTTTTATATTCTATCACAATATTAGAAAAATACAAGAGTAAACTTATAAAATTGATTGTATCATAAGGGAAACACGAGCGCAACCCCTGTTTTTATGCGGGTTGTCGGAAATTGTATTTTTTTAAAATTTTATGAGATGTTTTGTAAATATAAGAAAATTTTATGGTTTGTACGTAAAAAAAACACATTTTTTTTGTAATATATCCCCATATCGATACATATAAATATTAAGAACACAAAATAAAGCACAAAACCGGTTTTAAGAAAATGACCGGTATTAAGAAGGGAGAAATACTAAGATGCTTGATAAGGTGATTGAAAACAACAGGGTGAGTATTATCGGAGAAGTCGTTTCAGAATTTGAATTCAGCCATGAAGTGTTTGGCGAGGGCTTTTATCTGGTAAATGTATCGGTTAACAGATTAAGCGATATGGTAGATATCATCCCATTAATGATATCTGAAAGGCTTGTCGATGTGACAAAGGATTACAGGGGAAGGAAGATTGAGGTATCCGGACAGTTCCGTTCCTATAACAGACATGAAGGAGTTAAAAATAAACTCATTTTATCCATTTTTGTAAGGGAAATGCAGTTTATTGAAGAAGAAGAAATTCCGGAAGAACAGGCAAGAACCAATCAGATATTTCTTGATGGCTATGTGTGCAAGCCGCCGGTCTACAGAAAGACACCGCTTGGCAGAGAAATAGCAGATATCCTTGTCGCCGTTAACCGTCCGTATGGAAAGTCCGATTACATACCGTGCATTGCATGGGGCAGAAATGCAAGATATGCCTCTACAATCGAAGTCGGTGGACACCTTCAGATATGGGGCAGGGTACAGAGCCGTGAATACACGAAGAAAATCAGCGAGGAGCAGGTTGAAAAGCGTGTGGCATATGAAGTTTCCGTCAGCAAAATTGATGTGGTTGAGGAAGAAGAAGCCTGAAACAGAATAGAAGTTGACATCATAATAAGTAAGTGATATATTCAATATAATTACAGGGCAGCCTGTAAACCGAACAGAGCCGTAGAAAATGCGGCAGTCAGTGAAGTAGAGGTCGCGTTATTCATCAGTACGTTGGTAAGATGTGCCAGACACAGGTGAAACCAAAAGAAAGGGGATGACGCCGAAGTGGAAGATTACTGGAGGTCTTCTGCTGGGCGTAAGATTAAGAGTCTTGCGACTGTCATCTTTAGATGGAGGGCTACTTAAAGAACTATATTGAATTCTTTAGGGCCGGTTCATTTCAGACATGAGCCGGCTTTGCCTTTGTAAAATAAGAGAGGCTGGTATCAGCGGAAAGAAGGAGTTATGTCAGTATTTACCGGAGCTGGTGTAGCGATTATTACACCAATGAAAGCAAATGGAGAAGTCAACTATGAGAAACTGGGAGAATTTATCGATTATCAGATTGAAAATTCTACCGATGCCATTGTAATTTGCGGAACAACAGGAGAAGCTTCTACATTAACGCATGAAGAACATATCGAAACCATTCGTTTTGCGGCAGACCATGTAAAGAAAAGAGTGCCTGTCATTGCAGGAACAGGTTCTAACTGTACGGAAACAGCCGTATATCTTTCACAGGAAGCGCAGAAAGCAGGCGTGGATGCCTGTCTGGTTGTAACACCGTACTACAACAAGGCAACACAGAAAGGTTTAATCAAGCATTATACAACCGTAGCAAAGTCTGTAGATTTACCGATTATCATGTACAATGTGCCGGGACGTACAGGCTGCAATATCCAGCCTGAAACAGCAGCAACACTGGCAAAGGATGTTGATAATATCGTAGCCATTAAAGCCGCTACAGGCAATATGGCACAGGAGAGCAAGACCATGGCACTCGCAGAAGGCCGTCTGGATATGTATTCAGGAGAAGATGGACTGATTGTACCGTTAATGTCTATCGGCGCAAAGGGTGTTATTTCCGTATTGTCAAATGTTGCACCACAGCAGACACATGACATCTGCGCAAAGTTTGCGGAAGGCAAGATTGAAGAAGCAAGACAGTTACAGTTTAATGCACTCGAACTGGTAGACGCATTATTCTGTGAAGTCAATCCTGTACCGGTAAAACACGCCTTAAATCTTCAGGGTTGGGATATGGGACCGCTGCGTATGCCACTTTGTGAAATGGAAGATGCAAACCTTGAACGTTTAAGAAATGCTATGATTCAGTACGGAATCTTAGAGAAATAAGGAGAAACAGGACATGACAAGAGTAATTATGCACGGCTGTAACGGACACATGGGACAGGTCATTACAAAGCTGGCAGAAGAAGATACCGATGTGGAAATCGTAGCAGGAGTGGATCCGTTTGATGACGGACACAACAGTTATCCGGTTTTTTCATCTATTGAAAAATGTGACGTTGATGCAGACGTAGTCATTGATTTTTCATCAGCCAAGGCAGAGGATGCACTGATTGATTACTGCACAGCAAGCAAGCTTCCGGTGATTGTCTGCACAACAGGTCTAAGCGAAGCACAGCTTACAAAAATCCGAGAAGCGTCTGAAAAGGTTGCTGTATTAAAGTCAGCCAATATGTCCCTGGGTATCAATACATTATTCAAGCTGCTCCAGGATGCTGCAAGAGTATTCTGTGATGCGGGCTTTGATGTGGAACTGGTTGAAAAGCACCACAATAAGAAGCTGGATGCACCGAGTGGAACAGCGCTGGCACTGGCAGATTCTATCAAAGAAGTGTTAGGTTCAGACTATTTCTATAAGTTTGACAGAAGCGGCGAGCGCCACAAAGAAATCCGAAGGAAATCGGAATCAGCGCTGTCCGTGGCGGTACGATTGTCGGAGAACATGAAGTCATCTTTGCAGGAGAGGACGAGGTCATTGAATTTAAGCATACCGCTTATTCAAAGTCTGTCTTTGCAAAGGGCTCTATCGAAGCTGCCAAGTTCCTTGCCGGAAAACCGGCAGGCTACTATGACATGAGAGATGTTATTGCGGCAAAGCAGTAAAATAAGAAAATTCAACAGAGCTTGTAATTTCAAATCCGCAGTGCCGGTAAAGCTGCATAGCAGCCGTATTGGTGCTGCGGACATTTAATATCAGCGGCAGATTGTGATTTTTAAAATAAGCCGGTATCAGGTGTGCAAGAAGCAGTGTGCCAATTCCCTGCCCCCGGCAGTCTTCATCGACATAGACCCCGTACAGATTCGTAAAGCCGTTTTCATAATCAAGGGAACATACGGCACACGGTTCGTCTTCCTCTCCCCGGTATAGCAGAAAATCCTGTTCATCATCGGAAAAGCAGGTTTCATACAAAAAGTTATCATTGCAGGAATTGAAATCTTTTGCAGGTGAGCTGGTTATCGTGGAGTGTATGTTTGAACAGGCAGCAGAATCCGGCAGAATGTCCCCATTTGCAGTACATAAAGCTGGAGCAGCCATGGAGGCATTTTCCGCCGTCAGCATCATCAGATATTCGGTGTAGGCGGTGCCGCCGTATAAAGCACATTTTTTTAAAAAATCAGGGAAAATGCCGGTAAGCACACAATCCGGGTACTGTGCTTTGATTTTGTGGTATGCCGTCCCGCAAAGGGCGGTAAAAATGCCCTGTCTGCGATAGTCCGGCAGTACGAAAGCTGCCACCTCCGCTTCTGTAAAGGATTCATTTTCACTGATAAGAAAAGTCAGCAGTCCGGTACAATGCGTGCGGTCTATATCTGAAAATACGGCAAAATACGGTGTGTCACAGTCCGAAAAAAGTTCATATTCCCCGCAGTCTGTAAAAAAACGTGCAAATGTATCTGTAAAACGGCTGTCAGCCGGGTCAATCTGAAAAACAGTATGATTCATCGTTATTCTTCCAATCTAACATAAAAATTTTATAAAATATATTGTAGCAAATTCAAAGATAAGGTACAATAAAGGAAAAGATTTTTGCGATAAAGTAGAAATGAGGCATATAGATGGGTAAAATAGCAGTATTAACAGACAGTAACAGCGGTATTACACAGGAGCAGGCAAAGGAACTGGGGGTATACGTGATTCCGATGCCGTTTTTTATTGACGGACAGCAGTATTTTGAAGGGATTAATCTGACACAGGAAGAATTTTACGAAAAGTTAAAAAATGATGCGGATATTTCGACTTCACAGCCGTCCGTAGGCGAGTTACAGGACGAATGGGACAAGCTTTTAAAAGAATATGATGAGATTGTTTTCATACCGATGTCCAGCGGATTAAGCGGCACATGCCAGACGGCGGCTATGCTTTCTGACGATTATGACGGTAAGGTTCAGGTTGTCAACAACCAGCGCATTTCCGTAACCATGCGCCAGTCTGTGTTAGATGCAAAGTTACTGGTATCCAAGGGCTATTCTGCGGCACAGATTAAGGAAGTGCTGGAGCGTGAAAAGATGCAGTCAAGCATTTACATTACACTGGAAACTTTAAAATATTTAAAGAAGGGCGGACGAATCACACCGGCGGCAGCGGCAATCGGAACGGTATTAAATTTAAAGCCTGTATTGCAGATTCAGGGCGAGAAGCTGGATGCATTTTCTAAGACAAGAGGCAAGAACTCAGCAAAGAAGATTATGTTAAAGGCAATGGCGGACGATTTGGAAGGACGTTTTAAGGAATGTGCCGAAAAAGGCCGCGTGCATATGGAAGCTGCTTATGCCGGCAACCGCGAAGAAGCAGAAGAATGGGCAAAGCTGATACAGGAAACGTATCCGCAGTTTGATTTCCACATGGATCCGCTTTCATTAAGCGTGGCATGTCATATCGGACAGGGTGCGCTGGCAATTGCGATGACCTGTTATATTCCGGAAGATGACACGAAGTAATGAAAAGATAGGGCGGGAGAGGCATATGCAGAAGGCAAAGCAAAGAAGTGAAATCGCACAGCAGGATAAATGGAGAATCGAAGATATTTATGCGACAGACGAAGCATGGGAAGCCGATTACAACGAATGTATCCGCAGGGCAAAAGAAAAATGTGTTTATCAGGGCAGACTGGCAGAGTCCGCCCAGATACTGTATCAGGCATTAAAGGAATCCGATGAAGCGGATCTGCTTGTGGAGCATGTATACGTGTATGCATTTATGAAATATTACGAGGATACTGCCAATGCTGTGTATCAGGAAATGTCAGGCAGGGCGCAGGCGGCTGTCACGAAGCTGTCTGAAAAATATGCATTTTTAACACCGGAAATTTTAGCGATTGATCAAAAGAAGATGCAGGAATATCTGAGCTCGGATACACTCGCACTTTACCGTCATGCACTGGAGGATATACTTGCGAAAAAAGAACATGCCCTTTCCGAAAAAGAGGAACGCCTGCTTGCAATGGCAGGGCAGGTGACGGCTTCACCGAATGAGATTTTTTCAAAGTTTAACAATGCCGATGTGAAGTTTGGCACGATTTTGGATGAGGATGGTAATGAAGTTGAATTAACCAACGGCAGATACAGTGTCTTTATGGAAAGCAACGACCGTAGTGTCCGTGAAAATGCATTTAAGGCACTTTACTGCCAGTATGGAAATTATAAAAATACACTTGCAGCAACATACTATGCCAATGTCAAGCAGGCGTGCTTTTATGCAAAGGCAAGAAAGTATGACTCCACGCTGCAAATGTATTTAAGCGGTTCATTTATTCCGGAAAAGGTTTATCACAACCTCATTGAAACAGTTCATAAAAATCTGGATAAAATGCATGCCTATGTGTCACTGCGCAAGCAGGTATTAGGCGTGGACGAACTGCATTTTTATGATATTTATGCACCAATGGTATCGGATATTACGATGAAGATACCGTATGAAGAAGCAAAAGACATTGCCTTAAAGGCGCTAGCACCGCTGGGTGAGGAATATTTATCCAAGGTGAAGGAAGGTTTTGAAAGCGGCTGGGTTGATGTTTATGAAAATACAGGCAAACGCACCGGTGCATTTTCATGGGGCACATACGGCGTACACCCTTATGTGTTCTTAAACTACACGGATACGTTAAATGACGTGTTTACGCTGGTGCATGAAATGGGTCATGCCATGCACACCTATTATTCCAATACAAATCAGCCGTATCCGTATGCGGGCTATCGCATTTTTGTGGCAGAGGTCGCTTCTACGTGTAATGAAGCCCTGTTAATGCAGTATCTTCTGAAAAACTGCACGGATTTATCGGAAAAGAAATATCTGATGAACCACTATTTTGAACAGTTTAAGGGAACGCTGTTCCGTCAGACGATGTTTGCTGAATTTGAAATGATAACGCATAAAATGGCAGAAGACGGCGAGGTGCTGAGCGCACAGGCATTATGCGATGTCTATAGGAAGCTCAATGAAGAATATTTTGGTGAAGATATGGTGATTGATGACGAGATTGCGCTGGAGTGGTCCAGAATCCCGCATTTTTACACACCGTTTTATGTTTATCAGTATGCAACCGGCTATTCGGCGGCGATTGCGATTGCTTCCAAGATTTTTAAGGGCGATGAAAAGACACTGAAAGGATACAAGCAGTTCTTATCGGGCGGATGCAGTATGCACCCGATTGACCTTTTAAAGCTGTGCGGCATTGATATGGAAAGTCCGCAGGTAATTCAGGAAGCGCTCGATGTCTTTGGGAAACTGTTAGAGGAGTGGGATTAATTGAAATATAAAATTGGCGAGCTGGCAAAACTGTTGAATATTTCTACCAACACAGTACGGCGGTATGAAAATCAGGGATATATTCATGCAGTACGGAACGAAGACAGCGGATACCGTTACTATGATGAAGATGGTGTGTTTGACATAACGAATATAAGGCTGCTGCGTAAATATGGATTTCCGCATGAAAAACTCCTTGAAATGCAAAGTTATACTATACAGGAAGAAATAGCAGCATATCAGGAACGTATGCAGCAAATGGATAAGGAAATTGCTTATATGACTTATGTGCGGCATCGTATTAAAGATGATGTTCTGCTGATGCAAAAAGCGGCGCAGATGATAGATGTCTATGAAAAAGACTGTGTGGAGCAGATTTATGTATTATATAAGGAAGGCGGAAAGCTTTTGCAGGAAGCAGGCCGGTTAAAGAAAATTGAAGAATTTTTATATCAATCTCCGGAGGTGCAGCACATTTATCTGATTCCACAAAAAGAATTGGAGCAGGGCAGATTTACAATTTGTAATGGCTGGTCCGTAAAAGATATGCACATGGAAAAGTATAGTATGACTGAAAATGAGTATACAGTGCGCTATCGCCAGAAACCGTCAATTATGGGAATTGTAAAAATTCCGGCAACGTTGGAGGAATTGTCAGGTTATGAGGAGGAAACATTAAAACAGCTGATGATTGGCAGGCATCTGCAATATATGAAAGAACATCATATGTGTATTAATGGAGATATTATAGGTGTGATTGTCAGCAAGGCGGTTGAAAATGGGAAACCAGTCATGTATCTGTTAATGAGTGTTCCTATTGTATCTGATGTAGAACAAAATATTGTATAAATTGAACAAAAAATATTGACTCTGACACGAGGTCAGACTTTATAATAAAATCCGACAGAAAAGGACTGGGCTTTTCTGTCGGATTTTTATTATGGTTAAAAACCAGAATGGAGGAGTTATGGGAAAAAAGACAAAGAAACGTTTGAGCTGTTTTTTATGTGCAATGCTGTTATTTGTAACAGGCATTGAAACATCGGCATTTACCGGGGTTTTTGCCGCAACAGCCAGAAAAATTGACGTCTGGGACTTTGGTGCTGTACAGGAAAGTGACACACAACTGTACAACAACCATATCAGCGCACAGGACTGGGAACAGTGCGAAAATGTCAGCAGTGCCGGAAAATTTGCGGAAGGCACAACAGTATTTGGCGATTTGACATTGACACATACAGTGAATGACCGCCTGTTTTCAACGAGCAGCAAAAATTATGGAACCAATGCACTTGCGAAAACGGCTTATGCAGATGGATATACCGCAGGTGGGATGTATTACTGCAATGGTACAGGTGGTGAAGGCAGAAGAAATATAACGATTGCCAATGTAGAAGCCGGGGATAAGATTGTAGTGTATATGGCATCAAGCAACGCTGTCACAGGCGAACTTGTATTTACCTATCTTGGAGAAGATGGAACACAGAAGGATACGGAAAGTTTTACAAATGTAGGAACAAAATATGAATTTATTGCCCAGTATAGCGGTTCCTATAAAATTTATACTACAGCAGCTGCTGGTAAACCAATTTATAACAGAGTGATGAGAATACCGGCTGTAACAGTAAGTGGTACGATTGAATTAAATGGAGAGGATATTTCAGGATGTCAGTTACTGTTTATGAATAAACGTACAAATACAGCAACGCAGGCCAAGTTGAACGGAAATTCCTACAGTGTTTCACTGGCGGCAGGAGAAGAATACACTGCAGTGCTTTCAGGTGTAACCGGCATCGGTTTCACCAATGATACAAAGGTTGTAACGACAGATATATCAGAGGTATTGACCGGTAAGGAGAATGTCAGTCTGAAAGTTGAAACAAAGAGTGTCTATACATATACCGGAAAAATCAGTGGTTTTACAGAAGGCTATGATATATCAAAATTAAAAGTGACAATGGAACCGGCAGAAGGTGCAATGGCAGATGCCGTTGAATTAAAGATTGCAGAAGATTTTTCATTTACGGCAGTTCTTGAACCGGATGTAGAATATACAGCTTCTTTACAGGGAGTAAATGACTATGAAATTATTTCCGGAAAAACAGTAAATGACAATCAGAATCATACAGAGGATATTATTGTAGCGGCAAAGGCAGTTTATGCGGTAAATGGTGAATTTACAGGATTAGAGGCTGGAACAAATGTAACAGAACTTACATTTACCAACGTAGATGACAACTATGTGTATGCAGGAACGGTAACAAATGATGGCTATGAAATATCATTGAGAAACGGTGCTTATGCAGTCAGTGCAGCAGCAGACGGATACCGCACAACGACTCATGTAGTTGTAAACGGTGCTGCGGTAAAGAAAGATATTTTATTTGTATCGACAGCAGCGGCAGAACCAATGACACGTGTGCCGGATTTATATGTGGGTTATGAAGACAAGGCAGAATATAATTATAATACGGTAAAAGAGGCAGTTGCGGCAGCAGCAGCAAAGAATCCGTCTTCGGAGGAAGAACGCATTACGATTCATATTGCACCGGGAACTTACCGTGAACAGGTTATCATTACAACACCATATTTGTCCCTTGTTAATGATTCAGACAAAGAGGTTCTGATGACATGGTATTACGGAATCGGTTATGAATATTACAGTGCAGACGGCACAGGATATTATAATGTGGAAAATGCGTATGACCAGTATGCAAAGTCAACTGCATCAAAGTGGGGCTGTGCTGTTTACGTAAAAAATACGGCAACCGGATTTAGCGCAGACGGCATTGTGTTTGAAAATTCATTTAACCGGTATCTGACAGACGAAGAAATTGAAGACGGTGTAACACCGGCGGCGGATACAGGACTTCCACAGAGAAAATATGGTACAGATGTAGCTTCCAAGGCAGCAACAGAGCGTGCAACAGCGATGGCAGTGGAAGCAGATAAAGTGGAATTTACAAACTGCGCATTTTTAGGAAGCCAGGATACATTGTATACAGGAAATTCCGCAACCAGTCTGTATTTTAAGAACTGCCGTATTGAAGGAAATACGGATTATATTTTCGGTGACGGTGACTGTGTATTTGACGGCTGCGAATTAAAATGGTACGGATACAGTACCAATTCAGTCGGCGGATATATTACAGCACACAAACCGACCTCTGATACAAAAAACGGTTATCTGTTCAGAAATTGTGTTATTACAGCAAATGATGAATTAACGGTGACACCGGGATACTTCGGCAGACCGTGGGGCGCTGATGCACATGTGACATTTTTAAATACAAAGCTTGCAGGTGACTTTATCGTTGCAGACGGCTGGACGGAGATGAGCGGTAAAAAGCCGGAAAATGCAAAATATAATGAATTTAATACAACACGCACGGACGGTACGGAAGTGGATTTATCTGCCCGTGTAACAGGAATTATGTCTGAGGATACAGCAAATGCAGTTGATGTAACAGCTTATTTTAACGGCTGGACACCAAAGGCATACACAAAGGAAGCAGACGGCATTGCATTTACAAGGGTTCCGTATGTTGTGGATAACGGTGATATTAATGCGCCATATCCGGGACACAAACTCACAGTTGGCTATTCTTTAGGCGAAGTAAATGATGCCAGTGATGCTTCGGTTATCCGCTGGTATATCGTTGCAGATGACGGAACAGAAACACTTAGCTGCAGCTCTACGGCAAATGCAGATAAGAGTTTTACCATTCCGTCAGAAGCAGAAGGCAAACATATTAAGGTTGTTGTTATTCCGCAGACTATCAGTGGAACAACTGGTGAAGCAGCAGAATATAAAGTAGAAGCATTTGTAAGAGAAGGTTACGAAGACCCGTCTTCTACAGGTTCGGATATTGAACTGGGAAAGGGCGTTAATATTTTCCTTGCAGGAGATTCTACGGTAAAGGATTATTCTGCAAACGGAATGTATATGTCTGGCAAGGCACAGGCAGAAGGTTCATGGGGCGAATATTTGCAGAGTTTCTTTGATGATTCAAAGGTCAAGGTTGTCAACTATGCCAATGGCGGACGAAGCAGCAGAAACTTTATTAACGAAGGTTCACTGGATAAGATTGCAGAAAATATTAAAGCGGGAGATTATCTGTTTATTCAGTTTGGACATAATGACTGTTCAAACCAGTCCGGTTATTTAGAAGACCGCTATGTGCCGTTAGGGACACCGGATGAAAACGGTATTTATCCGACAACCGCAGGAACAAAAGTGGCAACACCGTCAACACTTACAGATAAATACGGTGATACATTTTATTCGTATGACTGCGGTGGAACATATAAATGGTACTTACAGCAGTATATTGAAGTGGCAAAGGCAGCAGGTGCAAAACCTGTTCTTGTAACACCGGTTTCAAGACTTTATTATACGGCAGACGGTACAATTAAGGCGCACCATGATTCAACAGATACAACAACGGGAACGCTTGTTACAGAGAACAACGCATATGTAACAGCGGTAAAACAGCTGGCAGAAGAACAGAATGTACTGCTTATGGATGCGTTTGAGTTGACAAAGACAATGTATGAAATGGCTTATGCCAACGATACGGCAGCATCAAATGGGGTATCTGAATACGGTACACAGGTAATGGCACAGGGAGATAAGACACACAGCAATAAGCTGGGAGGTTTCCTGACTTCTGCAATGATTGCACAGCAGTTACAGAATATGGATTTAACGATTTCGTCAGCCGTTAAGATGCCAAGGCAGGTTGCAGGAAACAATCCGGATGGACAACAGACATTTACTGTAAATGGCAAAAATGAATTAAAAGCATATATCAAAGATGCAGACGGTAATTACACAAAAGTATCAGAGTATTGGACAAAATATGGACAGACATTGATTACCGAAATTGGTGAAAAGCACGAGGAATTGAGTAAACCGTCAGAGCCGGATACACCGTCAGAAGAACAGGCAACTGTATGGGTAGTCGGCGATTCAACCGTATGCAGCTTTACAGATGCATACTACTATCCGAGATACGGCTGGGGTACACAGTTATCCAACTATTTTGACAGCACATTAAAGGTTGAAAACCTTGCACTTTCAGGCAGAAGCTCAAAGAGCTTTACGTCAGAAGACAACTATAAGACATTGTTGGAAGGCATGACAAGCGGAGATTATCTGCTGGTAGGCTTCGGACACAATGATGAAAAGGCAGAAGACGGCAGATATACAGACCCGAACGGCGATTATACGGCAGAAGGCTCTTTTGCAAATTCATTATATGAAAATTATGTAAAACCTGCACAGGAAAATGGTGTAACAGTAATTTTATGCACACCGATTGTCAGAAGAACCGCAAACGGTGAATGGAGCAGCTCAAATCTGCACGTTACAGCCAATACTGTCAGCGAAGGAAAGACTTATGCGGGCGGCGACTACGCAGAAGCCGTCAGAAAATTAGGCAGTGATGTCAATGTTCCTGTAGTGGATATGACAACACTGACAAAGAATCTGTATGATTCACTCGGCGCAGATGAAACCGTAAATTTACATTCATGGACATCATCCAGTGCCGTAAGCGTGGATAATACACACACCAACATTTACGGTGCGCGTTACAATGCATATATGCTGACACAGGAAATCAAGAGGTTAAATGTAACAGGCATTGCAGACCACATTTTATCCGCAGAAGCACCGGTAAAGAGCGAAGTCTTAAAGCCGAACCCGGATTATAAGGAAGCGGATTACAAACCGGTAACGGGTGAGAGTACACTCTGGAAGAAAGCAGGCATCTGGAGCGGCTCTGTATTTGGAAATGTTGGCGGTAATCCATCAACAGTTAATCAGACACTGGAAACAGATGCTGATGGAAATATCCATATTGCAGTCAGAAACAACAAGGGAAAGATTGCAGGCACAGCCGATGGTATTGCAATGTTTACTATAAGGTACCGGCATCAAGCAGTTTTACGCTGACAGCCAAAGCAACCATCAATTCATTTGACAGCAATGACCAGGTATCCTTTGGTTGATGGCAAGAGATGATATGTATCTTGACAAAAATACAACTGATGCACTGGGCGATTATGTAGCGGCAGGCCCGTTAAAGTTAAAGACCGGTGCATGGAACTGCTTTGCAAGAAAGAGCGGCGTGCTGACACAGGGCGGAACCTGCACAAAAGCAATAGCGGCAGGAGATACGATAGACTTAAAGATTGAAAGCAATTCAGACGGATATGCCTGCACATTTGGACAGGAAGAAACTGTTACTGGTGGATTCGATTTCAAGCTGACAACGATTGATTCAGATTATGTTTATGTTGGTATGTATGTGGCAAGAAAAGCAGATGTAACATTCTCTGATGTAAAACTTATCGTAGATGGTAAGGAAGTTACAGCAGAACCGGAACAGCCAAGTGAACCGGAGCAGCCAACAACACCGGAGCGGCCGACAACGCCAGAGCAGCCGACAACCCCGAGTGAGCCAACGAAACCGGAACAGCCGACGACACCGAGTGAACCAACAACACCGGAACAGTCAACGACACCGAGTGAACCGACAACACCGGAACAGCCGACAACACCGTCAGAG
>ERZ859817.874-NODE-874-length-14869-cov-2.025651_pt1 | contig 14869 bp, 8 predicted proteins | sample MGYA00509986_ERZ859817 | MGnify/ENA primary metagenome ERZ859817 (study PRJEB30046, sample SAMN00715155) | human gut metagenome | study: EMG produced TPA metagenomics assembly of the A metagenome-wide association study of gut microbiota in type 2...
TATATTCTCCATTCCGCAGGCATTTTAATGCCGGAGGAATCGCGAGCCAAATGTCAGATTTGGCTCTGCGGCATGAAAAAACAAGGAAGCCTGCTTTTGTCAGACTCCCTCGTATCTTTTTACTAATTTTTCTTGTAACGTAATAATTCTGTATAGGCAAGTAAAAATGGTCCGACACCCTTTGCATCATCTTCTACAACCGGTTCTGACATATAATAATCATATGTACCCGGACGATTGTCTTTACCGCCAAGTCCGGCAACCAGACAAATACCGCCAAGTGACATTTCTCCGTTCTTTTCTTTTAAATAGCGCTTGCAGATACCGTCAATGGCTTTCTCACCGTATACACGGTAGCTTTCAGGCAGGAAGCCAAGACGTACACCCTTTAACAGCGAATATGCCATGATAGAACTTCCGCTTGTTTCAAGATAGTTGCGTTCCATGCCGCCGAAGTTGACAACCTGATACCACATACCGCTTTCGTCCTGATAACGGATCATCGCATTCATTAAATCTACATATGCATCCTGTAACATCCTGCACTCTTTGTCATACTTGTGGTCAGAGTTGTCCACCTTATCAAGTGTATCTAACAGTGCCATAGAGTACCAGCCGATTGCTCTCAGCCAGATATTCTGTGAAAGACCTGTGACCTTGTCACACCAGAACATCTGCTTTGATGTGTCGATTGCATGATAGTACAGACCGTTGAGCGGATTTTTCATGTTTTCAATAACGAATTTAAACTGTGAGAAAATATCATCATAATTCTTTCGGTCGTTAAATCTTGTTTCGTACTCCATGTAAAACGGCTGTCCCATATACATTCCGTCCAGCCATACCTGATTCGGATAAATATCCTTGTGCCAGAAGTTGCCGGATTCACAGCGAGGCATAATAGCAATCTGAGAATATACAAGGTCGATTGCCTTTCTATATTTTTCTTTTCCGGTGATATCATATAATTCAAATAAAGTCTTGCCGGCATTGACATTGTCAATATTCTTTTCACCAATGCTGTATCCGTCAATTGTTCCGTCTTCTGCTACACGATAATCAATGAAATCGTCTGCAAACTTTAAATATTTCTCGTCCTTTGAAATAGCATACATCTCAAGTACGGCTTTAATCATACAACCGTCAATGTAATTCCACTTAGACTTTAAGCCCTGCTTGAGCTTTTCAATATTCCACATCGGCGCTTCCGGCGTGCTTTTTTCCAACAATTCATCAATATACTTTACTATAATATCCACGGCTTTTCTCCTTATTAAATATGTACTGTGTCTTTATTATTGTACACTACAAAAAAAAGATAAGCAACCGATTATTTTTTATTTTATGAAAAACTACAGAATTTTAGCTGTTATACAACATCGGCTGTAATGCTTCGAGTGCCTGCTGATATGAAAAATTTGCACTCATGCCGAACAGGGATGAATCCAGATCGTACACCCTGCCGTTTTGTACTGCCGCAAAATGCTTCCAGATGTCGTTTTTTTCAAATTCATCGGCAAACATCTGCTGTACCTGTTCGGGCATTGCATGGGATGCCCGTAAAATCACATCGGGTTCTTTCGTTTTGATATCCTCTGTGTTAGCACTTAAAAATTCTTCATCAGTGCCTGCGTATACATTCTGTCCGCCTGCCATTTCCACAAGGCTGCCAACATAGCTGTTTTCGGTTGCCACGATATAAGAACCCGGCAGTCCCATCAGAATCAGAACCTTCGGGGCTTCTTTGCCTGCATTTTTATCTTTGTATTCCTGCATAAATGTGTTAAATTCGTCTACCATTGCCTGTGCCTGCTGTTGTCTGTTAAATTTTTCACCGAGGTCTGCAATTGAAGCATACATGCCGGATACACTTTTTAAATTTAAAAACAGGGATTTCACCTGGATTGCCGCATATTTCGGCTGTAAATCGCTTTGCAGGCTGTTCGGGGACAGCACATAATACGGCGATAAAGATTTTAAAATCTCCATATCCGGCGACATTGCCGTTCCGACCTGTGTAACATCCTTATACCGCTCTGGCAGCGTACCGGAGGTCCGGCATACGCCCACTAAATCTAATCCCAGTTTGTCGCAAAGCTGTGCAGCTGCCGGTGACGTTGCCACAAGACGCACACTGTCTGCCTGTGATTGTCCCTCTGTGGAATCCGGGTGCTGGTCTACGCAGGCTGTCAGCGAAACTGAGGCGGTTAGTACGGCGATGCCTGCAAGCAGCATACAAAGTCCTTTTTGAACAATCTTTTTTACCTGTCGTTTCATTTATCTGCTCCTTTAGTTTTTCTTTTTACGATACATAAGCATGTACCATGCCGCACCTGTCACAACAATGGCAATTACAACACCCATTCCGATAAAAATGCCGGTGCTGGTGTTTTTTTTGCTCTCCTGCGCTTCTGCATTGACCTGTTTTCCTGCCGCATCATATTCCTGAATTCCGGCATTTTTCGTCTGTGTGTTTTCTGCAGTCTTTGCCTGTACGGCATTTGCTTCTGCTGATGTAGTCTGTCCGGCTTCTGTCGTACTTTCTGCACTTTCACCCTCTGCCTGCTCTATGCGCTGTGTTCCGACATTTTCCTGACTGCCGTCTGTTCCGGCTGACACACCGGTTTCACCCGATAAGCTGTCCGTGCCTGGTTCGGTATTTTCAGCCTGCGCACTTACACCGCGCTCTCCTGAACTGCTTTCTCCCGGGTTGCTTTCCTCACTGCCACCCTCTGCGCTGTCCGGACCGGCACTGCCGCCCTTTTCTTCAACGGTCACACTGGTAATAAAGTCGCCTGCGCCTTCACTCAGTCCCGAAAATGTAATGTAGTAAATAATATCACGACCCATGGCAGTTACGTACATATTTACACGTACAACCGAATTTTCACTGTTGATGCGGAATCTGTAATCTGCGGTATTACTTGAGTAATCCTCCTGCATTAACGTTGCGGATACCGGACTTCCATCTACCTGAAACTGCGGATTTTCGATATTGTCCATTAACTGCATACGGATTGTGGCATAAGTGTTTCCCGCCGGGTCTGCTTCGATAAGTGCCTTACCATATGTCGCGCTCTCTGTCATGGACTGTCCTAAAACCGCCGAACCCTCTCCGCCGGAATCTTCAATCGCACCGGTGGACGGATTTCGGTAGCTTGGATTGGCATTGGCAAGATAAATGCCGTTTTCTGCCGCATATACCGGATTACTGTTTTGTGAAAATACTGCCGCCGCCGATAAAATGCCCACGGTGACTGCCGTCAATACTGCCCCGCCTGCTTTGCAAGCCGCTGAATCTGCATTTTAAATTTCTGTTCCATGTCTGTACTCCTGCTTTCATTTTTATATGTGACAAACAGGCACCCGCCCCTTTTTGGAACGGATGCCGTTGTTTTGTCTTTTTTTACAGCTTAGTCTTCTTTTTCTTCCGGTCTTTTCTTTCTTTTAAAGATTGCAAGACCTGCGGCACTTATGGAAGCAAAGAATGCTGCTGCCCACATGCCCATTGCGGAAGAATCCGCTGTCTTTACACCGCTGTTACTGTTGTCTGCCGTATTGGCTGAGCCGCCTGCCGTATTTGAATTACCGCCTGCTGCCGAACCGTTATCTGTTGATGTCTTTTCAACAAGTGCATAATAGCTGAAGCCCTTTGTTGTCACAACATAATAGCCGTTTTCCACACTGCCCTTAATAAGGGTCTTTGAACCGTCATCATTGATACGGTATAAAACAACGTTGTCTGCATTCATGCCTGCCGGAATGAGATACTTCACAACAACACTGCCGTCTGGCTCAACTTCCTGTCCGTCCTTTTCAAAATGAACTTCATACAGTTCAAAATTGCTGCCGACGTCTGCAAGTGCATTTGCCGCCTTTGTATATTCTGTTCCTGCGCCGACCTTTGTTACCTTTAACTCAGAGCCTGCCGGAAGCACGCCCTCTGCGGCTGATACATGAACGCCTGTCTTTTCATCCGTCACATCAACTGCCGGTGACTTTTCTTCTGTCTGGTCTTCTGCCGGTACAAGAGAAGTATCGCTTGTTGCTGTCAGTGCTGACCAGTCGAATCTTAATCTCGCACTCATCATGGTGTCGCCCATTGGTGTATCCGGTACTTTAAAGCTTACATCTGCATAAGTAATATCTGCAACAGATGGCTGTGCACCTTCAGGAAGTTCAAATGTTACCAGTCTGATTGCATCGACTTCATTTCCTGCGGAAGTTGTAATCTTTTCTGTCTTGTCGATTGTAACGGTTACGCCCTCTACCTCAAATGCCGTAACGGCGCTGTAGATTGATGTTACAGTTACCGGATTCATGGCAATCTGAACTTTTACAACCTTACCGTCCTTTACGGTGATTAAAGCACTGCTGTTCTTTTCAAATGCTGCATTTCCCATAGATGCTTTATCGGATACCGCATTCCACAATGCAATCGGTACATAATAGTTACCGTCAGCAATTTTATTGTCAGAAGGGTCCGGTGTCGGAGTTGGTGTCGGTGTCGGGTCAGGAGTCGGAGTCGGTTCCGGTGTCGGGTCCGGAGTCGGTGTCGGGTCCGGTTCTGCTGTCTTTACCGCATTTGCATAATCCAGTGCCAGATATGCATCCGGGCTGTAATTCATTGCATCGACATACATATTCACATATACACCGTCATAGCTGTTGTCCGGCAGTGTAAATGTAATCTGTGTCACTCTGCCTTCTTCGTCTGTTGTGTACTGTGCATCTACAGTCTTACCGTCTGCTGACGTCCCCTGATAAATCTTCCAGTTGCTTGCGTAAGCTGTCAGTCCCGCAAAGGATACGGACTGTAAATCAACCGTTACTGTTGCAGTACCGTCTGCCGCAACAGTCATCTGTGCACTCTTAATGCAGCCTGCCGCCATAGAATCCTGTGAAACATTTCCGGCATTCTTTAAGCTTGCAGGAATTGAATAAGTACCTGCTGTCAGAGCTGTCTTTGCTGCACCGAATGTTGTTTCCTTTGTTGTATCATCAGATGAAGTTTTTGTTAAGCTGTCCCAGTAAACCTTTACGAAGCAGTCTGCGCTGAAACGTCCCTGCTTGAAGTCAATGCCTGAAACCAGGCCGTTTAAATTCTTCATTGCCGGTACATAGATATCTGCATTGGTGTTGTAGATTGCCGCAAAATCACCTTCTAACGGGAAGGAAACCTTTGTTACAACCTTTTCATCTTCACCGAATACATCATCGCTGTACTGAATGTCATTCATTTCGACCGCAGCTTCCTTTAAGCTCTTAGAAGTATCATTGCCTTCATAGTAGCCGTTGAAGCCATAGATATATAACGGTTCTTTTGATGTTCCGTTAATAATGTCTGTTACGAGTGTCATGTTGCCCTCTTTGTCAACAACAATCTTTGCCTTTGTCTTGTCATTTTCCACAAGACTGTGCTTTACTTTATCTGTGTAGTATGCAATGTCTACGCTGTATTCGCCTTCTGCAAGCTTTTCTGTCGGAAGGTTAATGACTTCTTCTTCCTGCTTTAGTTCGAGTGCATTTAAAATCGCATCGCGGATTGCATTGGATGAATACGTTGCGCCTGAAACCGCATCAACACCTGTGATTTCCTTTACATCGGTTGCGGACTTATTGATGTAGCTGCCCTTTAAGCCGTTGACTGCCTTTTCAAGCATCATCTTATTGGTTTCAGCATAAGTTCCCGCAAAATTTGCACCTGTTACTTCAATGTCTGTGATAACATCATCTGTAACTGTTACGTTGACAGTAACATCATATTCACCGAACTGTGAAATATGGGCTGTACCTGTCTTTACAACCGGTGTGTTGTCTTCATTTTTTGCTGTCAGCTTTAACTTTAAGTTCGTATCCTTTGACATACCGTCGATAAATCCTGTCAGATAAATTTCATTGTTGTCTGTCAGGTCGAAATAGTCCGGTACATCTACAACTGCCTTACCCGGATATACGAGTGCATTTTCAAGGTCTGTTGTTGTGGACGTTGCACTAAATTCTGTTCCGTCTGTTGTATAGTATACATATCCTCTGCTGTCTGTTACTTCTACAGGTGTCTTATCATATGCCACGCTGTCTGCTTCGGAATTAATCTTGTCTGTATACCAGTCGCTGTAAATTGCTGACTTTAAGCCGCTTGTATCATTCTTTGAGATTGCCTTAAATGCATTTTCCATGCTGTCTGCATTGTATACACGAAGGCTTCCCATATGTCCGTGTAAGCCGAATACGATTGTTTCGCCTAAGTCAAATACGAGCTGTCTGCTTCCGTCTGCCTTTGTTACCAGTGTTGCACTCTTGATTGCATCAATGTTTGCAGGCGGTGTCTTTGTGGCACCCGGTTCGCACGCTGTATAAACAGATACATCTAATGCCTGTGTTGTTTCTTCTCCCTGGTCTGTATCACCGACTTTTTCAATCGTTGAGAAGTCCATACGGAACAATACTTCTGAAATGTAAGCCATTTCTGTGATGTATGTTGTAAATAACACATTCTGGTTTGCATAGTCCGCATCGTTTTTAATATAATTGATACCGGAGAATGTCAGGTTAAACGGTGCTACCTTACTGCTTGTTGATGAAGCGAGTTTATCCAATGTAACGGATTCTACATTTTCACTGTTATAGAAGCCGCCGACCTGCTTACTTCCCTGCATAACCTTTGTAAAGTAGAAATCGCCTGTGTTTTCTGTCTTTACGTTGGCTGACGGATTAATCTTACCGGTCTTTGTAACGGTTGGTGAAATGGTGTATACCTTTGTATAGTTTTCATACTTTTCGGCATAGTCGCTGGATTCTGCAACGCCTGCATCATCTGCACCCTTAATCTTGCCGTTGTCATTAGCATCCGGTGTCGGTGTGGACTTAATCCAGAGTTCACCGCCGCCTGCGTATCCAATCGGGCTTTTTACACCCGGCATTTCATAATCGTCTACTGTTACATTGCCTTCTGCATCAACGCTTACGGTAATGTCTGTGTACTGTTCTTCATAGCCCATTGCACCTTCGATTTTGTCAGTGTCAATGTAATAGGTACTGCCGAATACTGCCTGCATTTTGTATGTACCCTCTTTTAAAGAACCGTCTTCGTTGTAGTAGCTGCTGACGTCTTTGAAGTTTGCCATAACCGTTACAGCTTCTTCCGGCATGGTAAATGTATACTCATGGGCATTTGTTCCGTTAATTGCCTGCGTTGTTGTAGCTTCAACCGTCTTGCCGCTTGCTGTTGTCACGGTTACGCTGTCCATTGTGTAATACTTTAAGCGGTCCGGTGTTACGGTAACTGTTACGGTTTCACCTGATTTTGCCTTATCGGAAGACTTTGTTTCAGCCGTTAATACGCTGACTGTACCTTCGCCGTTGGTTTCTGCCGTAATTGCATAAGAGTCTTGTGCGTACTCTGTGCTTACGGTTACTGCGGACTTCGGCATTGTGAAGCTGTAGCTTCCGTCACCGTTGTCTGTTACGTCAACTTTCTTTCCGTCTGCTGTTTCTACGGAAATGCTCTTTACTTTGCAGAATGACTTCGGTGCTGTGTATACAGTTACCTTACTGCCTTCTGCGGCTTCTTCGTCAACGGTTGTTTCGCCGTATTCACTGCCTGTTACGTTTGAAGTGATTGCATATTTCTGTGAAACAACCGTTTCTTCGGCTGCCTTTAATACCGGTCTGCCTGTTGTCTTGTCTGTTTCCCACTTGCAATACTTGTTATCCTCTATCTGGTTCTCATCAACCCAGCTGTTTAAATATGTAACCAGTGCAATCCTGCCGACCTTGTTGGTTGTGCTGTCAACAGACATTAAGTTGTCATTTTCATAACCCTCGGCTGTTACCGGTGTGATGTATGTAAAGTTCTGATTAAGAGAATCCAGATTATCTCCTGTAACAGTCTTTGCAATTCCGTAAATTTGTGCATTTTCAGGGAAATTATTTAATATTGTGCCTGTATAACAGTTTGCAGTCTTATCTTTTGCCTGTAAAGTAGCGTCCACACCGTAATAAGATACATTTGCCGGATTTGCATTTTCACCCATGGTAATCTCTGAAATATCATAGCTGTTGACTGCTCTGTCTGAAAGTCCATAATATGAATAATATCCGGTTAAATTTACATTTTCCAGTGTTGTCTTGCCGGTTACCGCACTGTTTACAATTTGTGTTGCACTATTTGTAATAGGGTAATGCAATACCGTACCGCCTGTCGCACCGTCAATGGTCACATTCATATTGTTTACAACCTTGTTGTAAGAACCGCCGCCATAAGCAATACCACCTAAATAGCAGAATGTGCCTGCAACGGTATGGACTTTTTGTGTTCCTTCAAATGTCAGGTCGTTGATAGTGACATCTGTGAAACTGCCTATCTGTGCGATAAATGCACTTGAATATACCCATGAACTTGATGCCGTTCCTGTCATGCCTTCTACATTCAGTCCCTTAATGGTATGTCCGTTTCCGTTAAAGGTTACTGTATTATTGTAATTTGTATATGTCATCGGCACCCATGTATATGCGCTCATATCAATATCTTTTACAATATTAATGGTTTTATCCGTAAGTGCGCTTGGATTATCACGCATTAATTTACCGACAGCCGCAAGGTCTGCCGCATCGGAAACAATCAGTGTGCTTGATGTTGCCGCATATACATCTGTATCATAACGTCCTTCTTCAAACCAGTTGTCCGGTGCAATTACCGATACTGTCACTGTACCTGACGGCATTATAAAGCTCGTTGCAGAGTTTCTTATATATTCGACACTGCCGTCTTCCTTAATCACTTTGATAAATAAAACCTTTTTTGCTTCGTTTGTCAAAGTAATGGTGACATTCTCACCTTCTCTTGCCTCTGTTTTATCCAGTGCAATATAAGACTTTGCTTCATCTGCAACGGTAACAGCCTTTAATTCTTTCTGTGTAATTGCAGAACCATCAAAGCTTGTTGTGACACCCTTTGCAGGCATTGTAAATGTAAACTTTGCAGAAGATGTGGTGTTGCTTTCATCTGCTGTTACAGTTACTTCGTTGCCGTCTGCGTCTGTTACCTTTGGCAGTGTTGTACCGTCATAGTAATATCCGTCTGCTGTATTTGTGGAAAGCAGTAATGTTACGGTATCGCCTTCTGCCGCAAGTTCACCGTTTGATACGGTAAAATCGGCACCTTCAATATTTGCAGACTGGTTTGTAATGTTATACGCATCTGTTTCAACGAAGTCTACTCTTAAAGTAACGGCTACCGGGAATTTCTTTGCTACGGTATATGTTGCTTTTCCGCTTGCAAGTGATGATAATTCTCCCGGCTTTACTGTTGTATTTCCCTGTGTACCGGTTACGGTTACCGTATGCTTATAATACTTGCCGTCGATAATGCTGTCTGCTACAACATTCATATTACCACTCATCATCTGTCGGCTGCTGTAACTTACATGGCTTGCAAATTTACTGTCGTCATTGGTTTCTAATGTAATTGCACAATAACGGTTACTCTTTTCTGTGATTGTAACCTTTTTCTCCGGCATTACAAAGGTGTATACCTGTACAATCTTATCTTCATCAATCACTGTACTTTCAAGTGTTGTATCAATACCGGTTCCGTCTTCATCTGCAACAGTCGGCACATAATTTCTTGTTGAACTGTCACTTGTTGATGTAATCTTTACGGTTTCACCCGGCTTTGCACCATACTTATCTACACTTAAATATTCGCCTGTCTGCTTTATCTCATACTGTCCTTCTTCCAGAACCGGTGCAAACTGCACATATATCATAAATGTTCCTACTGAGCCGTAAGCATATGCATCGTCAGGAATTGTGCATGTATACTGGTTCTCTTTGCCGTCTACCTTTGTAATCTTTAAGTCCGGTGTTGTAAAGCTTGATGACATGTACATAACAGAATCTAATGCCCAGCCGCCCTCCGGTACAGCTTCAAATGTAATTGTGCTGTCTTTTTCAGCCGTGTATACTTTTTCACCATCATCACCAGTGCTTTCTGTCACACCTGAGATTAATTTTATACTTCCCTTTCCGTATGAAACACCCGGTGTAACTGTGTAGGTTACTTTTTCTGTGCTTTCTGCATCTGCTGTTACAAGATTTTCCTCTGCCGGTGCGGCTGTTTCAAAGCCGTCCGCTTCTGTTGTCTGTGCCTGCTGTACTGCCTGTGCAAATGTCTGCTCCGGGCTTGCCGCCAATACATTGTACGGCATACTGCTCATTGTCATTGCGACTGCTAATGAAGCAGATAATAACTTAAAGCTGGTCTTTCTCATTTTTCTTTCCTTTCTGCTTTGTCCCTGTTTACTTGTTTCTATCGTGCCTTGTTGATTTTACGAATGTACTAATGCTTTGTTTTGTTTTTTGTTTTATGGCATAGTTTTATTTTGATAACTTCCATTAGTCTTATCTAACCGTGGCACTTAAAAAAATAGGCTTCAAAGCCTATCTTTCGTTTGCAGTGGCAGTGTACCACAGACATTTGTTTTTGGCAAGCAGACATTTTTGTTGCAAACCTGCAACAAACAACGGTTTTTTTTACCTGTTTTCTTTAACAATCCCTTTGATTTCCTGCTTTCCCAATTTGTTGCGCAAGTGCAACAAAAAAGTCTTATTGATAAATTTTATTGTTTAAAATGAGATTTTTCCAGACTGTTTTTGCAAAATTCCTACTTTGGTACTAGGAAAATAGAAATTTAAGAGTTGGGCGGCTTTTTTGTTTCAGATAAAATAAGGATTTTCATGAATTTTCTAAATCTTTTTGGATTTTAAGGGATATTAAACAGATGAACCCATAAAAATGTCAAAAAAAGTGCCTTTTATACACACCCTCCTGTATACAAAAGACACTTTTCCACTATTTTTTTGATTTTTCCTCTTTACTGCACGGTCTGCTGTGCGGCTTCCACCTTCGTCACTTCATTTAATGACTCGTTTTCATGATATGAAAATGTAACAGTATCGCCTGTATTGTACCGTACAATATCCGCATTATCCGATAACGGCACATCAAAGATACGGGACTGACCCTCTAAGAGTATATAAAAATGCGAATTGCCGTCCAATACCGTCTGCACCATTTTATCGATTCTGCCGGTTATCTGCCTGCTTTCCTTTGGCGTTTCTGCCGCTGTTTCATCTACAATGCCGCTGTCTACCATCAGCTGACGGTAATTTTTCTCACACTCATTGACTGAATCGCCGATTGCAACGGTCTGATACTTCTCGATATTGAGCATGGCATAGGATTTTACCAGTCCCGAGCTGTCCTTTAATGCCATAAAATATGTCGGCTGTCCACCCACATTAATAAGCAGTGGAAATGTTGCCTTGTATCCTAAATGCTGGACCTTTCCCTCTGCCGAAGACATCGCCGAATTTTCCTCTGCACCGGAAATCACATAATAGCGCGTTTCCATTGTCCGCTGGTTCATCAGCACAAAGCCCACATTGGATTTATCCTGTCCGACTGAGGTAATTCCTGTATACACCCACACATCATCGTCCAGTGCAATATAATTGTAGCCGTCTGTCGTTACCAGACAATCCTTCTGGCTTAACACACTGTTAAAATAACCGTGCTTTAACGTACCGTGGTAATCATACAGCGAAATAAGCATATCTGCCGAATACACACGGTCTACCCACTGCGGAACATCTTCCACGGCATAATCCGTCATTTCCCCGGTGACTGCATTACAAAGCACCCCCCTGCCAATCGTCACACCGCCAAACAGTCCGATATTATATTTTTTCACCGGACAAATCCAATAAGGTGTACCGCTCTCATCAATTTCAAAGCTGATGTCATCAAACATATAGGTCGGATACGCAAACCTCAGATGTCTGTAAATGTTTCTGCCAAAATGGTCGCTCATCGAATAACGGATTTTCTGCTCCAGACGCACGCATTCCGCTTCCTGTGTCGTCATGTCAATACGGATATACGCAGGAATTCCGTCCCCGTGGTTCGTAAACCATTTAATCAGGCTGCCATACTGAAGCGGTGTCACACGCACCGGCTTATTCTGATAATTAATCTGTGTATACATATCGCTGACTTCAAACTGGGAAACCATATCCACCATTGTTCCCATAACACGGTTGCCTATGGTCGTTGCCGAATCTTTATCCAGCACCGGAATCTGGTCATAGGACACCTCATGAATATCATCGGTAAAGCTTCTGGTTTCCACATTTAACAGTTTCTGGTAAGCCGAAGCATTGACAATTTCAGATGACAGCAGTCCGCCTATTAGAAAAATAACAACCAGTGCCGCTGTAAGTACCGCACATAAATAGAAAAAACGTTCTGCCTTTTTGCTCTTAAATTCAGGCTTTGACTGCTTCCACTGTCTGCCTGCCCATTCCTTGTAGTATTCTGTCATTGTCATACTGCAAAGCCCGACAACACCCGTAAATACCGCCGCCAGCACAATGACAAATATCCAGAAGCCCGGTGCATGGATATTGATTGGCGGAAGCACCACATAATAATAGGCAAATGCAACCAGCAGCACTGCCGCCACTGATAACACCCCTGTAAGTAATTTTGCTTTTTTGCTCATAAACTCCCCTTTTCCTGATATTTTATTTTTCGTCTGTTCTCCGTGCTTTCATATTCTTTATAATCGCATCAAAAATACAGCCTGCCACTTCAAATTTACTCATTTTCGGAAATTCCGTACAATCCGTCTTTGTAATCATCGTAATCACGTTTGTATCCGTTCCAAATCCTGCACCGTCTACTTTCAGATTGTTGGCAATCACCATATCCAGATTTTTCTTTTCCAGCTTCTTTCTGGAATTTTCCAGTACATTCTGTGTTTCCATTGAAAATCCGCACAAAAACGGTTTGTTTTCCATCGCTCCGAGCGTTCCGATAATATCCTTTGTCCGCTCTAAGGCAATGCTCATCTCTCCGTCGCTTTTCTTGATTTTTTCATCACTGACTGATGCCGGTCTGTAATCCGCAACTGCTGCCGCTTTTACAATAATGTCTGATTCCTTTGCCGCCTCTGTAACCGCTTCATACATATCCTGTGCCGATGTAATATGCACCATTTTAACAAACGGCACGTCAGGAAGGTTTGTCGGACCTGCAATCAGTGTCACCTCTGCCCCGCGCAGCATCGCATTTTTCGCCAGCGCATATCCCATTTTCCCTGTTGAATGGTTGGAAATGTAGCGCACCGGGTCAATTGCTTCCTGTGTCGGACCTGCGGTAATGCACACGCGGTATCCTTTCATATCCTTTGTCAGGGCAATATCGCGTAAAATGTATTCAAGCAGTTCAGACGGTCCGGCATTTTTCCCGCACCTGTATCACCGCACGCAAGATACCCGCTTGCCGGTTCTAACACTTCGATGCCAAACCTTCTTAACTTTGCAATATTATCCTGTAGAATCGGATTGTAATACATGTTGGTATTCATTGCCGGAACGACAATTTTTTTACATGTACACGCCATAAATGTCGTTGTCAGCATATCATCTGCAATTCCCGATGCCAGCTTGCCAATCACGTTGGCACTCGCCGGTGCAATCATCACAATATCCGCCTTTTTTGCAAGGGATACATGCTCTACCTGAAACTGGAAATTTCTGTCAAATGTATCGACAACACATTTATTACCGGTTAAAGATTCAAATGTAATCGGATTGATAAAATTGGTCGCATTCTGTGTCATCATGACATCTACATTACATTCCAGCTTTTTTAAGCTGCTGGCAAGTGTCGCAATTTTATACGCTGCAATACTGCCGGTTACGCCAAGCAGTACGTTTTTCCCTTTTAACATAGTCCTCTCCTATTCCACATTTTTATCGTAAATGATTTTTAAACCTTTTAAAAGCAGTTTATCATCTAATATAATTTCATTGTGGCAGTATGGCACGATCACCCTTGCCAGTCCGCCGGTTGCAATGACTTTGACCTGTTCCTGTTCTGCACCCGTCATTTTGCACAGTTCTTCACGGATTCTGTCAACCATGCCGTCGATACAGCTTGCATTCCCGTAAACCGCACCGCTCTGCATACACGCAATCGTATTCTTTCCAATCACGGATTTTGGAGCTTCCAGACTGATTCGCGGAAGCTGTGCTGTCCGGGATACCAGTGAATCCACCGATACGCGGATACCCGGAAGAATCGCACCTCCCACATAATTTTTCTTGTCGTCAACCGCACTGATGGTCGTTGCCGTTCCCACATCAATAATCAGCACCGGTGCACCATATTCGTGAATAGCCGCAACTGCATCTACAACCATATCCGTACCGACCTGCTTTGGCTGATCCATTAACAGATTCAATCCCGTCTTCACACCCGGTCCTACAATTAACGGCGTAATGCCGATGATTTTTTCAACTGCTGACTTGATAACGTTTACAAGCTGCGGTACGACCGATGAAATGATTGCACCGTGAATCTGTTCACTTTCAATATTATATAACTCCAAAACGGTCTTAAAACCGATTGCATACTCTAATTCCGTCTTTGAATAATCCGTACAGAGCCGTTCTTCAAAATAAATCTTTTCATCGTCTACACAGCCGATTACAATATTAGTATTCCCCATATCAATCGCAAGAATCATGCCTTTTTGATTTTGTCTTTTCATTTTCTTTTCCTTTTGTTTTATTTCTTAAAATATCAACATTTCTGTTACCGTCTGATATGAAGCAGTGCTTTTCCGATTGCCGCAGTCAGCACCGCCGCCACAATCGCTTCCGGTACGCCCTGTGTTCCAATCACACCAAGAATCACACCGTACAGGGCATCTGTGGCAATTCCCTTTGCATTGGCATAACTGCTTCCAAACAAAAAGTAAATGCCGTTCATAACAAGCAGTGTATTCGTAAGCGCTAG
>ERZ859817.879-NODE-879-length-14760-cov-2.167358_pt1 | contig 14760 bp, 15 predicted proteins | sample MGYA00509986_ERZ859817 | MGnify/ENA primary metagenome ERZ859817 (study PRJEB30046, sample SAMN00715155) | human gut metagenome | study: EMG produced TPA metagenomics assembly of the A metagenome-wide association study of gut microbiota in type 2...
TCATGTCGTCCCCCGACCGGGGCTACGCGGCCTGCTGCGTAGCGGCCATGTAGCGGTCGAAAGCCTCGCCGCCGTCGGCGATGGGCTGCTCGTCCTTGACAAAGCGCTCGTCCTCCAAGAATCGTTTCAGGGTCTCGACCGCCTTGTGATGGTTGTCGATCGTAAGCAGCAGCTGACGGTCTTCGTCCGAAGGCTCCCAACCCGTAGTGGTGATATCGACCAGCCCCAGGCCGCGCAGCTTCTCGATGAAGTCGCTGCTCTGACCCGCATAGAGTACCAGGTCGTATTTCGACATTCTCGCTATCATAACATCGCGCCCTCCCCGGCTTGCTGTTGTTTGGTTTTCACGATCTTCTGAGCCGACTTGGAGAGGTTCTCCTCATCCTCCATGAAGCGTTTGATCTTGCGTATGGCATCCTCGTACCCGGGTATCTGCACCTTTTCGTAGAGGTTTACCTTCTGAGTAGTCTTGCGGCGTGCGAAATCCAGCAACTCCATCTTGCGGTTGAACACCTCGAACTCGATACCCAGGCGCGCGAGGCGCTTGAGAATATCGACTCCGTCGGCGAACCACACGGGAGCCGAGAAGAGGTCGTAATCCTTCTCCTCGAAACGGATGTCCTGCAACACCGGCGTACGCACGCCCGCGATCTTCTGCTCCGCAAGATCGACGTCGGCGATGCGCAGCAGGTCCGCATCGAACTCACCCCACAGGGAAACCATGTAGTCGTACTGCGCCGTGAGCGCGTCCAACTGCCGTCGGAAATCCTGTGCGGTGTCCTTCGCCTTCTTCACTTCGGAACGCAGGGCCGACTCCTTACTCTTGATCGTAGGGAGCGCCTTCTGCCGCATTTTCAGCTGTTTTCCGAGTTCGCCCAGCGAGGTCTTGTTATATTGGAATTTTATAGCCATTCTGTTTGAGTTGAATTGCTCTACTCGGTTTTAGGCCAGTATTTCTCCACCAGTTCGCTCTTGATGGCCACCTCTTCCTTCGAGAAGTATTTGGCGAAGAGCTCCCACGCCGTGTCGAGCATCTGCGTAATTTCGATATTGACATCGATCGCCAGCAGTTTCTCCGAATAGTCGTAAGCGAACTTGAGCGCACGCTCGTCGTAGTCCGAAAGGTCGAAGCCGTTCTCCAGTTTGGTCTTGGCATTGGCCGCATCGGCGTAGAGACGCACGGCAGCGTTCATCACCTGCGGATGATCCTCGCGGGTCTTCTTGCCGATCACCAACTGTTTCAGACGCGACAGCGAACGGAACGGATCGACGATAACCTTACCCGTGTCCGAATCGTTGCGCAGGAACAACTGACCCTCGGTGATGTAACCCGTATTGTCGGGGATGGCGTGCGTGATGTCGCCGCCCGAAAGGGTCGTCACCGCGATAATGGTGATCGAGCCGCCGTTGGGCAACTGCACGGCCTTCTCATAGATCTTCGCCAGATCGGAGTAGAGCGAACCGGGCATCGAGTCCTTCGAAGGAATCTGATCCATACGGTTCGATACGATGGCCAGCGCATCGGCGTAAAGGGTCATGTCCGTCAGCAGCACCAGCACCTTTTCACCCTTATCGACGGCGAAATATTCGGCGGCGGTCAAGGCCATGTCCGGCACGAGCAGACGCTCCACCGGGGGATTCTCCGTGGTATTGACGAACGAAACGATGCGATCGAGCGCACCGGCGTTTTCGAACACCTGCTTGAAGTAGAGGAAGTCGTCGTTCGAGAGACCCATGCCGCCCAGGATGATCTTGTCGGCCTTGGCACGCAGGGCCACATTGGCCATCACGGCGTTATAGGGCTGATCCGGGTCGGCGAAGAAGGGAATCTTCTGGCCCGTCACGATCGTATTATTGAGGTCGATGCCGGCGATACCCGTGGCGATCAGCTCCGACGGCTGGATGCGGCGGAACGGATTCACCGTCGGACCGCCGATTTCGCGGGCTTCGCCCTCGATCTGCTCGCCGCCCTCGATGGGTTCGCCGTAGGCGTTGAAGAAACGGCCCGCCAGGTTGTCCGAAACGCGCAGCTTCGGGGGTTCGCCGTGGAAAATTACCTCCGAATCGGTGGTAATACCCTCCGTGCCCGCGAAAACCTGCAAAGTCACCTGGTCGCCCATAATCTTCACCACCTGGGCCAACTTGCCGCCTACGGTGGCCAGCTCGTCATTACCCACGCCTTCGGCACGCAGCGTCACGGTCGCCTTGGTAATGTTTTCAATCTTGGTATATATCTTCTGAAATGCTCGTGTTGTCATACCGCGCCTTATTTGGATTCTTTTTCACTCACTGTTTTCTCGATCTGACGGCGGTAGTCCTCGAATTTCTCCGATTTCCACTCCGAATAGTTCATCTGACGGAAGAGGTTGATCAGGCCCTTGAAGAACGAAGCGCACTCCTCGAATCCGGCGAACGCGAACTCCCGGTCGCAGATGTCGAGCACCATCTCGTACATCATCTTCTGGCGTTCGATCGGGCAGTTGGCGTCGATCTCGTCGAAAGCATCCTGCTGCAGGATCACGAAGTCGATCAGCTCCGATTTCCAGAATCGTTCGTGGTACTCCACCGGCACGCCGTCGTCGCCCAGGATGTTGATCTGGTCGTTGGCCTCCTTGCCGCGCTGCACGAGCGTCTTGCCCGCATAGACCTTCTCCACCCAGCCCTTTTCGATACGGCCGTCGAGGTACTCCTCGATTTCGGGATATTCGAGGTATTTCGAGTAGGACTCCAGCGGGTCGATAGCCGGGTAACGCTTCGAGTCGGCGCGGCCCTGCGAAAGGGCGTAGAAACAGCGGGCTGCCTTCTTCGTCGATTCGGTCACCGGCTCCTTGAGGTTACCGCCCGCAGGCGACACCGTACCCAGGAAGGTCACCGAACCCGTCTTACCGTTGTTGAGTTTCACCAGGCCGGCCCGCGCATAGAAGTTCGAAATAATCGCCGAAAGATCGACCGGGAAGGCGTCCTGACCCGGAAGCTCCTCCAGACGGTTGGACATCTCGCGCAGCGCCTGCGCCCAGCGCGAAGTCGAGTCGGCCATAACGAGCACCTTGAGGCCCATCGAACGGTAGTACTCGCCGATGGTCATACCCGTATAAACGGACGCCTCACGCGCCGCGACGGGCATGTTCGAAGTATTGCAGATGATGATGGTACGTTCCATGAGCTTGTGGCCCGTGCGGGGATCGACCAGCTCGGGGAACTCTTTGAAAATCTCGACCACCTCGTTGGCACGCTCGCCGCAGGCCACGATGATAATTACGTCGGCATCGGCCTGCTTCGAAATCGCATGCTGGAGCACCGTCTTGCCCGCACCGAAAGGTCCGGGGATGAAGCCCGTACCGCCCTCGGCCAGCGGGTTGAAAGTTCGATGGCCCGCACGCCCGTCTCCATGACGCGCGAGGGACGCGGCTTCTCCCGGTAACAGCGCACGGCCTGCTTCACAGGCCACCGCTGCACCATCGTAATATCGTGATCCCGGCCGTCGGCATCGGTGATGACGGCAATCGTGTCCGTAACCTTGTACTCTCCGGCATCTTGACCGTATAGGTTCCCTCCATCGTGAAGGGTACCATGATCTTGTGCTCGACCCACTCCTCCTTGACCTGCCCCAGCCACGACGCGGCCGAAACCTTGTCGCCGGGCTTGGCCAGCGGCTTGAACTCCCACTTCTTCTCGAAGTCGATAGGGTCGGTGATCGAACCGCGCGCGATGAACAGACCGTCCATCTTCTCCAGGTCGTTCTGCAGACCGTCGTAGTTGCGCGAAAGAAGACCGGGAGCGAGCGTCGCTTCCAGCATGTGACCCTCGAATTCGACCTTTTCGCCGATCTTCAGTCCGCGGGTCGAGTCGAAAACCTGCACGTAGGCATTGTCGCCCACGACCTTGATGACCTCGGCCATCATCTTGGTATCCCCGCAGTAAACGTGACAGATTTCGTTCTGGCCGACAGGGCCGTCCGCCTTCACGATCACGATGTTCGAGATGATACCGTTTACTCGTCCTGTTGTTTTCATTATCTGTTTTATTGTTTATTGATCAAATCCTTGCCGTCCAGACTGGTCATCAGGCGATGCAGCATTTCGCGCCCCTGCTTGTCGTCCAAACGGGTCCAGCGCGCCACGATGTTCACCTTCACCAGGTAAGCCAGCAGCGCGTTGATGTCGAAATAATCGAAAGTGGAAAGCTCCTCGGCCTGGTTCCAGCGGATCGCGTCGATCTTGCGCTCCTTCTCCACCAGGTTGGTTTCGTCGTTCACGGCGGCGATCACCGCCTCCAGGTAGGGAACGTCGCCCCGCAAGCCGAAATCGGCGGCCGACGAGCGTTTGAGCTGCTGCGAAGTTTCATCCCCGCCCACGACAGACTGCTCGGCCGAACGTCCCGTAACGCGGGCTACGACGGCGGCAGAGATGTTGCGCAGGTTGCGGTCGAAATCGGCCCACTGGCGCAGGAAACGGCTCTTGGAGTGGGCGCACTCGTCGTAGTAGGCCGAGAAAAGAGCGTTCTCGAACGATCGGTCGGTGTCGATCCCGTCCTCGTTGTCGGCATCTTCATCGACGATGGCCGAATAGGAACGGACCACGGTCGCCATACGCGCCGGAAGCCGGTCGGGGTTCTTGGTCTGCTCCTCGATCTCTTCCCGCGAGAGGTTGCCCAGCGGGTTGTGCGCCGCGCGTCCCTTGCGGAAATTAACCAGGTTCTCGCAGTCGTAGTAACCGTAAAGCAGACGCACGCAACGTGCATCGCGGGCGGAAACCCCTTCGAGAATCTCCTCGATGATCGCCCGGGCATTGAAGCCCTTGGTATCGGCATCGAGCGAATACTCCCGCAATCCGGCTACCAAACAGTAGTAATTCTTGTCGAACATGGCGCCCGGCTTAAGCGTTATACAGCATTTTATAGACCTTGTCGCGCAGGTACTCCTTCAACAGAGCGTCGAAATCCTGGTCCGAAAACGAAATGTAGTAGCCGCCGTCTTTGGCACCCACCTTGAATCCCGTCCTGACCTCCTTCGAATAACCCACCTCGACGCCTGCGGCCAGCAGCTCCTTCGCAGCGGCTTCGAACGTCGCTTCGAACGCCTTCTGTTCCGCCTCCGGCAGCAGGGCCTTCAACTGGTTCTTCGACGAATCGGCGCCGCTCCAGTTCTTGGCGACGGTAAGCAGCATCTGCTTTACGAATTCGGGATCGAGCGTCGCGGCTTTCACGGCGGGAGCGGTGCTCTTGGCGATAATCATGGAGCTGATCTCGGCTTTGATCTTCGAGAGGGCCTGCTTGCCCGCGAGCGAAATTTCGGTCATCGCGTTCTTCTCCACGTCCTGTGCTTTGGTATTGGCTTCGGCGAGGATCTTCGCAGCCTGCGCCTCGGCCTCCTTCACGATCTTGGCCGCATTGGTCTTCGCTTCGGCCACCAGACGTTCCGCCTCGGCACGGCCTTTCTCCAGTCCCTCGTCGTAGAGCTTCTGGGTTAACTGTTGAAGTTTGTTTTCCATAAGAATTTATGTTTATTATATTTGAATTTCTTATTCGTCACTCCATGACCTCGCGTCACGGATTCCGGGATGCAGCCCGGCCCCGCACCGACCCCGCCGACCGAAACGCACGGCATACAGCACCGCTTTCCCCGCCGGCAAATCCGACCGCAGGCATTCGATCCGGGATCACCGGAATCTTTCTCTTCCTCACCTCCATCCGAGACTCGATCGCAAGCGATCTCTCCCCGACTCCGACCGGAAACATCGGAACTGTTCCCGAAATCACACTCCTCCGAATTAGTTCCTACAAATATATAAAATCCATTTTAACCCACGCATATTCGGCGCATTTTTTTTCGGATCGAACCATAAAATATTGTCTTTGAGTTTCGATTTCAACAATCGATCAATCACATTAGTTTTTATCTAATTAGAAAAATCAATAGCATATGGTTCTCCTGATATTTTTTTAAGCACTTTATATATCCACGGATCTTTGTAGTCGCTTGTAAAAATTTCTATTTCTTTCGATGGCAATACAAGCTGTCCATTGTAATATACTTTTACATCGGGAAGGATTTTTAGCATATCAAAAGTGTAATCGTGTTTTGGAGGAAATAATTTTTCCCAACGATATAACGCACCAAACATGCCGATATTGGTAATACAAATAGTATTTGATCGACATGGTAGAATTTCAAGCTCATTTTTATTCCATCCACTCAACCACCCGACACGATTATTTAGATATGTAGCATAATTCGAAGAATCCGGGAGATTGATACGAACTGTGTCCGCACTATTATTACGAACATTTACTTCGTAATTAATCTCGATATCCGAATGTTCGAATTCGGCGTAAAATCGTTTATCGGCCAAGGATAGGGTTATGGACCGAATACTTACGGTATCGCTGTCCTTTGCAAAATCTTCGAAAGAATCGATTACTAAATGGGTTACATTTTGTGTTTGGTAACGATCATCTGAGCAAGCCGCTAATCCGAATAGCAGAAAAATAACACTGAAAATGTTATTCAATTTGTTTTTTATATTTTTCGATTGCATTTTTTCAATCGTTTGGGACAACCAACGTCTTCATCTCGAAAAAAGCTCCCTCCGAATGAAAATCCGAAGGGAGCAATGGCTTATTCAAAATTCATCGCCCTGATGTTCGGGACGCAGCAGATCGGTGACTACCTTTACGGGCGAAAAAGTCGTGATGGGGACTTCGACGAAGACCGTATTCCACCGGGCCATGGCACCGTTCCAAAGACCGGGCAGTTCCTGCGCGAGCAGCTCGCGGCCCCCGTCCGACTTGCGGGAGATAAAACCCGTAGCGGGATCGACGAACTCCCGCAGATCGAAACGACCGCCTTTCGAGGTGCGGAAGCTGCAAACCAGATCCACCGGATTGAAATGAGTCGCCGAGCGCATCAACTCCCGCTTTTCGGGAGCGATCTGGTTCGATTCGGCGATCTGGAGCGTCTCCAGCCCGTCGGCCCCAGCCACCCAGAAGGGGCCGCCGCCCGGCTCGCCTTCGTTGCGCACCATGCCGCACACCCGGATCGGGCGGTCGAGCACCTGCCTCAAAAGAGCCGTGCCGTAGTCCTTGGGCAGTTTCACGCAGAGTTCATTCTCGATGAACGCGGCGATAGGCTCCAATTCGGCACCCGGCACTTCGAGGGCCATGAGGTATTCGAAAATCCGCTCCTGCAATGCGAGCAATACTCCGGCCAGCGCTTTTTTATAAAGCACCGTATCGCTCCGCCGGGCATCGGTAGTAACATTGTCGATATTTTTAACGAAGACTATGTCCGCATCGATCTTTCCGAGGTTCCCGATCAGCGCCCCGTGTCCCGCAGGACGGAAGAGCCGCCTGTCGGCACGTCGGAAAGGCGTACAGTCGGGATTCACGGCCAGCGTGTCGGTCGAAGGGTCCTGCACGGAGAAGGAGATGCGATACTTGACCCCGAAACGGGATTCGTAACCCGGTATCTTTTCGGCCAGCAACGCTTCGAAACGGGTCAGATGCTCGGGCGAGACGGTAAAGTGAATCTTCACCTCGCCCCCGGCGGCGGCGTACTGCGCCCCTTCGACCAGATGCTCTTCGACGGCTTTGCGCACCTCGTCCCCATAGCGGTGGAACGACACCAGTCCCTTCGGGGTTTCCCCGTAACGGAGCCCTTCGGCGACGATATTTTCGACCGTCCGCAGCTCGTCGGCATCGTCACCGATGATCGTCCGCAGCTCGGGCCAGAAGGCGAAGCGGCGGCGGTTGGCCAGCAACTCCCCGACCACAGCCGTACGGCGCCCCTCGCGAACGAACTCGAACAAATCCTTGAACATACGGGTCGCGGCGCCCGAAGCGGGCACGAATTTCACCACCCGCAAAGACTCCTTCGCACGGTCGTAACGGGCCGCCGCCTGCTCGATCCCGGCAGCATCCAGCACCCGAATACCGTCGCCGCACGAAGCGGCCCGCGTCACGGGAAGAAAGGGAAAACCTTCCCGAAAATTTTTCAACTGGGTTTCGAGAGCCGCCGGCGTCAGGCCGTGCTCCTCCATTTGCACAAAATCCTCTTTCGTAAACATATCGGAAACCGTTTATCAGTCACATTCATTCTCTTTCAGCAAGATCGGCGCCACATCGACCGACGCCCGACGAAGCGGGCGATAAAAAACAGCGACTCCGCCCGTTTTTCTCTTCACGCACACGGCGCCCTGCCCGCCTGTTACAAAAAGCTCCCTTCTCACTCGCATAGATCGAAACCGTCGAACGGTCGTTCTCCCTGCCCGACACAACGTCCCGCACCACTCGACCGAAAACGGCGAACTGCGGGCCCCGTTCTCTCCGCCGGGCAAAAAGTCGTCCTCTCCTGCCTCGCTTATCGGAAACATCGAACTGCATTCTCTGTTTTCTCCGTCCGGCAGAGCGAGTGAAGTCGTTCTGCCCTCGCTTGTCGAAAACATTCAAATTAACGAAATAATTCCTAACTTTGCAAATATGATACGAGAATTTAACAATCCCGAACTCGCCCCGCGCAACAGTTTTCACGTGGCGCAGCGGGCGGCACGCCTCATCGAGTTCGACCGGACGGAAGATTTGCAGGAACTCTTCGAGAAAGGAATGCCTGATCCGTGGTACGTCCTCGGAGGAGGCAACAACGTCCTCTTCACGCAAGACTATCCCGGTACGCTGCTGACCCCTGTGGCACAGGGTATCCGCATCGTGGACGAACAGCCGGACTGCGTGACGGTCGAAGCCGACGCGGGCGTCGAGTGGGACGACCTGGTCGAATGGGCCGTACAGCACGAACTGTGGGGATTGGAAAACCTCTCGCTCATCCCCGGCAAAGTCGGGGCCGCTCCGGTTCAGAATATCGGGGCTTACGGCTGCGAGGCCAAGGATGCGATCCGAAGCGTCGAGATGTTCTGCACGGAGACCTTCAACACGCTCGTCCTGAACAGAGAACACTGCGCGTTCGGGTACCGGGACAGCGTCTTCAAACGCTCCCTGCGGGGACGTGTAATCATCACCTCGGTCCGCTTTGCGTTGAGCCGCACGCCCCGGCCCCGACTCGAATACGGGGATTTGGCCGCAGCGGTCGAAGCGCGGGGAGGCATCACGCTGCGCAACATCCGCGAGGCCGTCTGTGCGATCCGCCGGGCCAAGCTGCCCGACCCTGCGGTGACGGGCAACGCCGGGAGCTTCTTCAAGAATCCGGTCGTCGGCCGCGAGGAGGCCGAACGCTTGTCGGCACTTTATCCCGATATGCCGCACTATCCGGCAGCCGACCCTTCGCAAGTCAAGCTGGCCGCAGGCTGGCTGATCGACCGCGCCGGACTGAAAGGCCACAGCGAAGGACGCGTGGGGATCCACCCCCGGCAGGCGCTGGTGATTATCAACCTCGGAGGCGCTACGGGTACGGAGATCGTCGCTTTCGCCCGCAAAGTGCAGGAACAGGTAAAGAAACGCTTCGGCGTGGAGATCGAACCCGAAGTCAATATATTATAAAACCGACAAGGCACTGCCTATGAACCTACTGGACAATTTCCAACGCTACATCCGCCGCAACGAGCTGGCAGCTCCGGAGGATTTCATCCTGCTGACCGTTTCGGGCGGCGTGGACTCGATGGTCATGCTCTCGCTCTTCGTGCGAAGCGGCTATCGCGTCGGCGTGGCCCACTGCAATTTCCAGTTGCGGGGCGTGGAGAGCGAAGAGGACGAGGAACTCGTACGCCGCGAGGCGGAGAAGTACGGCGTGCCCTGGTACAACAAACGCTTCGACACCAAAGGCGAGATGGAGCGCACGGGCGAATCGATGGAAATGGCCGCACGGCGGCTGCGCTACGCCTGGTTCGACGAATTGAGCCGCGAGCACGGTTACACGGTGGTAGCCATCGCCCACCACATCGACGACTCGATCGAAACCTTCTTCATCAACCTGTTGCGCGGCACCGGCCTGCGGGGTCTGACGGGGATCACCACCCATGCCGGGAAGCTGATCCGCCCGCTGATGTTCGCTTCGCGCAAGGACATCCTCGAATACGCCGTAGCACAACACATTCCCTACCGGGAAGATTCGTCGAACCGCTCGACCAAATACCTGCGCAACAAGATCCGCCTGGGACTCGTACCCCGCATCAAGGAGATCAGCCCCAAGTTCACCGACCTGATGCGTCAGAACATCGGCCGTCTGACCGACGCGCAGCTCTTCATCAACCACGGCATCCAGCGCATCCGCGAAGAGGTCATCACCACCGAAAACGGGATCGACACGATCCACATCGACCGTATCGACCGGGCTTTCCCGCTGAATTTCGTAATCTTCGAACTGCTCAACTCGACCTATTCGTTCAAAGGCGACGTGTCGGACGCCCTGGTCAGGGCGCTGGAACAGAACTCCGGCACGGGCAAGCGGTTCTACTCCAAATCCCACGTGGCGTACATCGACCGGGGACGGATTATGGTAACCCCGATCCCGGCGGACGACCCCTGCCAGGTGCAGGTCGAGGCGGGCGCCCCGCGCTGCTACTGCGGCAACTCGGTGCTCTACTTCGAGCTGCGCGACATCGACGATATCCAGGGCTTCGGCGTACCCGAACACATCGCCCAGGTGGATGCCGACAAACTCAAATACCCGCTCACGGTGCGCCGCTGGCAGGAGGGGGACTGGTTCATTCCCTACGGCATGTCCGGCCGCAAGAAGGTCAGCGACTACCTGATCGACCATAAAGTCCCGCTGCCGGAGAAGGCACGGCAGTTCGTACTGCTTTCCGGGGATGAGATCGTCTGGCTCGTCGGGCGGCGCATCGACGACCGCTACCGGCTCACGGCCGAGACCGAAAACGTGCTGCGCATCACCAAAGAGATCATTTAAGCCATGGCGAAAAGCGGCGTAAAATTCAAAGATACGATGGCGGCCTACGACCGTCTCCGAGGCGAAATCGCGGGACGGAAGTTCGCGCCCGTCTATCTGCTCATGGGCGAAGAGGCCTTCTTCATCGACGCTCTCTGCGACCTGCTGGCCTCGACGATCCTCCAGGAGTCCGAACGGGCTTTCAACCAGCTGACCGTCTATGGGCGGGACTCCGACGCGGGACAAGTGGTGAACCTCTGCCGGCAGATGCCGATGATGGGTTCGTACCAGGTGGTGATTCTCAAGGAGGCGCAGCAACTGCGCGGTCTCGACAAACTCTCGCTATACACTTCGAAACCCTCGCCCACGACGATCCTGATCGTCTGCCACAAGGAGAAGAACGTGGACAAGCGTTCGCAGCTCTACAAAAGCATCGCCCAGCACGGTGCGGTGCTCGAATCGGTCCGGCCGCGCGACTACGAGATCGGCCCCTGGCTCGCGCAGTTCGTCGCCTCGAAAGGCTGCACGATCGACGCGAAAGCCCAGGCGATGCTGACCGACCACCTGGGCACCGACCTCGCCAAAATCTCCAACGAACTGGGCAAGCTGCTGCTCTCGCTACCGGAAGGAACGAAGAAAATCACCGACGCACACATCGAACAGAACATCGGCATCTCGAAGGATTTCAATAACTTCGAACTCTGCAAGGCCGTCACGGGACAGAACCTCGAACAGGCCCTGCGCATCGCCGACCATTTCGCCCGCAACCCCAAAGACAACCCCCTGCTGGTAACGATTCTGGCCCTTTTCAATCAGTTCCGCGAAATTTTCCGCATCAACTACCTGCGGTGGCTCAGCCGCCACAAGGGAGTTCCGTTTCCCTCGGACACGGAACTCATAGGCATCCTGCGAATGAACAACGCCTACGCTCTGGGCGAACTGAAGCAGACCTCGGCACGGTGGGACAACCGCCGAGTGTTCCGCATCCTGGGGCTGCTGCGCGAATACGACGCCAAATCGAAGGGCATGAACGCGGGCGGCGCCCCGGACGGGGAGCTGCTCCGCGCGCTGCTTCTCAAAATCTTCCTCCAATAATGGAACGCATCCTGCTGCGCAACGGTATCCCGGAGCCGATGCCCCGCATCGAAGGCACATACCTCTATCAGACGCTTCATGTCCGGGGACGCCGCCCCCTCTGGCTCGACCGCCACACGGAACTGCTGGCTCGCAATATACAAGAGCTTTTCGGGCTGCGCTGGGCCCCCGACCTTCGCCGACTGGAGGCACAGATCGCCACTCTGCTCGACGCCAACCGTCACCCCGTCGCAGGCTCTTCGTTCGTACGCATGGCCTTCACACCGGCGGGCGACCTGCTGCTGATCCCCGGAGCAGTATCCCTCACGACGGGTATACCCTGCGGTCGCTGCGGCCCGCTGCGGCTGTCGTGAACTACGGCGTTCCCTACCCCGAATACCCCACCTCGGCACGCGAGGCAGCCTGCATGCTGGCTTTGCAGGCAGCGGTGACGGCGGACAACCGGGCGGCGGAAGCGGACATTGAACGGGCGGCAGTCCGGACAGGCGTACAAGCGGTGATCCGCTGCGACGGCGAGGGATTCGTGCACGTATGCGACGAAGCGCCCCTGTTCGCCGTGAAAGGGAAAAAAGTCTATACTCCGCCCGCCCCGCCGAGTGTCGAACGGGAATTGGCGTACCGGGCCGTCGAAGCCGCCCGCCTGCCTCTGCTGGAGCTGGAGATCGGCCGGGAGCAACTCGCCCGTTTCGACGAAATTTTCTATGTCGATCACCGGGGCCTCACCTCGCTATCGGCCTGCGAAGGGCAACTCTACGCCGCAATCATCACCGAACGTATCGCCCGCGTCCTGAACAAATTATACTAACGCATCCTGCCCGATACAAACCGGACAGGTTTCCTTTGTCCCACCCTATTTGCAATACCTTTACAAAAGATCGGAATACACTCGGCATAAAAAACAGTTCGCTCGTTTCATTCTGCACTCATTTTCATTACTTTTGCAGAAAGTCGGATACATTCGGCGACACCCCCGGATCCATTTGTTGGATTCTGTATTCATTTTCATTACCTTTGCTCCCAATGTCACACACCATCGCCATTTTTCCGGGATCGTTCGATCCCTTTACCCGGGGCCATCAGGCACTCGTGGACGATGCCCTGCGAATCTTCGACAAGGTCGTCATCGGCATCGGCAACAATGTTTCCAAGGCAGGACTGCTGCGCATCGAAGCCCGCAAACAACTCATCGAAGACCTCTATGCGGACAACCCCCGGGTCGAAGTGAGAATCTATACCGGTCTGACGGGCGACTTCGCCCGCGACCAGCATGCCTCGGCCATCATCCGCGGCGTGCGCAACACCACCGATTTCGAATACGAACGGACGATGGAGGCGACCAACCACCGCCTGCATCCCGACATCATCACCGTGATGCTCTTCACCCCGGCTCCCGTAGCCGACATCGCCTCGAGCACCGTACGCGAAGTACTGGCTTTCGGCCGCACGGTCGATGAATTCATGCCCGAAGGAATAGACATAAAAAAATACCTCTGATTACTATATTGCTATGATGGAATTTACCGCAGAAATGATCGCCGGTTTTCTCGGCGGCCAAGTCGCAGGCGACAAAGAGGCCAAGGTGCACACCGTCTCCTCGATCGAAGAGGGCGAACCCGGCGCCCTGACCTACCTGACCAACCCCAAATACGAAAAACACCTTTACAAAACCCGTGCGTCGATCGTATTGGTGAACAAGGATTTCACCCCTTCGGAACCCGTGACCGCCACCTTGATTAAAGTCGAAGACACCGGCGCCGCAGTGCTCAAACTGCTGCAAATGTATCAGGCCGCAAAACCCCGCAAACAGGGCATCAGCGAGCGGGCTTCGATCTCGGAGCGGGCGACACTGGGCGAAGATTGTTACGTGGGCGATTTCGCCGTTATCGAGGCGGGAGCCCGCATCGGCGCCGACTGCCAAATCTATCCCCAGGTCTATATCGGTGACGGCGTGACCGTCGGCGACGGAACGATCCTCTACCCGGGTGTCAAGATTTACGAGGGGTGCGTGATCGGCAGCCGCTGCATCCTGCATGCGGGTGCGGTGATCGGCGCCGACGGCTTCGGCTTCATTCCCAATGCCGCAGGCGGCTTCGACAAGATTCCGCAACTGGGCAACGTCGTCGTCGAAGACGACGTGGAAATCGGCGCCAACACCTGCATCGACCGGGCCAAGACCGACTCGACGATCATCCGCCGGGGCGTGAAACTCGACAACCTGATCCAGATCGGCCACAACGTGCAAATCGGCGAGAATACCGTTTCCTCGGCCCAGACAGGCATCGCAGGCACTTCGAAGGTGGGGCACAACTGTTTCCTCGCGGGACAGGTCGGCATCGCGGACCACGTGACCATCGGCGACAGGGTCTGCATCGGCTCCAAAAGCGGTCTCGACAAAGACGTACCTGACGGAGAAGTACGTTTCGGCTATCCGGCGCTGCCCGGCATGCAATATCACCGCGCATCGGCCATCTTCAAGAACCTGCCCGACCTGGCACGCCGCGTGAGTCAGGCGGAAAAGGAGATCGCGGCCCTCAAGGAGAAGTAACGTCCCTGCACCGTGTCCGACCCGACGACATACCGCATCATGGGCATCGACCCCGGCACCAACTACATGGGGTACGGGGTGCTGGAGGTTTGCGGACGGGAGGTCCGATCGGTCGTGCTGGGCGACATCGACCTGCACAGGATGAACGATCCTTACGAAAAGCTGCGCTACATTTTCGAGCGGGTCGGTGCCCTCGTGGACGAATACCGCCCCCGCGAGGTGGCCCTCGAATCGCCCTTCTTCGGCGAGAACGTGCAGTCGATGCTCAAGCTGGGCAGGGCGCAGGGAG
>ERZ859817.885-NODE-885-length-14657-cov-2.135598_pt1 | contig 14657 bp, 8 predicted proteins | sample MGYA00509986_ERZ859817 | MGnify/ENA primary metagenome ERZ859817 (study PRJEB30046, sample SAMN00715155) | human gut metagenome | study: EMG produced TPA metagenomics assembly of the A metagenome-wide association study of gut microbiota in type 2...
GGTTTCCCCCGGTTTCGGCGGCCCGGCTGACGAATTATTTTCGGGCTTTTCGGCAGAAGCCGCTGCCGGTTCCGCGACCGGCATGGTCGGAATGGCCGCCGGTACGAAATCGAGGGAGAGGGAATTCACGCAATGGCGCGTATTTTTAGCGGTAAATCCTTCGTCCGTAAAGACGTGGCCCAAATGGGCTCCGCACTTGGCGCAGAGAATCTCCGTACGGCGTCCGTCGGCATCCGGTTCGCGGCGCACGGCACCCGGAATTTCATCATCGAAGCTGGGCCAGCCGCAGCCGGCATCGAATTTATCCTGCGAACGGTACAACGGAGCACCGCACCGGCGGCAGCGGTAGGTGCCGTCTTCGTCGTGGAGGTAATATTTACCGGAAAAGGGAGCTTCGGTTCCTTTTCGAACGATCACCCGCTCTTCTTCGGGAGTCAATGGTTTCATATTCTGTGCATTTAAAGTTATTGCCATGCCCGTAAGCACGGTCGCAATCGACAAACAGCGTATCATATTTTTCTTTCCTGCAAAAAATACACCGAAATTGTCCGAAAACGTATTCATCCATACGTAAGATAACGACCTCTTCCGTGCAACCGGAAATCCGGCCGGTATCAGCGAGGAATGAAGTAAAAAGAACAAAAAGCCGGAGCAGAATACCCTGCCCCGGCTTCGAACGATATATCGGCGAATTACTTCACCTCTTGCCCCCGGAGGAATACCCGGTGGATAAGCAGAGAGGTATAGGCATACGGCAGATATGCCACCGAAGGAATCTTCGTCGTGAGGAAGAAGTTCGCCTTCTTGCCTACGGTGATCGAACCGTACTCGCTGCTCAAGCCCATGGCGTAAGCACCGTTCAGTGTCGCGGCGTTGATCGCTTCGGCCGGCGTCATACGCATCTTGATGCAGGCCAGCGAAACGATCATCTTCATACTGCCCGAAGGCGATGAACCGGGGTTGAAATCCGAAGCCAAAGCCACGCTCAAACCGCCCTCGATCATTGCCCGTGCAGGAGGATACGGCATCTCCAGGAAGAAAGCGGCACCCGGCAGCATCGTCGGCATCGTACCGGACGTACGCAGCACTTCAATCTCCTCGGCCCCCATGCGCTCCAGATGATCGACGGACAGCGCCTTGTTGCGGACACCGACCTGCACACCGCCCGAAACGGCCAGCTCGTTGGCATGGATCTTCGGCACGAGACCGTACTCGGCACCCGCACGCAGGATCTGCTCCGTCTCTTCGACGGTGAAGAACCCCTGGTCGCAGAAGACATCGACGAACTCGGCAAGCTTCTCCCTGCCGACGGCAGGGATCATCTCCCGACAGATCAGGTCCACATACTCCTGCTGGCGGCCTTTATAGGCCCGGCCTACGGCATGAGCTCCGAGGAAAGTGGCACGGACGGTGATCGGCGAAGTTTCGCGGATGCGACGGATCACCCGCAGCATCTTGAGTTCATCCTCGGTCGTAAGACCGTAGCCGCTCTTGATCTCGACGCAGCCCGTACCCATTGCGATAATCTCGCGGATACGTTCCATCGCCTGCTCGTAAAGCTCGTCCTCGGAAGTTTCGTGCAAGCGGTCGGCGGAATTCAAGATGCCGCCGCCCCGCTTGGCGATCTCTTCGTAGCTCAAGCCGTTGATCTTGTCCAGGAACTCCTGTTCGCGGCTTCCGGCATAAACCAGATGGGTATGCGAATCGCAGAACGAAGGGAAAAGCATGCCTCCCTCCGCATCGACGACTTCCGTGTCGGGAGCCACCTCCGGCATCTTGTCCATCGTGCCGTATGCAGCGATACGATCGCCGTCGGCCAGCAGCCAGGCGTTGTCGATCTCGCCGAGTACATTCATGTCGCGCCCCTTGACCCGAAGACGGCCGCTCTCGTCCACGCCGACGATCTTGGCTATGTTCTTAACGAGTAACATTACAATTTCTCGGTTTGAAGGAATTTCACCGAAGCGTCGATCAACGTGTACATCACCTGATCGTTCTCGACGAACGGCACATGCTTACGGTAAGCTGCCAGCAGATCCTCGATGGGCTTCGAAGAACGCAGCGGACGGCGGAACTCGAGGGCCTGTGCCGCATTGAGCAGCTCGATAGCCAGCACACGCTCGGTGTTCAGCACCACACGGTAGAGCTTCGTGGCAGCGTTGGAACCCATGCTGACGTGGTCCTCCTGACCCTGCGACGAAGGAATCGAGTCGCACGAAGCGGGCCAGCAAAGACCCTTGCTCTGGCTCACGATCGAAGCGGCCGCGTACTGCGGAATCATGAAACCGCTGTTCAGACCCGGCTTGGCCACCAGGAACGAGGGCAGCTCGCGTGCACCCGAAATCAGCTTGTAAATACGACGCTCGGAGATGTTGCCCAACTCCGCAACAGCAATAGCCAGGAAATCCATCGCCAGAGCGATCGGCTGTCCGTGGAAATTACCGGCCGAAACGATGATATCCTTCTCGGGGAAGATCGTCGGGTTATCCGTAGGGCTGTTGATCTCGGTTTCGAGAACACCGCCTACATAGTCGATCGTATCTTTCGACGCACCGTGTACCTGGGGAATGCAACGGAACGAATAGGGATCCTGCACGTGCTTCTTCGGACGGGCGATCATCTCGCTGCCTTCGAGCAGGCGACGGAAATTGCGAGCCGTAGTAAGCTGTCCCTTGTGGGCACGGATTTCATGCACCTCGTCGATGAACGGGTTGATGCGGCCGTCGAATGCGTCGAGCGACATCGCGCCGATCAGGTCGGCCCACTCGCTCAAGCGACGAGCCTTGATAAGCGAATATACGCCGAAAGCCGACATGAACTGCGTACCGTTCAGCAGGGCGAGGCCCTCCTTCGATTGCAGCGAAATAGGCTTCCAGCCGAACTCCTTGAGGACTTCGTCCGAAGGACGCCGTGCACCCTTGTACTCCACTTCGCCGAGGCCCAGCAGCGGCAGGCACATGTTGGCCAGCGGAGCCAGGTCGCCCGAAGCGCCCAGCGATCCCTGCTGGAACACGACCGGCAGCACGTCGTTGTTGAAGAAATCGACCAGACGCTGTACGGTTTCGAGCTGCACGCCCGAATTGCCGTACGAAAGGGACTGGATCTTGAGCAGCAGCATCAGCTTCACGATCTCGGCAGGAACGCGCTCGCCCGTACCGCAGGCATGCGACATCACCAGGTTCTTCTGCAACTGCGAGAGCTGGTCCTTGTCGATCGAAATATTGCAGAGCGAACCGAAGCCGGTCGTAATACCGTAGATGGGCTCTTTCTGGGTTTCCATCTTGTTATCCAGGTATTCGCGACAACGCACGATGCGTTTTTTCGCATCTTCGCTCAAGTCGATTTTGATATTGTTTTCCAGAATTTCGCGGACACGATCGACCGTAAGATACTCCGCGCTGATATGATGAATCATCGTTGTATTTCTTATTAAAGGTTAATACTCAAAAATAAGTCGAATTGTTTTTCGGTGCTCTCGACGTCCGGCGTACAGGGAATCCCCTCCGCTTCAGCCAATCGAAAGCATTCTCTCCGTCCGGCAGCAACCGAACGGAGAGAAGACCGATCTATTATTTCACTTCGTCGATAGCCTTGCGAACCAGCTTGTCGTCCGCCAGGTTGGGAAGGGTCACCTTCAGGCCCGGGGTACGCTCCATCTCGCGTTTGATAGCGAACATCGCGCCCTCGTTGCGGGCCCAGCTGCGGCGTGCGATACCGTTGTTCACGTCCCAGAGAAGCATCTCCTTGATATGACGCGCGGAATCCTCCGATCCGTCGATCACCATACCGAAGCCGCCGTTGATTACCTCGCCCCAGCCTACGCCGCCGCCGTTGTGGATCGAAACCCAGGTAGCGCCGCGGAACGAGTCGCCGATAACGTTCTGCACAGCCATATCAGCCGTACGGTTCGAACCGTCGTAGATGTTCGAGGTTTCACGGTACGGAGAATCGGTACCCGACACGTCGTGGTGGTCACGACCCAATACGACAGGTGCGGAAATTTCGCCGCGTGCGATAGCGTCGTTGAACGCGAGCGCGATCTTGGTGCGGCCCTCGCTGTCGGCATACAGGATACGTGCCTGCGAACCTACGACCAGCTTGTTCTTGCCAGCCTCCTTGATCCAGTGGATATTGTCGTCGAGCTGTCCGGCGATCTCCTTCGGAGCGGTCTTGCGAATCTCTTCGAGCACTTCGGTAGCCAGACGGTCTGTAGTAGCCAGGTCTTCGGGTTTGCCCGACGTACATACCCAGCGGAAGGGACCGAAGCCGTAGTCGAAGAACATCGGCCCCATGATATCCTGCACATAGGAAGGATAGCGGAAACGACCGCCCTCGCCCATGATGTCGGCACCGGCACGCGAAGACTCCAACAGGAAGGCATTGCCGTAATCGAAGAAATACATACCCTTGGCGGTCAGCTTGTTGATCGCAGCCACCTGGCGGCGCAGCGACTCCTGAACACGCTTCTTGAACTCCTCGGGATCCTCTGCCATCATGCGGTTGGACTCTTCGTAGCTCAAGCCGACGGGATAGTAACCGCCTGCCCAGGGGTTGTGCAGCGACGTCTGGTCGGAACCCAGATCGACATTGACGTTCTCGGCAGCCAGACGCTCCCAAAGATCGACCACGTTGCCCTGGTAAGCCAGCGACACGGCCTCCTTGTTCTCCTGTGCCTTCTTCGCACGGGCCAGCAACTCGTCGAGCGAGGTGTACACCTCATCGACCCAGCCCTGCGAATGACGCGTATGCACCGCTTTGGGGTTGATCTCGGCCGTGATGCTCACCACACCGGAGATATTACCCGCCTTCGGCTGCGCCCCGACATACCGCCCAGACCGGCCGTCACGAAGAGCATGCCGCGAATGTCTTTCTTACCCTCGGTAAGACGTTTGCGGGCTGCGTTGAGCACCGTGATCGTCGTGCCGTGCACGATACCCTGCGGGCCAATATACATATAGGAGCCGGCGGTCATCTGACCGTACTGCGAAACGCCGAGCGCATTGAAACGCTCCCAATCGTCCGGTTTCGAATAGTTCGGAATCACCATACCGTTGGTTACGATCACGCGCGGAGCGTCGGGATGCGACGGGAACAGGCCCATCGGGTGTCCCGAATACATCACCAGCGTCTGATCGTCGGTCATCTGGGACAGATACTGCATCGTAAGCAGATACTGCGCCCAGTTCTGGAACACGGCACCGTTACCGCCGTAGGTAATCAGCTCGTGGGGATGCTGCGCCACAGCCTTGTCCAGGTTGTTCTGGATCATCACCATAATCGCAGCGGCCTGACGCGACTTGTGGGGATACTCCTCGATCGGACGGGCATACATCTCATAATCGGGACGGAAACGATACATATAGATACGACCGTACTTGTGCAACTCCTCGGCGAACTCGCGGGCCAACACTTCGTGGTGCTTGGCCGGGAAGTAGCGCAGGGCATTGCGGATGGCCAGCACGCGCTCCTCCTCGGTGAGTATCTCCTTACGCTTGGGCGCGTGGTTGATGGTGGGATCGTACGGTTTCGGTGCGGGCAGCACATCGGGGATACCCGCCTTGATCTGCTCCTGAAATTCCTTTACAGTCATTGTTTTATATGTATTAAATTATTTAATCTTGCTCTCGACGATTTCCAGAATCTCACGCTCGGCTTTCTCCGCATCGGCGACGATCCGGTTGGCCTGGCCGATCAGGTCATCGGCGACGGCACGGTCTTTCAGACCGGCGGCATTGATCTTCACGTTCAGACACGCACCCAGCACGGCGCTGCGGGCAGCCAGCGCTCCGACGCCGGCGTCGGTTACCGAATTGGGATTTCCCTGTTCGGCCATCGCCTTCACGATTTCGAACACCTTGAACGAGGTCTGCATCGTACGCAGAGGCACCTGCGTAGCGTAGAGCGTAGCCTCCTGCAATGCGGCGCTACGGGCAGCTTTCTCCTCGTCGGTACCCTTCGGCATCGAGAATACGTTCATGATCCGGTTGAACGCTTCGGTATCCTCATCGACCAGGTGCAGCAACTCGGTCATCAGCTTCTGGCCTTTGTCCGCCCAGTCGGAGAACTCCTCCCAACGTGCGTCCCAGCCGGGTTTGTGCGACGACAGGTTGGCGACCATCGTACCCAGGGCAGCGCCCAGCGCACCCATGTAAGCGGAAATCGAACCGCCGCCCGGAGCCGGGGACTCGCTGGCGGTCTCCTCTGCGAAGCCGGTGCAGGTCAGATCGACCAGTTTCTTCTTCTTATTGTCCGCTTCGATCAGGTATTCGATCACCTTCTCTTCCGGTTTGAACGGCTTCAACTCGTCCAGACCCATCGACTTGATGGCGATACGGATGATCTCCTCCTCGGAAATACCGGTCGAACGCTCCTGCTTCTTCAGGAAATAGCGGCCCGCCTCGATCAACGTGCGCTTCGGAATCAGGCCGACGATCTCGGTACCGGTCACACGCACACCGCGTGCGTTGGCGGCGCGGCAAACCTCGTCGAAAGCCACGTGGAGCGGCGTAACGGAAATATTGGTGATATTCATCGAAACCTGGGCGATCTGGTACTCGTCGATGAACCAGCCGATCGCCTTGGTAGCCTTCAGCGTACCGGGCTTCATGATGGTCTTGCCGTTCTCGTCCTTCAAGGGTTTGCCTACGGGCGAATTGCCTTCGCGTACCGGACGGCCCTTTTCGCGCACGTCGAACGCGATGGCGTTGGCGCGACGCGTCGAAGTGGTGTTCAGGTTGTAGTTCACGGCGATCAGGAAGTCGCGTGCACCTACGGCGGTGGCACCCGTGCGTGCTACGCCCTCGTCGAAGGGACGGTCGCCGAAATCGGGAGCTTTGCCTTCGTGATTCATCTTCTCGGGCAGCGCCTCGTACTCACCGGCACGACATACGGCCAGGTTGCGGCGCTCCGGCGTAAAGGCAGCCGCCTCGTAGCAATAGGTCGGCACATGCAACTCGTCGGCGATGCGCTTGGCCAACTGACGGGCCAGCTCGGCGCACTCCTCGAGCGTAATACCCGCGATCGGGATGAGCGGACATACGTCCGTGGCACCCATACGGGGATGCGCTCCCTTATGATTACGCATATCGATAACCTCGGCAGCTTTCTTGACGCCCTGGAAAGCCGCTTCCAGCACGGCTTCGGGTTCTCCGACGAAGGTAACCACCGTACGGTTGGTCGCTTCACCCGGATCGACGTCGAGCAACTTGACTCCGTCAACCGCCTCGATTGCGGAAGTAATCTGCTGAATAACAGCCTTGTTACGGCCCTCGCTAAAGTTGGGCACGCATTCAATAATACGTTTTTCCATGTATTTTAGAGTATGTTAAGAATTTGTATTCGCTTCAGAATTAGCCCGTAAAACAGACCTACAAATATACGAAATAAATAAATATCCCTCCAAAGAAAGTTACAAATCTTTTATCGAAACGGACTATACGGTTACAAACTATCACGTATTCCACGGCCGAATCTCACAATACGACACTTTTCGCAACGATAAAACGGGCCGGGATTCGATCCCGGCCCGCCGCAAACAAACTTTTCCGGACATTACCCGATCGTCACGACGATACCGCCCGAAAACCAGACGCCGGGCATCTCCAACCCGCCGAAATCGAAATAACGGGTATCGGTCATGTTCATCACGTCAAAATAGAGCTTCCACCCCTTCTTTTCCCACGACAGACGGCCGTCCAACAGGAAATAAGGCTTGAAGTCACGCACTTCGGTCATCATCTTGCCGTCGGGATCCAACATCAGGGAACCGTCCGCATTACGCAAATAATAGGTATAGCTGCCGTTGCGGTCATATACCGCACCGGTCAGCGTGAGCGAACAGTTACGCAGAAAACGGAATTCGACCGTCGCCGCCGCTTTGTGCTTCATATAATCCAGCGCACTGGAAGTGATGACCCGATCGACTTTGCTCGTATGGATATAGCCGTATGAAACCGAAATCCGGTGCAGAAACCCGGTCGTCGTATAACCGCCCGAAACCTCCAGTCCATAGGTGTCGAGCTTGCTCTCCTGCTCGGAGTGCCACTTGCCCAGCTCCTCGCGCCAAACCCAGTCGATGATGTCGCGCCCCTGCCGGTAGTAAGTAAACAGCGAAGCATTCCACCCGCTGCGGGCGTAATCCGCCGCGAAACGATAGGTAATCGCATGTTCAGGCTTCAAATCCAGATTATTGAGCTGTGCAGGGGATGTGTAATAAAGATCGGTGAAGGTAGGCAGTCGCATCGACTGGGCCGCACCGACCTCGAGCCGCAGCCCACGCACCGGACGATAGCCTCCCGAAAGACTCCACAGGGCCGAAGTCCCATAAGGCGTGAAGCTCACCCCGGCCGAACCGGAAACGTCGAAACGCTCCCACTGTTTGACATGCCGCAGCCAGAGATTTCCCACGTGACGGTCCTTGGCATGGGTATATTTGCCGTGCGGAGTCGGAAGCGGCTCGCCGAGATTGGTGCTGTAAATGTGGTTGTAGGTGTAATCGCCTCCCAGGGAGGTCACACCGCCCTTCCACGTACAGTCGGCCCAGAACTCGGCTCCCGCATTGTCCGTATTGTGATGATTCATCGGCGTACCGCGCGTCCAGTCGTAACGGTCGAAATTCTTGCGGTAGCTGACCGACGAATTGAGCGTGAAACGCCCGACGGATTTCACCCATCGCAGCGAAGAGAGCACCGTCGAAGTATGCTCGAACTGATCGGGATTGTACGCGGCATAGAAACCGTTCGAACCGAACGACCGGTTCTGATAACCGGCCTGGAAATCGAAAAATCCGGCCTTTTCACTGTCGTAGTTCATCCGCAAGTAACCGTTGTAGTTCTCGAAATCGGTGTTGTGGATATACCCGTCGCTGCGACGGTACGACCCGGCGGCAAAAAGGGAAAAACGTCCCTTGGTCACGGCCCCCGAGAGATTGCCGTACGCATAGCCGTCGTCGCCGCCCGCCGCCTCGATGCGCAGATAGCGGGATTTGAGAGGCATCGTGCGGATATTCAGGGCCCCTGCATACGCACCGACGCCCGATACGCCGTCGATCAGATCGATTCCCGCGATGCAATCTATGTCGATCGGCAGCGAATGCGACTGATGACCCGTTCGGGCATCCGTAAAGTTAATACCGTTGAGCATGACCATCGTCTGGTCGAAGGAACCTCCCCGGATCATAATGTCCGCCTGCGTTCCCCTGCCGCTCCGTTCCCGAAGATCGATCGCAGGGCTCAAACGCAGCACAGACTCGAGGGTCTGGACCGGCGCCGAAGCACCCGCCTTTCGATCGAAAACGGAGGTGGACGACATCGCACTGCGCGTGGGGGTGGCTTTCACCCCCGTCACCTCGACCGTTTCGATCTCCAGCTCTCTGGCGATCGTAAGCGAATCGACGGTCTGCGCCTGCACGGGCGTCGTCGTGGACAGGAGAATGGTGGACATCGAAACAGAGAGGACTCCGATGGTAACCTGGCGCCGAAGGCTCGCGAAAGCGGCGTAACCCTTGCGACACCAGCGCCTGAAGCGCGGAGTACGCTTTGTTTGGATCTCTTTCATCCTGTAAAAATTAAAGTGATTAATAATATCGGCCTCGGTTCCTCTGTAGCGGAACTTCGGCCTGTCGGGGTGCAAAGATAATCCATTTGTCCGGACACACAAACGAAAAGGCCGGCCCTATGGCGGCCGGCCTCTCTTTTCCATTCTATTTTTTATTACCACTCTTTCACCTTTTCGGATGCCTTATCGACCAATTCCTTGGTCTTGTCAAGCACTTTGCCTGCCTGCTCCTTGGCCTGTCCTTTCAGTTGCTGCGCCTGCTGGCGGGCGCTTTCCTTGACCTGGCCGGCTTTCGCTACGACCTGTTCTTTCACCTGACCGGCTTTCGCGGCCACATGCTCTTTCACATCCTGTACCGTATCGGACAGATCCGCCTTCAGACGCTCTTTGTCCGCATTCAATTTCTCATTCATACGAATAATTTTTTAGTCTATCTTTTTCTCTTTTTTATTGCCTACGGCAGCTACGATCCACAACAATACGATAGCACCGACTACCGAAGTGACGATACTGCCGATGGTTCTACGGCGAAAAGTCCGAACAGCGAGAAGATCCAGCGCCGAGCACCCCGCCGACGATGCCGACAACTAAATTGACGATCAGGCCGGACCCCCGCCCTTTCACGATCAGGTTGGCGAGCCATCCGGCAACCAAACCTATCAATAAATACCACAAGAAAAACATAATCGATAATTTTTTAAGTTCTTTCGATACTGCTTGTACAAAATCTCCGCCAAACCCGAAAAACGACCGGACTTTATCGCAACCGCCCCAACGCCACCTCCGGCCGGACAAAAATCAAGGGACCGCTCCGCAAACCGAACGGAAGATCCGGGAAACAGCTCAGGAATCCGACAGACGGGCAAGCTCACCACATTTGACTACCTCTCGCCTCCGAAATACCTAAAACGGGTGATTGCCCGCCCGTTTTACCCCCCCTACTTTTGCAAACGAATAAAACCAAAAGCCCATGATTAAAAATATCTGCACTGTCATCCTATTATTATTGTCCGTCCTGCCCGCAGCGGGACAAAACCGGGTAAAGGTCAAAATCTCGGGCAATGTCATCACCACAGACGGCGCTCCGGCCGAATACATCACGGTTTCGCTGAAAAATACGGTATTCGGCGGGATGTCCGACGGGGACGGCAATTTCGAATTTGCGGCTCCCCCGGGCGAATATACGATGGTCGTCCAATCCGTAACCGCCCACCGCAAGGAGTTTCCGGTCACCATCGAAACCGGTCGGGAAAACGTATTCCCGAACATCGAAGTCAAGGAAGATATCAACCAGTTGGAGGAGGTGGTCGTCACCGGACAGTTCTCGCCGCAATCCATGAAAAACTCCTTATATAAGGTACGGTCGGTAAACAGCGATCAGATCCGGCAAAAGGCACCCCTGGATGTACAGTCGCTTCTCAACACCGAAATCGGCATCCGCCTCTCGAACGACATGGCGCTCGGAGAAACGGACTTCGAGCTGATGGGTATGAGCGGCAACAACGTCAAAATCCTCATGGACGGTATTCCGATGATCGACCGAGGCTCGACCAAACAGAGCCTCAGCCAACTCGACGTAAACCGGATCGAACGGGTCGAAATCGTCGAAGGTCCGATGTCGGTAGTCTATGGCACGGATGCCCTTGCGGGAGTCATCAACATCATCACCAAAAAGGGACCGGGCTATTCCGGCGAAAGCACCTGGCGCGTGGGCGCCCGCATCCAGGAAGAAACGATGGGCAAGGAATACCAGTTCTTCAACGGCGAAGGTCTTCACAACGAAAGCATCGACCTCGGATTCAATCTTAAAAACGGACTCTACTTCAACGGCGGCTACACCCGCAACGACAACGGCGGCTGGCAGGGCGACCTGACCGGACGCGAAAAGCGCTGGCATCCCAAAGACCAGTCGCTGGCCAACGGTATGATAGGGTTCCAGCGACGCAACCTGAACGTCTGGTACCGGCTGGATTTCCTCGACGAGAAAATCTTCGGTCCTCTGAACGGTACCGCCATCGAACCGGAGAAGGTTTCCGACAAGGACTATCTGACCAAACGATACACCCATCAGTTACAGGCAGACTGGAGACTGGACAACCGGTTGAGCGTCAATCTCGCCCTCTCCTACCAGGACTACAAGCGCCGCACGCAGACCACCTGGACAGACCTCTCGACCGGAGAGAAATGGCTCTCGGCCGAAGATGCCAGTCAGGATGTCACCCAGTACAAAGCCTGGATCGCACGGGCGACGGCAACCTGGAATATCGGCCCGAAGATCAGCCTTCAGCCCGGTTTGGAATACCAATGGACCGAAGGCAAGGGCGGACGCATCGACGGCACCCCCACGATCTCCGATCTGGCATTCTTCATCTCGGCCGAATACAAACCCTGGAGCTGGATGAGCGTACGCCCCGGCGTTCGGGCTTTCCTGATGGCCGACTACGAAGCTCCTGTGGCCGTACCTTCGATTTTAACGAAGTTCGATCTGACACCCGATATGGACATCCGCCTCTCCTATGCCTACGGCTTCCGTACGCCGACCCTGCAGGAGCTCTACTTCTCGTTCCACAACGACAACCACGACATCGACGGCAACCCGGACCTGAAAGCCGAATATTCGAACAATGTCACGGGATCGTTCACCTACCGCATCCTGCATAACGCGCGGATCCGGCTCACCACCACGTTGAGCGGTTTCTACAACGTCTTCAAGGACAAGATCAGCCTGGCGCAGAACGTCGATATTCCCAACTACAACACCTACTACAACATCGGCCGCTACAAAACCCTGGGCGGGGCACTGGAAACCTCGCTGGCATGGGGCGGATTACGCGTGAACGTCAATGCTTCGCTGATCGGACGCTACAACAAATATGCCTCCGACGATAAAAGCCTGCCCCAGTTCCGCTATTCGCCCGAAGTGAGTACGACCATCAGTTACCATATCGCCAAGTCGGGAACGGACATCAGTTTCTTCTACAAATACACCGGCCAGCGCAAGGAGTACTATTACCACGAATACACGACCCCGGACAACAAGAAAGAGAGCGAAATTTACCTGAGGGGACTCCCCTCCTACCACTACGGGGACATCACCGTCACGCAGAAGCTGACCTCGTTCCTGAGCCTGAACGTAGGTGTCAAAAACCTCTTCAACCTGACCGACATACGCACGATCGTAGAATCCGCGAACGACACCCCTTCGGTCAGCTATCTCGGCTGCGGACGCAGCTACTTCATCGGACTGAACTTGATGCTGAACGGAAAATTCAAAAAATAACAAATTCAATATTAACTAATTAAAACCATTCTATGAAAAGATTACTTTACTTACTGTCAGCCTGTCTGATGACCTTCGGATTCTCGGCATGCAACGACGATGACGACAACCTGAAGTTGCAGGACATTTCGGTCGAATTCGCCGTATCGGAAGCCGGCATGGACGGCGAAACCGTCAGCCTCGGCCTGAAACTCAGCCGCGCTACGACCGAGAGCTTGGACGTAACGATGGAAATGACCTCTTCGGACGTATCCGACGCGGACATCACGACGACCCCGGCCATGACCGACGGCAAGATCACGGTCAATATTCCGGCCGGACAGTCCACGGGCACTTTCACCGTAGCCAAAGCGACGGGTAAAAACCCCGAGGGAACGGCGAAATTCCAGATTCTCTCCCTCTCGCTGACCGAAGGCTACAAGATCGGCACGACCAAGGAGATGACCCTCTCGTTCACTCCGATCGTCTCCACGGGCGGCACGATGACGCTCGAAGGGAAAGTCGGTGACCAGAACTACGCCAACATGGTCTATGTCGATCTGAGTAATAACAGCCAGATGCAGATCGACCGCAAGAGCTGGAACCTGGGCTTCTACTGCGGCGATGAGTTCCGCGTGGTACTCAACTCTTCATACGCAACGGTAGCGGCCGCTTCCGAGAAAACGGACTTCGCAGCCGTAACCCTCGAAGATGCGCAGAGCGCACCCAACATCGCCGCAGGCAGCATGTCCGAAGACTTCAAGGCGGAATGGATCGACGACGTCACGGGCGACCTGTCGAAGACCGCATTCGGCGAAATATCGGCTACGGATGCGAACAACAAGGTATTTTTCGTGGCCTCGGCCGACAACAAGACCAATACCGACGGTACGGAAAACCGGAGCCTCTGGTACAAAGTGAAAGTCACCCGCAGCGGCAACGGCTACAAGGGAGAGTACGGCAAGGGGGAAGATACGACCCCAAAAACCGTCGAAATCACGAAAGACCCGATTTACAGCTTCATCGGACTCTCGCTCGAAACCGGCGAACAGGTGCTCCAGCCCGCCAAGAGCAAATGGGACATCATGTGGGCCTACGCCGCCTCTTCGACCATGATGGCATCGGGACCGGTGATCTCGTTCACGCAGGATGTAATCACGATCAACCACCTGGGCGGCGCGGAAACAGCGATCGTCATGACGGACACCAAGTCGTATGCCGACTTCAAACGTGCGGACGTGGCATCTGCGGAGTTCCAGACGGAAGCGAACACGATCGGCACCAACTGGCGCACCCCCGCGATGCCGGGCGTGGAGAATCCGGGTGTCAAGGCAGACCGTTTCTTCGTCATCAAGGACTGTGCGGAAAACTACTACAAGCTCCGGTTCCTCAAATTCGGTTCGGGCGACGACGGTGAGCGCGGACGTCCGCAACTGGAGTACGAGTTGCTGAAATAGACGAAATGATGCGATCGGATTGGCTGGCAGCACCGGAACTACGGGACTGCCGGCCAAACCACGCAAAAAGAGTCCGTTTTCAAGATACGGCCCGTCCGGTATGGATCCGGACGCCGGCAATCCTCAAGAATCTTAACAATTTACACTTCGAATAATGGCAAAAAACAAGAAATGGATCCTCGCGGCCGTCGCCGTACTCGCAGTGGTCCTGTGCTGCTGGGCGGCGTGGAGCAAATGGGCATCCACGACCCGGATCGGACTGGTGAACTTCCAGAACTATCAGACGGCCAGCCTCGTCAAATCCAACGAAGACAACTTCATCGAATACGAAGAAATACCGCTCGACCGGCTCCCCCCGCCCCCGGGCGCAGCACCCGGGGGGGGAG
>ERZ859817.888-NODE-888-length-14629-cov-2.998490_pt1 | contig 14629 bp, 9 predicted proteins | sample MGYA00509986_ERZ859817 | MGnify/ENA primary metagenome ERZ859817 (study PRJEB30046, sample SAMN00715155) | human gut metagenome | study: EMG produced TPA metagenomics assembly of the A metagenome-wide association study of gut microbiota in type 2...
TGCATGGGCATCGCCGTAAATGCGGCAAGGTCTGTTCCCGATTTGCATTGTCTGTGCGGTCACTGCGGCATCCTCCCGAAAAAACTTTGATAAGCCCAGTATAGCAACTGAAAAATCATTTTGCAATTCAAAAGGCGTTTGCATTCGCAGCAAGCAGTGCTTCGTGGTACCATTCTGGAACACCGAAGCTGTCTTGCAAGCAATGTCTTTGTATACACAAAGACCCTTGCCTTGCAAGCGCTTATTGGGCGCAGCCCAAACCCGTTGTTCTGCCTCGTGCCGATGCAGGCTTCACGTTTTTGCAAAACGCTCTTTCAGCACTCCGCAGGAGCGCGCAGCATCACGGAAGCGTGATGTTCACAGGGGGTTGGGATTGCATCCCAACAAACAGAACACGCACGGCAAAGTTTCAATGCCGTGCGTGTTCTGGCCTTTGTGCGCACAAAGACACTGCTTGCTGGAACTTAGTGCGCTAAAAATTAGTAAAACTTTTTCTTCAGAATTGTTTTGATTTGCTCAAGATGTGTTTGCGTGAAAGTAATAGTGACATTTCCAATGGGTACTTTTACCGGGTCAGGAGTAGACGTATTAGCAGAAAGAATAGCCTGCTCAAATTTTGCGTTCCAAAAAGGATCACTGCGGAGACTTTCAAACTTCTTGCTGCATTCCAAACAGAGAGAAAGGCGCATTGCCGGCCAGTAATATTTGGGTTTGCGCTGGATGTTATTGACTTCAATCAGATAATCAGGCTTGCCTTTCAGACACATCTGACAGATACAGTAATTCTTGCCTACTGGAGTGTAACGGCGTAAGATGTTTTTCCGTGCGTAGGTTTTATCGAAGAGTTCTACGGTGCCATTTTCTTGTTGGACGCAATCGACTGTTCTTGTTCGTTCCTCCTTGACGATTTTTTGAATAGGTGAATTGTTTATTATGTCTTGCAGATTTTTTAAATTATGGATTGGTTCATTTGGAAATTCATCCATATCGATTATGTATTCCTGCTTTTGCAATCCATTAAGATGATATTTCTCCATAAGCTCATCTGAAATTAAATGTTGATCGATACATTTTTCGAGAATTTCCGGACCATGTTCAAGATAATCGTCCATAAAATCATCGATATCATATGCTGAAAGAATGCCATTAATTTTTAAATCAGAAAAACACAGTTTGCTAATGTTTTTTATTCCAGCGTCCTGTGCTAAACTTGAACATTCATCCGAACAACAATGTGCCTGTACAATTTCACCACCAAAATAATTTTCGCCATTGTCACAAAAACAAACATTATTACAAGAAATATCACCCAGCGCATTTTTTAATGGAACCAAATTATTGTGGCTGCGAAGGACATCGATTCCCCATTTCTTAAAAGCAGGATTTCTTTTTCTTTCATTGAGCAAGTAATAATAAAGTGGTTGAGGTTCATCATTGAATAAATGCTGTTTCAAATCATTCTGATACAATAACTGCTTATAATTGTCATCCATTTCGTTTATTGGTGAGCCGAAAATTGTTTCAAATGCAGTCTTTGAAAGAATCTTGGTGTTCAGGACATAATACTGCGATGGAGAAGAGGTGACGGAGGAATCGGTATATATCGGTTTGTCTGATAATTTCACATATTCAGTTGTGCCAGAGATCACACCCAAAACAGGAATAATTGCATAACTTTTCAGCAAGACACGGATGGACGAAGGAATATTATTTTTTGACGATTTATATTGCTCAAATAAATAATTCCAATATTTTGAAGCAAGAGAGCTGTTTGCCTCCAACTTAATACAGTTAGTAAGAAAGCGAATAAGTTCTTCGGCAGAAGCATCTTTGCAGCCAAGTGCTTTTAGTGTTCCGATATATTTTTCTGATTTATTGGTATTGACAATCCGATTCAATGGACGAGAAGCTGTCCCATACATTTCGAGGAATTCTTGTGCAACTGTTGGATAGATGACAGGTTGCTCCTTTGGACTGGACAATGGCGATCTGGAATCAAATGTTGGAATGATTTTTGCCTCATAAAAAAACGTGGATGGAGTAGGAAGCCTTGCATTGTGTTCAGCTGAGGCAAAGAGATTGAACTGATACGACTCAAGTCGGCCGAAGACTTTGTGATCAAAAGGAAGATACCGCAGTGTACGGATTCTCATGTCTGGTGCAATTTCTTCCAACATTTTACGATACGCCAAGAAAACTTGTCCCCATACCATTGTATTCCAACTGTTTTCTTGTATGAGATCGCGAGATGTTATCAATTCAAAAGGTGCGTCAATATAAAATGGGGCATTCAAGTTCACAGTAGTAGGAAGGCCGCTATAAATGCAACCGTTCTTTTCTCCTGTTTCAGGCAAATAAATAAAAATATTTTGATGTGGATTGATAACGCGCTGGTGATTAGAACGTTCCTCTAGCAACTGTGGATTTGTAACGTTGAAAGAATAACGTACGATACGATAGGTGTATTTTATATTATTCAGAACGATCATTCGCTGGTTTTCTATATCCTGAATTTGAATGTGAACGTTTCCGATTTTGATTTCCTTTAATCTGCGCAAACAGAGACAAAGATGAAGGATATTGGATGGTGTTTGGAGTTGAGCGGAAATAGGTTTATCCAAATAAAGAATCATGGTTGTTCCAGAGGTGGCTTCGTTGTCGATTGGCCGAATGATTTTAGGAACAGTTGGTTTATCTTTTGTAAGAGAAAAATCAAATTCACCACTATGGACTTCGACTTTGGAAGCAACAGAAAACACGGACTTAAAGCCGACACCTTTTTCTCCAATGGAATTTTCGTTAGCTAATCTCTTTTTGGTTGATTCACCAATAGCTGTAATGGCACGAACATTGGATTTGCTGAAGCCCTGCTCATTATATTGAGCGGTCACAGTGTTCCCTTTGATTTCAAGATTGAATTGAGGAACGACTTCGCTAGCATAGGTACAATCATCTGCATTTTGAAGAATCTCATTTAGAAAACGTTCAGCAGAATTTGTACCTGCTTGTTTCAGCAATTCAATATAATTTGTATATTGGTCTTTTCCAAGAGCAATACGCTGAGATTCACGAAGGCTGCGGAGCAACTCCAAGAACTCCGTATTGGAAAGAGTATTGTCGGCATTGTTTAGTGTACGAGATACCTGACGATATTTTAGCTGCAAACCAAAAAGGCTTTGCTTCTGGACGCTGCTACACAGATCTGACAATGCTTCGAGAATATCTCCGGATAGAATTAAAATATTATCCGCAATAAAAAAATCTGTTAATTCCAAATCTAACACAATGCAGCGATATTGAATATTTGCAAAATATTGCTGTAGACTTGTCGGAAAGTTTTCAGGATCGAATCTCTCCCCGGAAGGATCAATTGAAAGAACATCTTTTGCATCAGAAAGAGGAAATTGAATCAGAACACCAGAAGGGGAAATGTGATTTTTCTGATCTGTACTTTTTCGCTGAAATGCTTTCAGACAGTTTTCGTGCTGAAAAACTGCCTTTATCTGTGGAACAGAAATCCAAGAACCAGAAATTTTAGAAGCAAGAGTCTGCCAAATATTGTTTTCCAGTAAATGATATTTCTCCAGATAGCAGAAAATCTGGTTTGTAGAAGAATTCAACCCGAATGCATTGAGAAACAGTTGTTCCGGGATATCTGCAATTTTCTCCATTCCAAAATCCCTTGTGAGTCCTGCCGGGTATTCAAAAATTTCTCGGGTGGAATTCAGCAAACTGTTGACCAAAAGCGGTTCGGAAACCGGTGTTTTAGATTCAAAGAAGCAAAGTTCGGTTGCCGCATGAAGACCTCCTTGAATAGACGGAAATAGTTTTTGATGTGAAAATGCTGTTCCAGACAACTCGGGTCGGTTAAGGCAATGTGCTTTTTCATTGTCTTGACAAAAGAAAGCTTCACTTTTGGCAGGGACATAGTACGCAATTTGATTTCCATATCGTGAAGCATAATCCGTATATGCTTTTGTCAAAAAAACAGAGAAAGAATGGTAGCAATGGAGAAACCACAGATTTTCATTTTGAGAATCAATATGCTCACGGGAGGCATCGAGCTTAAACGGAACATGGCAGACAAGTGGCACGCTCAGATGTACTCCGGTGGGTAGATAAGAATAAAATGCCCCTTGTTTTGTGAGCTTTGGCAATTCATCCGAGTTCGGAAAGATAATTTGCATCTTCAGTGCACGTGTTGTAAGCTCTGTTTCACTCCCGTAGCGCGAGATACACTGGTTACGGTCGAAGATGATCGGCACGGTGTAACGAACACATTGAATCGAATTGTTCAGGTTGTAACCTTTTCTTGAGGCAAGTTTGGCACCAATAACAACATTTTTTTCAATTAATCCTTCATCTTCACCTGAAATCGACCGTTTAGAAACAGAAAAGGTAAGAGAATCAAATTCGTCTGTAAAAAAGTGAAGCCGAGTAAGCTTATTCAAAAAGAGAATAGGATTATTTTGAAAAACAGAATTAGGCCGACCATACATTCGTGCAATTTTTTCATACGTTTTTCGAACGAGAGCTGGATCCACAAACAAGGTCAGTCTTGTACCCTGAATCTCCTTATATCGCTCATCATAAACGGGGACAGGAACACAGAAGTCGCTACGGTCAAGTTCAAATGAAAATTTCCCGCTTTGAATCCAAACGCGATGTGCCACACCAAAAACAGATTTGAACCCAATTCCTTTCTCACCAATTTGAGTTTTCCCATCCTGCACATTTTTAGCAGCTTCTGCAATGCCAGTAACGGCAAAAACATTAATAGGAGCAAAACCGATTTCATTATACGTTAAAATAATTTGGCCATGGCTTTCGCTGAATTTAATATCAAGTGCACAGTCAGACGAATCGATGAAATCGCAGTCATCTACATTCTGAATCAACTCAAAAATGTACCGTAAGCTATTGTCATAAACGCCATCTTCACCCGTTGACAGCATCGAAGTGATCTGCTTCATGAAATTTGTTCCGTGAAGCTGGTCATTTGCAGAAATGGAAGAACGAAAGCTGTTTAGCAGATACAAATAGTCCTTGTGATCCTCTAGTGTTTTCACCTCATTAGAGGCAGTATTTTTGAGTCCATCTCGCATGTTAAGAAGAATTGTGCTTGTAAAATCTCGATAGTCCATGTCGAGATAGGCAGTTCTGAGTTCCTGAAAGTTCATTTTTTACCTCCGCACTTCAACAACACCATTGGCGAGCAGACTGATATGAATATCGGTTTGACGCATAGCACTTTTGATTTTTTCAATTTTTGCATCCGATAATTCTTGAGCCGCATCCAATTGAGCTGCTTTCATTTTTTTGATACTCGGATCCATTGCCGCGGTGACCGCAGCTTCAATTGCGTGTTTCTGAATATTAAAGCTGCTTTGAAGGCTTTCGATTCGATAATTGGCAACAGCCTGCGCATCTTGCAGATACTTTTTCCGAGCTTCCATCCAATAGAGTACTTGCTTTTCTTCAAGAGCTTTCCAATTGTCTGAAAAATCACCGGTGGCAGATGTGTTTGAAGCCGCATTCAAAAGAATATCCGTTAATTCATTTTCGATGCTTTCATTTTCGCAGACATAGATGATTCGTACCTTGGGAGAAAGCCCAACGTATTGCCATGCGTAAACAGAGAAAGCGTGACTTCCGACCGGGAGTTCATCCGATTGATACTGGAGCGATAGATGCGAGCAATTATTTGCTGCAAAGAAGGCGGCAGCCTGTCGGACAAGTGGATGTACAGCAGAAATCAGCGTAACGGATTCATTTCTTTCAGCAGAGAGCTTTGCGGCATCGGAACTAAAAGTAATAGGAAGGTTGGGCTTCTGACCTTTCAGGAATTGATCCCAATGGCGTTTCAATGCAGATGTCAGGACGGAGAGTTTCTGACAATCTTCTCGAATTGTTATACGAGCAGCTGAAGACAGCCTCAGATTTTTAACATCTCCCTCTCCAAAAATGCAATTTCTCCCGATTTGCGCAGTCAAATAATGTTGGACAAGAGTTTGAATGCATCCGGCAGATAGCCAAGGAGATTCAGCATCCTGAATTTCTTGAGAAACCGTATAATTTGTCAAATCAAATCCGAACAGATCTCGTTGCTCATCTTCAAGTTTCGTAAGATACTGCGCCTTGCGAACTTCATTATCGGCGATAGCCTCTAATTTCTGCTTTTGCTCGGCATCTGTTAACTTGGAATCAAGAGCGATTTTTTCAATTTTGCTTCCAATCTCTCCCAGAATTTCCTCACAGTCGCCTACACTTCGCTCGAACACACCAATACGCAGTAAGCAACGAGAATAGATCTCAGAATCAACGGTTTCTTCTGTGATAAGATTACAGATGTTGACAACTTCACTTTGCTGCCCACGTCGGTCAATTCGACCAATGCGCTGCTCGATTTTCATGGGATTCCAAGGGAGATCGTAGTTGATCATCATATTGCAGAATTGGTAATCCAAGCCTTCAGATCCGACCTCGGTAAAAAGTAGGATATCCAGCGCTTCTGGATCTTCCCGCGGTAATTCAAATCGAGTCCGGAGCATTAGACGTTCTTCATCCTTAATGCTTCCGTTAATTTGGGCAACACGAAGTCCGGCTTCTGTAAGTTTGCGCTCTACATAATTCAATGTGTATCGGAAAGTGCTGAACAACAGAATTTTATTGTTTTCATCCTGTTGTTTTTCCATGACAATATCGAGCATAGAATCAAATTTTGGATCTTGTGCTGGAAGATTATCTGCCAGAGCGAGGACGTTCTGCGCGAGATTTTTAAGGGAATCTACAGTAGAGTTATCGAGGTTCAAATCTTCGACATCAACCTCTGGGTCGTCAACGAGTTGCTGGATACGATGGTTGAGAATATCTTTGATATGCGGAGCAAGACCAAACACACAGCTGCTAGCCTGTCGCTTAATCGTACTCATCATAAAGGGAACCGATGATATGTTATGCAGCATAGAAAGGGCAATCTGCTCAAAACGCAAGAGTTCCTGATAAAGTTCCCGCTGCGGTTCGGTAAAGGAAGTTGAAAGGGTATGCGTATGGCGAACGCAAAAGTCCTGAATATCCTTCCTTCGGGTTCGGTTCAGCATGGAATCGAAAGAATGTAACGATTCCACATCAGAAATAAGTTGAACGCGTTCTTCGCGAGTAAACGTGTCCTTTTCCAGTCTTTTCAGAATATCTTGATAGAGGGGGTTCTTTGAAACAACATTTTCGCCCCAGCGAGTTCCTGCAAGATCGATCAATTCAGAACTGGCGTTCTCTTGCCAATGCTTTTCGGCGGACCGAATGATTCTGGAGCATTTGGAAATATAGGCATTTGGCTCAGACATTGCATGAAACGTGGCTTTATCAATCACAACATCTGGGCGAAGAAGATTCAATAGCGCAAACAAATCATTGTCGCTGGTTTGAAGCGGAGTGGCTGTCAGCATAACGACCGCAGAAGCGTGGTCGCAAAAATATTTTACGCATTTATAAGCGAATGCCTTGTCCTTTTCCATGCTTCCATTTCGGATATGGTGTGCTTCATCCACAATCACAAGATCAAAATGAGGAGCAGGATCAAGGTCTTTTAGTCCAATATTGCTGGCAATACGCTGTTTCGTACCGTTATAGGTGCGGTCATCCAAAATAGAGTAAGGCAGAATGATCTTTCGGCTGCGTAAAGGCCACTCCCCATCTCGGTTGCAGTCATTAAGCGTTTCCCGTAGAGTTTCGCCATTCAGTGATGTGAATTCCTCATCAAAACGTTTCATTTCAGATTCCCATTTTCGCTCTGTTACAAGCGGCTTAGGGCAGATGATTAAAGCACTTTCCAGTTCATTGCGAGCCTCCAGTTCCTTAATGATAAGGCCTGCTTCAATGGTTTTACCAACACCGACACTATCGGCAATCAGGATACGAGGCTCGTCCGCTTTAATCAACTTGAGGGCAGGACGAAATTGATATGGAACAAAGTCAATCTTTGCGGAATTCAAGGAGTAAAGGTTACTTGTACTGGGGTTGTTGATTTCGTAGGCCGTCAAGCTATTGCGAAAATCTTCGATGGTATTCCAGCTGATAGCGGGAGAATCATCTAAAAGCTGAATTTGACCATCATAAAATGTATGAATTCCTCCATCTATAAAGACTTCATATTTGTGCGTGTCTCCGATAGATTCCACGGAAAATACCATTCCGATCTTAGTGGGGTCACTCGTGAGAGAAACCTTGCTCTTTTCGTGGATGCTATTTTTGACGGTGTGAGATGCTGTTAAAATATGGCTCGTATCCGAGGCAGAGAATTCGCCAGCATCAACGGTATCCATCAAGGCTGCGACTTTTTCGCACTGTTGGGAAGAAGCTCCAATAAATTGAAAAAAATCTGATATGGTCTGGAGGTCGTCTTGTATACTTGCAATGGAAGGCAATGTGCCAGCGAGGTGAGCCCATGCATTTCGGACGCGCATCATGCGTCGAACGGTTTCGCGATCTTTTGTAGGCAAATATGCAAAATCACGCATGGGATACCAGTTTTTATCGATAATACGAAGCAAGGCGGCAAGGTCAAACTGAGACAAATTAGTATAATTTCTTTCCTGAGCAAGTTGGCTCTGGTTAAAACTCAGACTAGAAAGGACGCATTCGTTCCACCATTGCTCGGATATCCGTGGGAGCATTTTGCTAAGCCATAGGCAGCATAAGTCAGTGGCAGCGTAGAGTAACTCATTGATTTGCCCGATAATTTTCATCTCGTTCATGATGTAAACAACTCCTCGAATTGCACAATATCGACTGCCTCAAAGTAATGTCGAAGGATTTTTTGTTAAAAGTATAACATCATCTTAGTTTGTATTCAACAAAAAACTGTATATTACGGACAAACTTGTTGAAATGTGCATGGCTCCTTACGGATTCTGCTTTAAATTATCTGTTCTTTCATATCCGATAAACAGTACTATAAGAAAAACCTCGTCAACGAAAGAAAAATTCTGTTGACGAGGTTTGATAGAACAAGATTAGAATAACTTATAAAACACTCGGTTCCCAGCTTTCCTTGCTGCCAGCAATCCCATCTCGTGGAACTTCATCACGAATGTCCGGATCGTGGCATAGGCAGCATTGCGGAAGTCTTTTTCCAGCTGTTTGGTGGTGAACTCCTCTGTTCCGTAGGCAGACAGAACATACTCCCAGAGCAGCCGTTCTTTCTCGGTGATCTTTCCTTCTGCAAAGGCTGTCTGGTACACCTGAAGATCAGCCTGTGGCGGTGCTGCATCCACTTGCAGACGGTTATAGACTTCGTTGCAGAAGTAGGACAGGAACGGCGTTACGTCCGTGTAGCCGGAGATAAGAGCATTCTTTTCGACACGGTCATAGGCCTTGTAGTAAGCTGCCTTGCTCTCGGCAATATACCGGGAAAATGGCGTGAACAGTGCTGCGGGATAGCCCTGCTGAACAAGATACCAAAGGTGGAGCAACCGTGCGGTGCGGCCATTGCCATCAAAGTAAGGATGGTAGTAGGCAAAGGCAAAGTGCAGGATCGCCGCTTTGTGCAGCTCGTTGATACCATCCTTGGCATTGGCGAAATCGACCAGTCGTTTCATAGCATCCGGGAGCTGCTGCGCCGGAAGTCCCTCCCGGCTCTCTTCACCGCCCACAACATAGACAACATCGTGCCGGTAGAAATGGTCAGGCAACAGGCGGTCTTCATCCGGCAGATAGTCGCCGGAGCTGATTTGGTAAAGCTGGTGCAAATTTTCTTCCGTGATCATATTCTGGCGGTCAGCAATGAAGTCCAAACCACGCTTCATGCCATAAATACGGGATTCTTCCTCGTTGCGAGGGGCGTAGCCGTTGAGGATATGCCGGATGCTGTTGCGCGAGGAATGGATGCTTTCGATCTGGAAGGTTGCATGAATTTCCTCGGTCATGGCCTGCAAGCCAAAGGACTGATTGCTTGCGGGAACAGAAAGAAGCTGCTTCATGCCGTTGGTGGAGATTTGAGCCAGATTGGGCAGATAGAACAGTTCATCACTGGAAAAATCATCCAAAGGCAGGGGCTTTGCGAAGTTTTGCCGAAGCAGTTTTGTAAATTCATTGACACTAGCGATGGAATACTTATACTCCATCCGATCCAGCTCAAACAGATGCTTATCCGAAAGCATTTTTGCAAATTTTGCCCCATCCATTCCTGTCACCTCGTAACTGATACATATTGATACCAATTGGTATCAATATACTGACAACCAACAAAAAAGTCAAGTAAGTAAAGCTGATTCAGACCTTACTCGATGCGCTTTCCCTTAAAATTGGCTACATTTTAAGGGAAAAGCAAGGCGATTAAGGGATTCTGCTTTGAAAAAATTTGAATGTCCCCAAAGGGCAGGTATGTACGGCGACAAACGCTGACTTAAAGTGAAGGGGAGGTGAGCTTTGCCCTAACGTTGTTATAAATGATACTAATTGGTGTCAGCTGACTTCTGATATTCAGCCATGATTTTTCTTGCTCTGCCGCGGGTGGTGTCGTCAAAAGTTTCATCTTCGCTGAAGCGCAGCCAGAAAGGATCTTCCATCAGGCAAGCATTGGTACGCTTTACGATTTCCCATGCGTTGTAGTCAGGCAGGCCCATCATCTCCAGAATCTCCTTGCAGTCCATCCGATTCCGGGGAAAGATGCGTTTCTTTGCCCAGACGACTACATCGACCAGCGGAACTTTGCGGTTGCTGCCGATAAAGAGGTTCAAAGGCAGGTCATACTGCGGCACGCCCTCATTGGCGCAGAGATACTGTCCATCTTCGCTCAGATGAGCGATTTCCTTTTCATCCATCATCAATTTCAGGTAGGCCATTTTATCACCCCATGGCAGATTTCAGGTAGTGTAGACGATATTTCAGGTACTGGCGGATCGCAGACGCTCTTTTTTCGCTCAGCAAGGCGAGAATCGGAGAAATTGCCTGAAGAATCTCCTGATACAGTTCGTCCAGATCGCGCACAGGCAGGACAGATTCATCCACCAGCTTAATCTGCTGGGCATGACGGCTGCGGAACGGCTTGGCTTTATCGAACTGGTAGCGGAGCTTGGTGTCGGTCAGTTCTTCGTCCGTTGCCCACGCAAGTAGACTGCCGCCGTTGTCGTAAAGGGGCGTCGGTTTTATGGAGGGAGTATTTGTTCCATTATCACGGATTATCAGGTCGAAATTATTTTCATGGCGGTCTTCGTTACCAATAAAAGCATCGAATGCGAGCATTTGGTAGAGCGCTTTTCTTCCATATAGTTTAAGTGCAACCTGAAAGTGAGTGCTAGATGAAGAATCTAATCCGTGAGAAAGGCAATAAGAATCTGCTAAATCAGCAAAATGGTACAATTGTTCATTGTCAGTTGTGAATTTTGGACAGACACTGACCACATTACAGGAATAGGTTTTAATATCTGGGAAAAATTTAGCAGGCATCAGCGTATATTTTACATGAGGCAAGTCTAGTGCCTCTGCAATCAGTGACGCCATGACCTCTGAATAGGGCTCATATCCAGCTGTTCGAGCCTCAGTAATAGAATTGCCTTTTACCATGACAAGCTGGTCGTCCACACGATACCAGCCCTTTGAGAGCATCCCACGGCTTGTCCGGGTTTCTTGCTTTTCGAGCAACTGAATGCTGGTCGGCGTTTTGATTGGGCTCATGGTATCACACTCCTTTGCTCCATTATACCATGTTCATACGGATAGACAAGAAAAATCATTGATACACAATCTCCCTCGTCACCACTACCTCTTCAGCCTGCGCTTTCAGCCCGTTCATATGGGCCGCCCAGAGGAGCTGTGAGCGTTCTTTGTCTGGCGCAGGGAGAGCTTGTCTGCCAAGGCCGCGATCGTGCGTCCTGCCTGCTCTGAGGCGGCTCTCTGGACTTCCTGCAAATGCGGCCAGAGCGTACCGTTCAGCAACATCCGGTTGTACAGCACAGGACGCTGATTCTTGAGATAGGCCAGCCGCATCCGGCCATATTTGCCCAGCGGCTCGGATCATCGGTCTGCGGCAGGGTGAGCAGGGGCAGCTGATACTCCCCAACCTGTGCGTAATGGATCTCGGTGCGGACGGCGTTCGTGTTCATCATGGAAATTCTCCTTTGCATTTTCAACGTGTGTTGTGGTCTTTGTGGAAAACAGCACTTACTTCTTCCGGCTCTGTGCGGTCAGCCAGTTGCCCTGCGCCTGATAGTAGTGCTCCATCGTGGTGGGTGCGTTCAGGATGGTGGTGCGCAGATAGGCCATGATGTTCTTGATGGGCTGGGTGGTGTTGGCCATCACGTCAAAGATGTACTCCACGTGCTGGCTGGTCAACTTATCCAGCCGGAGCCGGATGGCCTTTGTGGTCTGCGCCTGTTTGCCGATGTACTGAGTCTTGAGCGGACAGCAGTACATCTCCACGATGTTATCCAGCAGTTCTTGCAGCATCTCCGGGGCGTACCGCTTGGCAAGGATGTCGATTTCCAGCTTCTCCCGGAACTCCTCCCGCACCCGCGTTGCCATCTGGTCGAAATCCTCTGTTTCGGCTGTCTGCCCTGATAGATTAGTACTTTGTCTTTTAGTATTTTGTTGCGTTGCCTTTTCCAAATTGGGCTCAGCCAAATTTGGAAAATCCAAAAATGGTGAAGAACAAGGTTTCATGCGGCTTTTCGGACTTTTGGATGCGGACGGGTCCGACGGTTCGCCTTCCTTGCCGAGAACGGCAGGAGCGTCCTCAACAGGCGATTCATAAACCTGATAATCGTAGTCGATGATCTGCCCTTTGGCATTGCGGACTTTCTGACGGCGGACGTAGCCGTGTTCTTCCAGTTCCAGAACAGCGGTGCGTACACTGTCCAGACCATCCTTGCAACCAACGGTCAGTCCTTTCAGGCTGTAATCCCAGTCGTCCGGCAGGGAGAGCATATAGGACAGCAGCCCCTTGGCCTTCAGGGACAGCCTCTTATCCTGCAGGTGGTGGTTGCTCATAACGGTGTAGTTGACGTTTTTATTGACGCGGAATGTGGACATGGCGGCTTCCCTTTCAGCCCGGTTTGCGGGCAAAAGAAAACGCAGCATCTCCCGGCTTTCGGGAAACGCTGTGTTCAGACAGGGAAGCCTGCTGTGAGCTGGAACAGCAACGGCAGCACTGTAATATTCTAACGAACATCTAACGGAACTGCACCTGAAATGCAGCTCCTGACGCTCCGTGTGAAAGGAGGATTTTCTAACGGCACTTCGCAAAAAGTGGTTGATTTTTGCCTGTAAATTGCGATGATGGGCCACTTTTGCGAGGCTCAGAAAATGCTGGCAACTGCCAATGACAGCCGAACGAAACCAGTTTCATCCAACCGGTTCAAAGACTCGAAATCGTTTTGTCCTTAACCGGGCACGTGGGTTCGAATCCCACCATCTCCGCCAACAAAAGGCATCAGCTCAGGCTGGTGCCTTTTTATGTTCTCCAGCCATTAAAAAGAATGTATCAATATTTTTTGCTCAGAATCTTCTCAAGCGTATCCGCAAACCTGACATCCTGCTCCTTCGTCCGCTTTGGGCTCCCCTTGGGGTGCTTTCCGGCACGGAGGAGCTTTTTGTTTTCATACCGCCGCAGCATAAGAGCGTCTATGTTGTCGGCGGTGTACTCCAGACCATTCTGGTTCAGCACCCGGGCGCACTTGGCAAGACACATACTCGCCAGCCCGTAGTCCTGTGTCACGACCACATCCCCCGGTTTTACCCGGTTCACCAGCGCAAAGTCTACGCTGTCAGCCCCTTTATCGAACACCAATGTCTGAGCACCTTCCCGCTCGATTTGGTGGGAGGTGTCGCACAGGATGATGACCGAGATGCCGAACCGCTTTGCAATCTGCAACGTCAGATCGACCACCGGACAGCCGTCTGCATCGATCAGAACTTGTCGGGGCAAGACCCCTCCATTTGCTTCGCAAACGCGAATGGTCATGTGTGTTCCTCCATCACCCAGCGAAATGCTTTTGCGGTACGCAAATCGGCGTCTTTGAAATGCCCGCCGCTGTTCCATTCAAGGGTGCAGTCTGCGCCACGCGCGGTAAGCCGACTGTGCAGAGTGCGGATATTATCACCCACCGCAGCCATGACGGTGTTTTTCGTGCGTTCCTCCTTGTCGCCAAGGCTCAGATAAATGTGCTGCGTCTGTATCGGGTGCTGTTGTTCAAACTCCATCCAGCCCGGAAACCACACCGAGGGGGATGCAGCGGCGACACCGTAGAACAAATCGGTCTGGGTGGATGCCCACAGCGCAAACAATCCCGCCAGCGAATAGCCGCCCAGAATGATTTTGATGTTTTCCGAGAGTTCAAACTGTTGCTTCGGTGTTGGCATGACCTGTTCTGTCAGAAAGCGCAGGGTGTCCGCAGCCTTGCCGCCGAAACCTTGTTTTCCCCACACAGCAGGGGCTTCCCACGGGGAAAGTGCATCGTTCCAGCTTTCCACCGGGATAGCCGCAAACAAAAAGTGGTGCGCACTCTGTGCAATAGCGGTAACCTCGCTTTCCATGCTTTGCAGCTCATGTTCACCGGTCATTTGGAGCAGTAGGTATTTTGCATGGGCATCGCCGTAAATGCGGCAAGGTCTGTTCCCGATTTGCATTGTCTGT
>ERZ859817.901-NODE-901-length-14404-cov-2.602620_pt1 | contig 14404 bp, 13 predicted proteins | sample MGYA00509986_ERZ859817 | MGnify/ENA primary metagenome ERZ859817 (study PRJEB30046, sample SAMN00715155) | human gut metagenome | study: EMG produced TPA metagenomics assembly of the A metagenome-wide association study of gut microbiota in type 2...
CATTATCAGTCTGGTAACTTTCAGGCTAAGACAACTCATATGTCCAAACGTGACTCTCGCGTATTACGCTACGCTCTTGTTAATGCAGCTTGTAACGTTATTAGAAACAACGCTACCTTTGAGGCTTATTACAATGCCATAATGACTAAATGCCAGTCTCACTACAATAACTTGGGCATTGAGCTGGCAAGCTTGTCAGAGTCATCTTGAAGATGCTCACTGACGAAGTAGAATTTAGCCTCTAATAAGAGATTTGTATACCAATATCGATAGATTATGAAAAACACACTAAGGGAGTTCTATTAAAGTCACCTTTTACCACCTATATAAAAAAGAAACTTTTTGCTAATTTATGGTTGACTTTTTATAGCTATTCTCCTTATAGCATCACTTTCTCAACATATTCTTTAATTTTGCAGAATTTTCATTTCCAATAACATTTTTTATTGTATTTTTTATTCCTTGCTTCATTTGTTCAGAAGTTGTAGCATTTCTATTTTTGTCAACAAGCATAAATCCTGCTTTTTTTTCATCTTCTGGATTTGTGAATATTTCAAAAATAATAGGTCTATCGCTATCTGAAATAAAACTGTCAACATTAGCTGAGAATTCTTCCTTATTTCTTGCAGAAATATATTTAAATCCTTGTGTTCCAGCCCATCCTTCTGCATTTTTAAAATGATTATCTGCTGCTATGTAAGAACTAACATCTGTTTTATACTGCAAATCACCAAGTTTAAACTCCACACCACCATTATTGTTCACCAATAATATTCTTACATTATCTTTTATATGTCTTATTCCTATTGCATTCATATCATAATAAAATGACAAATCACCAATAATTAGAAAACACAATTCATCAGTTACAACACTCTCTCCCAAAAAAGTTGATAAACAACCATCTATTCCAAATGATGCAACATTTGAAAAACACTTTATTGATTTATCAATATTGAACACCAACCAAGATCTCAAACTATTTAATATAGCATAATTCATATAACTGTTCTTAGGAATTTTATTGCACAATTGTTGAGCTGCAAATGTATTCGAAAATGGTAATAAAATATTTCTATCCAATCTATTATCATAGTCTTGCCATTTTTCAAAATAATCATGTATACTTAAATTATCATCCCAAGCATCAAAAAAATCATTTAACCCCATCTGATAAACACGAGTTAATTGGTTGTATGTATCAATGACATCACCATCTTTTGAAATTCTCCAATGCTCTTCAATATATTTACTTAAAGAAAATAATTTCCTATAGATATTATAATCACCTGTAATTCCCCCAAATGTAATTAAAACATCTGGTCTCAAATCCTTTGTGAAAATTTCATCAGAAGTACTTCCAACTAACAAATTGGCATTTATTGAATATTTTCCATGATAATTTGATAGGTGATTTGTATAAACAAAAGCATTATGCGACTCACAGAATTTTTCAATAGAATTATACTCATCCATAGATAAAGGCACATTTTCTCCAATAAGAATCATTATTTTCTTTTTGGAAAAATCAAAATCATTTATAACCTTTTCATATCGTTTTATCATTCTAACATCTGGCAATACAGCGCTATTGTCAAACACCCATGTTTCACTGTCAAGTTCCTCTATATTCAATTGAACTGGTCCATTTCCATGATGTGTTAACTCCAAAATTGCTTCATTTGTAATTCTCACACACATTGCCCTATCATATTCATCTTTAATCCTAGGAACTGAGAAACTTTTCTTTACACAATCAATCGGTAATGATGTCTGTATTGGACATTGCATATATTCCTGTGATAAATACATTGGATGCTTTGACATAGTTAATGCTAAAATAGGAACTCTCTTATAAAATGCTTCTGTTAATCCAGGTACATAATTTCTTGTAGCATTTGCTGTTGTACATGAAGTTGCAATAATTTCCCCTGTTTTTAAATATAGTCCAATAGCAAAATACATAGCACTTCGCTCATCCACAACCGAATAACATTTAAAAAAATCTCTTGTTGTACTGCTTGAATAACTGGAATATTTGATCCTCCTGGACTTATAACAATATATCTAATTTTATGTTTTTTTAACAAATCTACAACTATTCTAGCATTTTCCAAAATCGTATACATTTATTTATTCTTGTATGATAATTAGGAAGTTAATTATCACACGTTTCCTTTCTTTTAATATCGTGGTTCAATACAATTCAGATACTATGGACTTTTGATTTTTCCCTGTAGCTTGACTACTCAACTGGAGTGTATTGCCGCTACCTTTCCATCAATTGCAGAGAATAAAAGCTTCTTACACTCAATTCTCTTATTTTTTAAAGAAATTGATATTCTGTTATAATCCAATGACTGTCTATCGCCATCATTAAAATATCTATTTATTCCAAACTCAGAAAACAAATTATCAATTCTTGAATTTTGACTCGAGGAACTATTGTCATTAAAACGTTTAAATACCCAAAACTCTTTCTGAAAGTTTAAGGAAAATGCACACATATGAAAAGAATCCGTACAAACCATGGTTGCACCATTCACAGCTGCTACAAATTCCTTTGGACCAGCATTATTAATCACAACACCTTCTGATAATCTTGTTTCTTGTTCTGTAATTGGTAACACTACTATTTTAAGATTCATTTCTTTAGAAATATCTTGGATTTCCTTCATATGTTGAGCCATATTTCCCACAAAATAACAAAGTAAATATTTATCTGGCAAGCTTGAAGAAATATTATTCACTTCTTTAGAACAAATCTCCTTCCACTCTAAAGATGAAAGAAGAAGCGTCGGATCTAAAACAGTATCCACGGAACGTCTAATCATTTTACTGATGCATTTCGCTCCTTGCTGCTTCTCATGGAAATATAACTAAAATCACTTAAGTATTTGCAGTAAATCTTATGGCACTTCTTAGGTATAGTATTCACGCCTATACTTGACGCATATGATATTTTTCTGTATCCCTTCGGTACAAAGTCTAGCAAATACGTCGACTCCAAATAGCCAGGATTCCATACCTGATCACTTCCAACCACAAAAGTATTATATTTTGATAAAATTATTTTTTTGTCAGAAGGTGAATTCAAGTTAATTTTTCTTATATTTTCATAACATTTGTCTATATTTCTATTCTTTTCCGGTGTCACACCACCCTCTTTTTTTATCTTCGATCTAAGCTTTTTTATTGCTTTTTTCACAAATAGTTTTGAACTGCAATATTTTCTAGAGTATAGAAAATCACATTTATATTTTTGGTTTATAATTTCATATAAAGCAATTGTCTGTAGATTTGTTCCATAATTTACGGATCTTCCCCAGCCAACCAAGAGAACTCTGTTATCCATTTAATACCACCTGACTTATTATACTGTTTTGTGTTCTGATCACTAGTCCAGAAGCCGACATTTATCCATTAACATTCATTTGGCGAATCTATGCCCCAGCCAATCCGTCTTTTATTCCACGGATAAACGCCTTTCTTACTTCACCTTTGCTTCTAAAAACCCAAAGTATCCTTGTAAGTAAAACAAAAGGAAATGCTGTCCAATGAAAATAATTCTTATAATCTCTAACTAGCCAAAATCGATTGCGTGTCATATAGTACGTAGCAAATGGCGAATCTTCTCCGCTAGAAGATGCCCCAATTTTATGCCAAAGCTTAGCGTTTGGCACATAATTTACATTGATACCAGCCAAAGCTAATCTCACACAAAACTCTGTGTCCTCACAGTACATAAAATATTTTTCTTCTAAAATTCCAACTTTTTCAAATACTTCTCTTGGAATCATCATACAACATCCTGTAGCAAAAGTACATTTTTGAATTTTAGAATTCTTTGTGTCTTTTTCCCCTTTTTGCCAGTGTTTTGCATTTCCTGTACTTTTGTTAATATCACCCCCACCATACCAAATAACATCCGGATTTGAGTAATATAGCATTTTCGGTACAGAAATTGAATCCGAAGAACAGTTTTCAACTAAATGACGAATCATATCCTTATCAATTTCTGTGTCATTATTTAGAAGCATGATATGTGTATATCCATGCTTCAAGGCATAGTGAATTCCAAAATTATTTCCACCAGAAAAACCACTGTTTTCCTTGCTTTGAATTCCTATTACATATGGGTATTTTTCTAAAATCAAAGATAATTCATTAGAATGCGATGCATTATCAACCACTATAATATCCGCTCCATGTATGGATTTAATACAATCAAGCGTATCATTCAGACCGTTATAATTAACTAACACAACCGCTATTTTGTCATTATGATTATGTCTCATGCTTTACACTTCCCTCTATTTATTGTATATGCGATCATCAGTCTGGTATATTAATGTTACATTTAGCATGTACAACAGAATCCAATAATAATTAGACTGAAAAGTTTCATGACATATCAAAAACGGAATTATAATGCATTGTAACATTTTAAATTTTTCATTAAATTCTTTGCGAAGAACTATTGAGCCTAAGAATACAATCCAAAAGAATTCACCTGCTACCCCCAACTCAACAGCTGGTCTGTAGAGGCCATTTACTGTCAATCCATCATAATAATTCTGCATTGATTTAATAAATTCGGATGCAGTTCCTATTCCTGTTCCAAAGAACGGCTTCTTGGCCCACGCATCAGCTAATACATCTCGTCCACCTCTAAAACGTACATAACCAGAAAAATTATCAGTATTATAAACGAAAATTTCTTGCAGTCTTTGAGTAAAATAGGCTCCAACAGGTGTTTGCAATAATGCAATTAGTACAGCTATTCCTGCAAGCAGAATTAATAAAATTCTGCCTCGTAATACTTTGTTGTCTAATTTCCTAATAGCGTAGAACAAGAATCCCACAATCAATATAATGAATCCGGTTCCTGAGAAAGTCAAAATCATTGCGATCGCATTAATTAAGATCCAACTGGCTTTGGTCTTTTTTTTATATGAAGTATCTAGAAACTTCAATATAAGTAATAATAAATTTATAGCCAAAAACTGACTAAAAAAAGATGGCTCTCTAAAAATTGCATTAGATCTGTAAAAATACTGACCAAGAAATCTTACACGGTTTGTCCAATTGTACCCTGTCACCATGTGTCCATCTATAACTATATCTGAAAATGGTAAATTATAAATTCTAGCAGCAAACTGATAAATTCCATATACAGCAATAACATTCATTATTTTAGAAAAAAATTCCATATGTGATTCAAATGTTTGTTCCTTCTCACGTCTTGTTGTGACAATAAATACCATAAAATACATAATGGACAACATTAGTGAATTAGAATTTTTAAATCCTGTAACACAATAATTTATGATAAGATACACCACCATTAACAATGCAGCTTTCACTGATGCATTGTTTTCAATCTTAAAACATCTCATTTCATTTTTGGCTTTGCTCAACACTGCTAGTATTGTTACTAACGTAAATAATGTTATTGGATACGTTCCCACATAAGCTAGCGCATATGCATCAAAAAATATGGATAATATCCATATTTTCATAATGCCATTTCCCTGATTACCCATTAGTACCTACCTTTTTAAATAAGTTTTCATATTTATCCCCCACTGAACTCCATGTATAATTACGCTCAAAAATACAGTAAGCATCATCTATTCCCCTACCACTATTTAACATTTCTACACATAGATTGCTAAATTTTATTTCATCATCTGCTACAGGAATTGTTTTTCCGTCTTTATATAAAGTTCCTTCAACACCTATTGATGTCGAAACAATTGGTTTCTTGTAGCTAATCGCTTCCAAAAGCTTAATCTTTACACCTCCACCATATCGAAGCGGAAGAACAACAAGATCAGCATGTGTATAATACTCTTCTACACTCTCTACGCCACCGATAACTGTAATGCTATCAGAAGCAAGTTTTTTTATAGCATCACTAGGATCTCTTCCTACAATGTAAAATTTTACATCAAGCATTTCCTTTTTAATGTTAGGAAATACCTCTTTTGAGAACCATGTCACTGCATCAATATTAGGTTCTGCAGACATTTTTCCTACAAACAAGATGATTTTTCCATCTTGATTCTTATTAATTCCATCATCTTTTTTTCTACTATCTGCTCCAACCGGAATAAGCTCTAGTTTGTCCTTAAATCCCATCCACTTTGAATAGTATTCCTTGTCATCTGTAGACACAAATGTGACAAATGAAGGATTAATACATTTTACAATATGTTCTTCGTACTTCTTTAATCGACCTGCATCAAAACGATAAGCGAACTTCTTTATTTTATTTGTAGCACTTTCCGAAATCTGACGATAAAATTTCCATTCAACATTATGTTCATTAAGTATTACTGGAGTTCCTTTCAAGTCTAATCCTACCAGATCTATTAACATATGCGGAAAATCGACATTGATAATATCTATTTTTTCTTCATCCAGACACTTTTGAATATCCCTTTTCATGTTTGGAATATTTCTGGATGCAACTGTGTAAGGATACCTCAAAGAATTAAATAATACTGGTATAGTTTTTTTTCTTCTATACGGATGAACTTGTTTGCAATATTTTTTTAACAACTGAATTCCTTGCTCATCGATATCTGAATCATATGGGAAAAAAAGATAAACTTCATGGCCACGATTAGTCATTTGCTCTAACCGCTTAAACACACCTATTCTGCCACCTGTATTAGCTGGTAATATACATTCTAAAGTCATCCATAAAATACGCATCTATTCACACTCCAATACCTCTGCAAATGCATTCTTTGCAACATTCCAGGTAAAATTCTTTTCTATAAACCGGCTAGCATTGATACCGATTCGAACCCGTTCCTCTTCATTTGTCAGTAGTTCAACAACAGCTTTCGCAAACTTATTATCCTCATTACATATAAGCCAATCTCTACCATCTACAGCATCAATATTTTCAGCTCCAATAGATGTTGTAACAACAGGCAACCCTAAAGACATCGCTTCTAGGTTTTTTGTTTTGATACCACTACCAAATGTCATAGGACACACAAAAGCTTTACATTTTTCAAGATACTCTTTAACGTCTGGTACTTGACCCGTAAATATTATATTTTCAGATGCCAGATTTTGTAGATTTTCTGAAACTCCACCTCCAATTACCAAGAATTTTACTGTAGGTTCACTCTTTAGAATATCTGGAAATATATCGCTAATAAAATGACGAACCGCATTTTCATTATGTGCAACACTCATGGCTCCTAAAAAGCCTATGACTTGTCCATCATTTCCCGTTTTTCTATATGCAAAAGTATCCGTATCTACTCCTATAGGGATAGCAAATGCTTTTTCTTCTCCTAGTTCTATATTGAAATCTTTTGCTTCTTGTGATGCAACAAATACCGTCTTTTCACATTCTCGTCCCATCTCCAATTCATATTTTTTCAAAAGTTCTATTTCTGTTTTTACAACATATTTTTTTATAGGGTGAAATAGCATTATCCTTTGTAGAATAGATGGAACTGTATTTAAAAAAGCACCATATGGGTTAATTCCATTCAGGTCATTATCTAATTGCCGTTGATATCTAAGAGAAATACGATCATCAAGATCAGCAATTCTAAACGCATCAATGTCTTTAATATAGTCTGTACTTCGTACCATATCGCCAATGACAATATCTGGTTTTTCTTCTTGCACTAATTTATCAACAGCATCTTTAGCAGATTTACTCCAAAATAGAGAAACCTGCATTGGCTTTTTCTTTCCGATTAAAGAATTCATTGTAATATTCTTTAGCTTCTCTTTACTAGTCGCTTTTGGCAGTATTTCAAGACGTTCAATAAAATCAGGCTTCAAATTGGGATCATCTCCACCTTCCAAGAATGCTGCAACTACTAACCGATACCCCAATTCTTCTGATAAAATGCGACAGTAATGATATAAAGAAGTTTTTCTTCCAGACGATGCTGGAAATGGAAGCCTTGGCATTACAAATAATATCGCCTGTTTTTTCTTTAAACTTTTCATTACTCTTCGTTTTCCTTTTTATTCTCCAAAAAAATAATCCTCAAGCATCAAACACCAACAATGATAAATTGGTAGGTGCAATTCTTGAATCATATATGTCTCCATATTTGGAGCCTTAACAGTTACATCTGCTATTGCAGATAACTTACTATCATTCTGACCAGTAAGACCAACTATTTTCATTCCCTTTGCTTTTGCAACAGTTGCCGCATAAAGTATATTCTTACTATTACCAGAAGTTGATATTCCAAGGAATACATCTCCTTCTTTTCCAAATCCATTCACTTGCTGTGCAAAACATAGAAGCGGCTCACAATCATTCATATAAGCTGTAGAAAGTGCCATGTGTCCATCCAAAGCTATTGCTGGCAACGCCATTTGAAGATTCTCAGCAAGAACCTTTCCAAGTTCGGGCTCTGTCTCTATCAGTTTATTTGCATATTTATCATTTGTTTTACGAGGTAATTTGAATCCCTTCATTAACTCACCCACAATATGCTCCGAATCTGCCGCCGAACCACCATTTCCGGCAATAAGGAGTTTTCCCCCATTTTCATATGACTCCTGCATAACTAAATATGCATCAATAATGTTCTGTTCTACACTTTCAAGTATTGGATATCTCTTAATCAGAAGATTCACTTGTCTCTGTAATCTTATATTCATTTTTTCCATTTTTATAACCTACTATTCTGCCTGGTACAGCTACACATATCGCATATGGTGGGACATCTTTAGTTACAACCGCATTAGCGCCTATAACCGAGTAATCCCCTATTTTAATATTTCCCAATATAACTGCACCAGCACCAATAAAAACACCACATCCAATAATTGGACAACTTCCATCACAAATACCATTAGACCATTTAGATCCAATTGTTACATTTTGACTTATCGTACAGTGTTCCCCGATAACTGCATTATCATGTACAACACACCCAAGACCTCTATGAAGAAAAAAAGCACTATTAGCTATTGTTGCTTTTGCAGATATTTCATTTGTTCCCAATATAAAGCTAATTCTTTAAAATATTTTTGCTAATCTGAGGTGTATCCCCCCCCCAGGGAAAATTATGCTGATTTTCTATAGAATCCCCAGTACCCCATTACAAAATATGCTCCACAATTTCCAACAGGCTATTTCCTGTTATACTTTGATTAAAATTTCCCTCACCAATAAGCGCTGTTTTGCATCCAGCAACTTCTCCTGCCTTAATATCATTTTCTCCGTCACCGATCATCCAAGACTGTGAGAGATCAATATTAAAGTCTTCTGCTGCCTTAAGAAGCATTCCTGGCTTTGGCTTCCTGCAATCGCAATCAAACTTCAGTTCTGGAATTTCTCCTTCATAGCCTTTATGTGGGTGATGTGGACAGAAGTAAATCCCGTCAAGATAAACACCCTCTAAGCCAAGAAGAGTCTCCATCTTATTGTGAATTTCCTGTAGTTCTTCCCAGCCAACTTCCCCTCTGGCTATCACAGGCTGATTGGTAACTACAATAGCAAGGTATCCACTTCTATTGATTTTACCAATCGCCTCTGCCACACCTGGTAGAAGTTCAAATTCGTCAATATCTCTCAGAAATCCAACATATTTATTGATGGTTCCGTCACGATCTAAGAAAATAGCTTTTTGTTTTCTCTTTAAATTTTTTCCTGCTACTACTCCATCAGCAAAGTCCTTACAAACAGCCTCATAACGGTCAGGCGTTCCCATATCCTTTACATACTCTGGACTGTCATAACAGAACATCTTTCCAGTTCCAGCAAGAGGCTTCAAAAGCTGACGATCCAAGTCAACCTTTGCACCTTCTGGTCTAACTTCTAATATTTCTGGTGACACTACGTGAAGACCAGCATTCACCCTGTTCTGGTAATACTTAGGTCTTGCATCTTCTTTTGTAAGCCACTGTTCTACAGCGCCAGTCTTATCCGCGATAATCAAACCACTATCATACGGATGACTATTCGGATGAGTAAATAACGTAACCAGTCCCCCTTTTTCTTTGTGGAACTTCACAATTCGATTGAAGTCTATATCAAAAATCGAATCAGCATTCAGCAAAAGGAAATCTTCAGTTAATTTATTCTTTAACTCAAAGAGAGCCCCGGCATTACCCAAGGGCTGCTCCTCTACAAAATATTCAATATGTACTCCAAAGTCTAATCCATCACCAAAGTAGTTCATGATGATGTGGCCAAGATGACTAACGGTGATAATAAGATCTTTGAAGCCCTGCTCCTTCAAGCATTGGATTTCTCTTTCCAGTACAGGAATCCCATCAATCTCAATCATCGGTTTTGGTATATCACTTGCCACAGAGGAAATTCTGGTTCCTTTTCCTCCGGCCATAATCACAACTTTCATGCTCATTTCTTCCCCTCTGATCAGTCTCTCTGAATCCACTCTTCCGGACTGTAGTGGATCACTCTTGTTCCACCATCTTCAAATTTAAACGGAATGTAGAGTAGATTGTGCACTGCTGCCATCACTTTCTCTTGGTATTCTGGCTGAACATAAAACACAAGGAATCCACCGCCACCAGCACCAAGAAGCTTTCCACCGAGTGCACCAGCTTCAATCCCTTTCTGATAGAACTCATCAATACTGTTTGTTGAAATAGATCCGCCTGTCTGTTTTTTGAGTTTCCATGTGTGGTCAAGAAGTCGGCCAAAGTCATCTAAATCTCTTTTCTTGTTGGTAAGGACTTCTTCTGCCTCATCAACAAGAGCCAACATCTCTTTTAACTGTGCTTCTTTCTCTTTAGCAGATACATTGTTTGCTTTCTGAACATCAGAAGAGAAACGAGTGAATCCGGTAAAGAACATCATCAAGTTATTGTTCAGTCTCTTCTTTCTCTCTGGGCTGATAATAATAGGAAGAACCTCATAGCCATCAGCATTGAAGTTAATCCTGTTAAAGCCACCAAAAGATGCCGCAATCTGATCTTGCCAACCACCGGCTTCATCACATAGAATTCTCTCTAAATAGATAGCCTCATCTGCAAGCTTCTTCTTATCTGCATATTTTCCCTTTAACGCATAAAATGCGTTCAGCATACCAACAGCAAAAGAACTGCTAGTTCCTAACCCTGAACGAGCTGGAAGATCAGCTTCGTATGTCAAACGTAATTCATGCATGTCCAACATTTTCATTGCATTACGAATTGCCGGATGCTGGATAGCCTCTATATCAGTCACACGCTCTGTCTTTGAATAAGACAACTCTGTACTGTAATCAAAGAATCGAGGCAAATGACGTACATTCACATAGCAATACTTATCAAAAGTTGTGGAGATAACGGCTCCTCTGTTTTCTTTAAAGAAACTCTCCATATCGGTACCGCCGCCAAAAAATGACATGCGGAATGGTGTCTTTGTAATAATCATTTCAATTTCTCCTCTTTATCTTTTGGACAACCAGTCCATATCAAATATCCAGATTATTCTGGATAGCTCAGCTGATTCTCCTAACATCAAAAGCCCCCACTACACCCACGCAGCAGATACTCTTTATCTAACATTTCGCCCTTATCAACTTTTCTTTGTAGCCACAACTACATTTTTGATAAGTTCATATCAGCCCCTGTCCTTACTCCCAGTAATCCCAAGAATTGAAATACATTTCTCTTACAAACTAACTTTGCTAATCCTTCTTCTCCACAACCTCCAGTCCCACAGTCACCCCAACCTTGTCCCCGAACATCTCCACATTCAGGGTTGCAGCTCTTTTGTGCCTGTTTATCTTGCAGATCATGGCTTCTTTCCCTGCCAATGGTCCATCTGTGATAGTTACCTTGTCTCCCTCAATCAGACCGCAGGACATAGCTATTTCGTAATTGTCATTGACCATTTCCCTAAATAGCTCTTCCTTGCTTCTTTCAATTGGCACGAAGCTGTCCTTGTCTCTTCCGAGCAGGCTTGTGAATGCAGGTACTTTTTTCAGAGCCTCATATACCTGTTCCGGTGTGTCAGTGTCTATGAATATGTATCCTGGAAACATTACCTTGCTCTCCTGATGCCACTTTCCATAGAATTTCTTAACCTTATTGAACCTGAGTACAAATATATCGTTATACGTCGTTCTATTGACTAATTTAGAGCAGTAGTCTTTTATAACACTCTCTTTTCCAGTCTCTACCTGAACTGCTACCACATAATAATTTTCCTTTCCGGATTCTTTAATCCTAAAAATGGGTAAGCTTCGCCATTCTGTCAGCAATGCTGGCAGATTAACTATCTACATATGACCACTATAAAAATAAACGTGACAAAGCAACGATTTATCCTTGCAAGCTTTTTTCTATCAATTATTCTTATGGCACTTTCCATGCCAGATGTTTTGCAGCCGTAACTATATATTAGCCTAGGGCAAAATACATCGTTCAATATTCTATCACCTTTGACTATATTCGTCAATGTTTTACATAATAATACTTTTCCTTATCCTCAAAACCTGTTATAATCATCCGTCATATCTTTATCAGTATCAACACCTATATAATCATAGCATAATCTCCTATTCATAACTCTCCACAGCTTATACCATGAATAATCGTTCTTACAGGCTGTTCCCCTACATATTTTTCCAAACTGGGAATCACATGTACGCCATGATTCCTGAATGGAATTGTATAATTCACATTTTTCTTTTCTCGTATAAACTTCAACGCAATAGTCATCTGACCCTTCTGCAATCCCCAGATACCCTTCCATATCGTCATCTAGAATTATTACATGCCTGCCATGTCTTATATCAAATAAAGGTGCTGACAATCTGCCCATATATTTTTTACATTTATTAAAGAAGTTCATGTATCTTTTTATAAATGTTGTCATATTATATATGTCATTGCTGTCACGGTTATCATCTGGCTCATAACTGATGCAGTTGTCAGTACATTTTGATATATGATAATCCACGAGCGTTCTCCAAGGTCTTTTTATCTCTGAATACCCTCTTTCCTCGAGTATAGATATAATGCAATTGCACAACATTGGACTGCAATTATATTTATTAATTATTTCACGTGCTTCTGATATTGTAATTTTATCTTCCTCCAGTGCCAGCTTGACATGTACTTTGTCTTTATCCCCCATGCGTGCTTCTGCAACAGCATTATCTATCTTTTCGAATAATATTTCTATCAGGACTTCATCTGGCATTATTTCTAATGGATAATGCTCATTTTCAAAGAATAAATCTATCCAGTTCTTTAATGTTTCCTTGACAATGTCTTCCAGCGAATAACTTCCTCCATATTTTATACTTACAAAATAATCCCATTCGTTCTTAAACTGTTTTATAAATACATCATTTTTTCCTTTTTTTATTATATAGAAGCCAAGACATGAAAAATCAGTATTCTTGCCATCAAAATATGCTATTCCAAGCTTCCACATCTGAGGAAATAAACTCTTTTTTATAAACCACAATTCATTATCAAGCAATCCATTTATATAATCTGACATTTTCTGAATTTCTTCCGGTACTGTTCTCTCTTCTTCTGGTAATAAAAAGCAGTCACTACTCTTAAGGTTATATTTATACGACTTATATATGCTGCGAAGGTTTTCTCCCCATTCATCTATATCTGTTACCTCGTCCTCATTACTAAAATATATTGTCTTTTCTTTCTGGCAGCCAACATCAAGTTTAAGACAATAACGCTCATTCATATACTTCCAGTATATATGTTCATTTTTAGAGTCTACAAGTATTAAAAGAACAGGATTCAGTGTAATCCCCTGCAGCACAACATTTACACATTTTGTTTCACAGGAGTATTTATATGGATATTGTGTATTATCTCTGATATTACTATTGTTATAATCATGATTCAGGGATTTTATCTGCACCTCAAATTTTGCAATTGGATTTATCTTATTTACCGCATCTTCACACAATTCTATAGCACCATCGAGATTAGGCACTTTATCTCCCGATGAGATGTGTGGAATAAGGTATTTGGATTTTAATATCCTTCCTTCAAGATAATTAACCGCCAGGCTGTCATATTTATAATTCTCATCATAGCCACCTATGTTCTTTTCTCCCATATTTATTTTCCCCCATATTTCTAAAGTATCTTGATATGTATTTCCACTGTTGTTCTGTCTTACATATCCAAGTATTTCAGAAACCATATCATCAAGAACCACCTGCATATTTTGTAATCTGCTCTATAAACTCTTGTTATTCCACTTTAAACCTACTCAACTTCCCAATATATGCCCTTTCGTAGGTCTTTTAACACCACTTATCCCTCTTGCTCCTGCTAATAGACCTACTCAATCTCCATCAATCTTTCATTGAGTAGGTCTTTTCTTCCCCTTCATTTTTATTATACACACATATTACAGGGTAAACCTCTCCATATAATCAAGTGTTTTTTTCAATAAATTCAA
>ERZ859817.910-NODE-910-length-14225-cov-1.697107_pt1 | contig 14225 bp, 15 predicted proteins | sample MGYA00509986_ERZ859817 | MGnify/ENA primary metagenome ERZ859817 (study PRJEB30046, sample SAMN00715155) | human gut metagenome | study: EMG produced TPA metagenomics assembly of the A metagenome-wide association study of gut microbiota in type 2...
TAAAGGCTGCTGATTTTAAGAAGAAAAAGAAACAAAAAGAAATAGACGAACTTCAAATGAAAATATTATCATCAAGAAGACTATTAGATGGAGAAGTAAAAGTCTTATTGGACTATCTGGCTGAGAATGCACAACAAGTTGAAATGAGCGTAGATAATATCGATGATTGGGCATATGATAAAAATTTTGTGGGTAAATTATCACATTATGTTGGAAAAGCAACCTTAAAAATAAAATATCAAAGTAGTAACAATATTGGAAAAGCGATAGAACGAATAAAGCAAGGACATGATGTTGCTGAATACAAAAAACACGAGCATGGATATTTTATATGTTGGAAATTTGAGAGAATGTGAAACTTTTTCGTAAGCGCTTAATTTTTAGGTATGATAGAAAAAATCCCCGACTACTTTTCAGTAGCCGGAGCACCTTGACAGTTCACATATAATTGATTTGATTCGTTTACACGATGTTCGATTTCAGCTTTGACAGTTTCGTTCCATGGAGCCAGAAGTTCTAATTCATCATCGCTCATCCTATCATTAGGCACTTTTTCCAGCAGATAAGTAAGATAGTGATAGACGTTTACTCCATTGGCTTTTGCCATTTCTACCATAGTGTACACAACAGCACTGGCCTGGGCTCCATTTGGTGTGTCACAGAACAACCAGTTTTTACGGCCTACTGTAAATGGACGGATCGCATTTTCGCTGAGATTATTAGAAAAACTGCAGCGGCCATCTTCTAGATAGGTGGACAGATAGGAGCGGCGGTTCTGAATGTAGGTGACAGCTTTATCCATTCTGCTTCCACGGGTAGGGTTCTGCTGATCAAGCCACGACAAAAAGCCTTCTACTACCGGCTTTTCTTTTTCAAGACGCGCCTTTTTGATAGCATCGAAGGAAGAATACTTTGATCTGATCACATCTTCCAGATGGAAGAGCTGGTTAATGTACAGCATTCCCTGTACGGATGGCAGGGTATAATCCAAAGCTTTTCCTTTGGGAATGGCATCTGCCAGATATCTTCTGATGTGTGCCCAGCAAGCTGTGCGTTTGGCATCTGGAACTTTATTGTACCCACTATAGCCATCGCACATCAGATAACCCTTGAAGCCGTGAAGAAAATCCACAGCATTGTCTCCGGCCCGGGTCTCCGAATATTTATAGAGGATAATAGGTATTCCTCCGTCTTCACCGCTGCGGAACAGCCACATATATGACTTTGTCTGAGCGCGGCGTTCCGGTTCATGCAGAACCTGAAGTGGCGTTTCATCTGCCATCGCGAATCCACGTTCCAGAAGTTTCCTGTGGAAGTATTCGTACATAGGAAGAAAAAACGCTTCGGAATTCCGGATCACCCAGTTTGCCATAGTAGCTCTGGTGATCTCTACGCCATACTGTTTCCAGTCCTTTTCCTGACGGTAGTATGGAAGACCATTACAAAACTTCTGGTACATTACCCAGGCAACTGTTCCGGCAGAAGCCATTCCATAAAGCATATGGGCTCTGCCATCTTTTCCTTTTTTAATGACCGGAATATCCTGAAGTTTGCACTGCGGACACTCATAGTTCTTACTATAGTATTCATATACTTTCAGTTTTGCCGGTACAAAAACCAGCTCCCGGCGGACAAACTCTTCCCCGATTTCTTTCAGTGGAGTACCACAGGAAGGGCAGAGTTTCTCTTCCTCAGAAAGTTCCAGATACTTTTTCTCAACAGGAACTCCCTTAAACCGTTCAGCGTCTGTAGCTCTTGCTTTTCGTTTTTTTGCTGTTTTTTCCGGAAGAAGTGCTTCAAGATCCTCTGCTTTTACAGCTTCTGGATTCTGTTCCAGTTCCGCTTCATTGAAAAAGTTTAACTGGCCTGGAATATCGATGGTTCTTTTTTCGCTGGAGGTGCCAAACAGTTTTTTACGGAGAAGGTCTATCTCTTCTTTCAGGTTATCCCGTTCCTGGGTAAGAGACTCTTCCCGTTTATTGGCAGCATCGACAGTTGCCTGAAGTGTTTTTATCATCTTTTTGAGATCGTTTATCATGTCCTTCAGCTCATGGAGCTGGATATCTTTAGAACTGTCTGCCACTGCTTTTTCCTCCTGTTTCTGATATTTCCATTATACCAGAAAACAGGGACTTTTCCCAGCAAAACAGCGGATTTACCAAGACTTGAAAGTGCTGAAAATACAGCAAAAAATGCGAGTTTTATGTGCATCTTTTTCATGTTGACTTAATCGCTTTTGGCTGCTCAATATCAAGGCCAGACATCAGCCAGTCGAACTCCCGCCATGTAAGATTCCGGACTTCAGATTTATTTCTGGGCCACCGGTAAGAACCTTGGGCAGTCAGTCTTTTGTAGATCATAACGATTCCATCCGGTTCTTTTAAAATAGCTTTGATGCGGTCACATTTACGTCCACAAAAAAGAAAAAGTGCATGGTCGATCTCCATCGAAAACTGTTCCTGGATGATCGCACACAATCCATCAATGGACTTGCGCATATCGGTTCTGCCACAGACGATATAGATTGCATCAACACTTGAGATATCCGCTAACATAGTGACTCCTTCAGCGTATCCATAAGCATCTTCAGAAGTACCGGTTTGATCTCATTACTCATTCGTATAAGCAATCCGTCTGCTTCGATTTCAATCGTATGTGAATTGTCAAGGTGCATAGGACTGTTTCCATTATCTGGAATCAGTCCTGCCGGAGAAGACTCCGGTTCTATAGCGATCTGGACTACATCCTGTTTATGGGACGTAAGGTGAAGAGTGCTAGCTTTTCCAACTGGATCCGGTATCTGGCAGGCTTTTTTGCGGAGACGGGTAACTGCATTGTAAAAACAGCTGGGAGATATCCCGTGTTCATTACACCATGCAGCATCTGTCAGGCCACTTTGTCTGCATTCGGTTACCAGTTCCATCCATTCATCCAAGGAACGTCCTGGAGCACGTTTATTACTCATAATGAAACCTCCAAATGTAGTAAATTTCTATCTCCTATCAAGGGGAGTGTAGAAAAAATCTATTTACTATCATTATGAGTTTAAAAACGTAGACAGTAAAGCTACCCAAGATTTAAGCGCTTACCATATTTCTGCATATACATGTTTGATAGGCGGTGTAAAGGGAATTATATTGCAAGATTTTGTAACTGTATCATCAAGATGTGCTGTTTATGCGGTGAGTGATGATTTCTCGGGAGAACAATTAAATAACTCTATGATTCCTACAGCTTATCGCAGCGTGATCGAAGGACGAGTTATTTTAGAAGATTATGTGAGCGTGGGAACAGGAAGTACAATTTTGCCAGGCGTTAAATTAGAAGAAGGAGCAGCCGTAGGAGCAATGAGTTTGTGAAACATACACTTGAAGGATGGAAGATTTATGCGGGAGCTCCTTGCAGATATGTAAAAGACAGAAATCAAAATATGAAGCAGCTGCGGGCTGTATTGCAGAATTCAGGTGAATATGAAGAAAGCAGGGAAAGGATGAAACCTAGAATCTTTATTGGTTCTTCTAAAGAAAGCGTAAAGATCGCGGAAAAAGTAAAAAGTCTTTTAGACGGTGAGTATGTCTGCCAGTTATGGTGCGATAATTTTTTTGATTTGGGGCAGTGTACTTATCATGAATTGCTTAAGAAATCGCTTAGTTTTGATTATGCGATTTTTATTGGCGGGGAAGATGATTATGTAAGAAGAGAATCAGATGAACCCACAAATATGCCGCTCGTGATAATGTTTATTTGGAGTTTGGGTTATATGCGGGAATTCTTACATATGCGAGATGTTTTTTCCTAATTCAAGAAGGCTGTCAAATAGCATCCGATCTGCTGGGGGTCAATGTTGTCTTTTTTGACAAGATGCAGGATTTGAGTAAAAAGATTTTAACGATTACAGAAAAAATACAGAAAGAACAGAAAGTTGCTCGAATCAGTCTTTTACCATCTACTAGCTTGGCAGTTGGATATTTTGAAAATTTTCTGAAGCCGGTATCTCAAGCAATACAGAAATTGGATGCAGTTTGTATTGCCGGAAAAAAGTATGATGTGAAAAACAGTGCTAAAAGATTAGAAGTAGCTATTCCTGCTAAAGTATCTGAAGATTTACGCATGTGGAGCGAATATGTTTATGAAAATCATGCAGTAGAAAAGGTGACAGTAGACAGTAGTATTAGAAAAATAGGTGTTAATATTGATTATGGAAAATTGGAGAACACAGGTGATCTTACGGTTATTGATGTTCCGTTGACATTATCGGCTGCATATAGATCAGTTGAGTTGGCGTTGGGAGTAGATTATATCGGCATTGAAGAGATTAAGGAACTTGCGAAAGAAAAAGAATTGAATAACTTTATAAAAACTGTGAATAATCTGATCTTAGAAGATATTTATACGCGGAAAAGTGTAAGCGTTAGAAAAGTCTATAAAGATAAACTGTAAATCTTCGGATAATATTCTGCCGCGTATGGTTCAATCTGCGCCGTTTTTGCAGGAGTCCACGCTGCCAGCGCACCAATCTCTAAACGGATCACCTGTAAGGTCGCCGTATTTGTAAAAAGGTGCGGATAGGCGAAAATGACCGTCTGTTTATCCTTTTCATCTATGTAGACATTTGCTTCACAACCGATTTTCTGGGATAAGCCGGATCTGACTGCCGGACAGAATGTTTCAGCCAGAAATACCTCCGCACGCGCATTGGCTTCTTTGTTAAAAGCATCCTGTTTTGTATTGGAACGTTTCTCCCAGGGTTCGTCTTTGCCATATCCCAATACACGCCAGTCCAGAATCAAATCAATATCTTCTGAAAACCGGCTGATCAGGTGAAAGGCTTTGGAAAGGCTGGTACCGCCCTTAAAGGTAATGGACTCTTTCCATGGTGAGCGGTGAAATAAATAATCCAGCGTAAAACATACCCAAAAGTCTTTTTCCATAATGGCATCATTCAGCCCCATTTTATCAGCTGTATTTCTGAACAGCTCCCTGCGGTCGTTATCTGAAAGTCTTGCTATATTTCTCATTGTACCTTTTTACCTCCACAAATCTGCCGTATCGTATCGTAAACCCAATCCGTAGACTCGGTTGCTTCCTTCAAACAAGCCTGTTTATCCTTGTCTGTCAGTTTTTCGGAAAGCATCTGTATGACTTCTGGCGTAACATTCGATCTGCCAAGCGTTTTTAATGCCTGTATAACCAAACTTGTCATATAGGACAATCCGGTAATCTCCTTATTGGTCCGGTGCTTAAATTCCAGCTTTGTAGAGTTCCACTCGTAGGTCTTATATGGACCATCGCTGATATAGGACCATACTGCTGTTACCTGTGTTGAAAGACCTAACAGGTTCAATGCTGTATTCCCACATGGGGCAATCGTCCAGTGATAACTTCGTGCCAATGCGTTCGCCACCGCTTCCGGGTCTGCCGCCACATATTCATCCAGAAGTTTGCTATATTTTGGTTTTTCATAAACTCCTTTCAAAATACGGCGCAATGTTCCTGATTGCACTAAACGGCTTAAACTTTGACGAATAGTGGATGTATCTGCAATATCCGCAAAATCAGACATCACAAAAACAGTTCCATCTTCAAGAGAAAGAACACGCTCTCGTATTCGTTTTGTATATCCGTTGTCCACAATACCGCCTCCCTTCATGTCACGAATATTATATATTATTCGTGACATGATTGCAATAGGTTCTATGCCTCTTATTTGAGTGTTCCTATTAAAAATCTGATTCATACATCAAAAATCAAAAATTATGAAAGGTAGTACAGTTTTTATATATGTCACATATTTTATATATTATCGATTAGCCATTTTTCGCTATCTTAGAAAATACATGACTGTATTATTCATTTATCCGTGATATAATTGTCGATGAAGAAAAATAATAAATCGGAATATTATACCGGAGGAGAAACGAAAATGATATCAGAAAGTTATATTAAAGACCTTCTCTTATCAATGGGTTACATAAAGAAAAATCATATTTATGAAAAATTTTTCCCATCTGTCGATTGTTATATTAAAGTGGATTTGAAAAACAGAACAATAATCTATCCTGAAGATCGGGGAATGACGATTTCTAATAGAACGACGTGCAATTTTTCCGCTCCTGAAAATTTTGTCGTATTGGAATGTGTGACAAGGCTGTTTGACAAGGGGTATCGCCCGGAGCATTTAAATTTAGAAAAAGAGTGGACGCTGGGGCATGAGTCGAAAGGCGGACGGGCTGATATTTGCGTATCTGATCAGGAAGGGAATACGCTGTTTATTGTTGAGTGTAAAACTTACGGCAGAGAATATGAAAAGGAATATAAAAATATAGTAAATGATGGTGGCCAGTTATTCTCATATTGGCAGCAGGAAAGAAGCTGTAAGTTTCTCGTTCTTTATGCGTCGAATATGAAGGCAAGCAGATAAAATGGGATACGGAAAGTATTGATTGTTCTGACGATGCGAATATTGTTGCTTTATCCAAAAAAGATGACTCTATTAAATTATTTAAAAATGCACATACAGTTTCGGAATTATATTCGGTGTGGGATGAAACGTATGAAAAGCGATTTTCGGGAGATGTAATTTTCAGAGATGATTCAAGCGCATATCAAATCGGGGTAAAACCGCTTAGAAAAGCGGATCTGAAAGATTTTGCGGACAATAATAAAATTGTAAATAAGTTTGAAGAGATTTTACGTCATAATAATGTTTCGGATAAGGAAAATGCATTTAACCGTTTAGTGGCTCTGTTTATTTGTAAATTAGTCGATGAGATTCAAAAAGATATGGAGGAGATCGTAGATTTTCAGTACAAAGTCGGCACGGATACTTACGAAAGTTTGCAGGACAGGCTTCAGCGTCTACATAAAGAAGGCATGGAAAAATTTATGAAAGAAGAAATTTTTATGTGCCTGATGACTATGCCGAAAATTTAGTTCGTCAATATACCGGACAAGAGAGAAAAAATATGATCGCTCATCTGAAACATACCTGCGTATATTGAAATTTTATACCAACAATGATTTTGCGTTCAAAGACGTTCACAACGAACAATTATTTTTACAAAACGGTAAAATATTAGTAGAAGTTGTTCAGTTGTTTGAAAAATTCAGAATAATAGGATCTGAAAATCTTCAGATGTTAGGAGATTTGTTTGAACAACTGCTCAGCAAAGGCTTTAAGCAGAATGAAGGTCAGTTTTTTACTCCTGTTCCGATCACAAGATTTATATGGAACAGTCTGCCCGTCGAGAAAATACTTAAAACCGAAGAAGGTGCGGGCTTGCCGAAGATCATCGATTATGCCTGCGGAGCCGGACATTTTTTGACGGAAGGGTTTGAAGCTGTCTCAGCATGTGTTAAGGCAAATGATAGTTTAAGAGAGCTTGACCGGTCTTTTGCCGAGAACAATATTTTCGGGATTGAGAAAGATTACAGATTAGCCCGCGTATCTAAGATCTCGCTGTTCATGCATGGTGCAGGCGAGGGAAATATTATATTCGGAGACGGTCTGGAAAACTATCCTGACAAAAATATAAAACCGAATACATTTGACATTTTAGTAGCGAATCCTCCGTATTCTGTATCTGCGTTTAAGCCCCATTTAAAGCTTAAAAATAATTCGTTTTCTATATTAGATACTATTTCAAATAACGGATCTGAAATAGAAACATTATTTGTCGAGAGGATTTCCCAGCTTTTGAAACCGAACGCAGTGGCGGCGGTTATTTTGCCGAGCAGTATATTGAATAAGGAAAATGAAAGTTTTATCTGCGCAAGGGAATCTATATTAAAGAATTTCAAGATAAGGGCGATCGTTCTTATGGGAAATAAGACGTTTGGCGCGACAGGAACGAATACGGTTGTGTTGTTTCTGGAAAAATATAATGAACCGCCGAAAAAAGCCGATTTGATCGAAGACAGCATCGACGCTGTTTTTAACGGATGTAATTTGGACGGATGGGAAGACAAAGCGATATTGGAACAGTATTTGAAAAAGATCGACGTAAGTTCTGAAGTCTATGAACGGTTCTTATCGGAAGCGGTTGATATCGGCGATATAGAAGATAAATATTTTTTTAAATATAAACAAATCGTATTAATACAATTCATCGTTTTGCTCCTTCTTTTTAAGGGAAAATTTGAAACACAGAGAAGCTTGTTAGTCATTATCAAAAACGAAAGAAAAGCAGAAACAAAAGACGTTCGGTAAATTATCAGAAAAAGAGCAGAAAAAACTGCTGACAAAGCAGTATTATCAATATGTAAAAAAGATAGAACGGGAAAAAATGAAATATTTCTCTTTTGTTTATGATCAAAGGACATTGATCGTGGCAGCTCCGGATGATAACAAAGGTCAGGAGAAGTTTTTAGGTTATAAATGGAGCAATCGAAAGGGGCAGGAAGGAATACAGCGGGATGCTGTATGATGCGGAAAACAGGATGTCTGATCGTACGATTGCAAGTCTGATCCGAAAAATGTTTAACGGAGAGGAAGTGTCTTTAGATGATTTGGAAGAGTATTATTATTATCTTCATACGAAAGATATGATCAGTTTTAGCGAGGTGTATTTTAACAAAGCTATAAAAACTACGAAGACGCGGCTTCTGAAAGATGATCCGGGCCTGACGGTATATTCCCTTTCTAATGAAAAGACGTTTGATATAACGATCGGAGACCGGGTTTTGTCGGAAGAGATCGTTTCCGGAGGAAGAGTGCCTGTTTACAGCGCGAATGTGTATGAAGAGTTTGGCAGGATCGACAAAGAAAATATGAAAGATTACAGCCGTCCTTCGGTGATATGGGGAATCGACGGTGATTGGATGGTGAATATCATTCCGGCCGGTGTGCCTTTTTATCCTACGGATCATTGCGGCGTGTTAAGGATCAAAACCGAAAAAACCTTCCCGAATATATGATGTATGCGCTTCAGGCTGAAGGTGAATATGAAAGGTTTTCCAGAAACAACAGAGCTTCCGCACAAAGGATCAGATCGTTGGTTGTTCAGACGCCGGAAACAAAGATCCAGAAGAATATAATCGATGAGCTTAAAGCGTTAGATGATAAGATAAACGGACAAAATGCTGAAATTGAAAAATACGAGAATAGTATCAGGACAAAATTTGATCAAATATTTCATTTGGAGGAGTTTATTTCCGATGGAGTATTTTCAAAGTATGAAGGGTATTCCGTAGAGGATTTATGTATTGACGGAAGAGGCAGAGTGATCAATCAGCAGTATATAGAAAATCATAAAGGTCCATATCCGGTATATTCTTCTCAGACAACAAACGACGGTATATTCGGATCTATTGATACGTTTGATTTTGACGGAGAGTATATTACGTGGACGACTGACGGCGCGAAAGCAGGAACTGTTTTTTACAGAAACGGAAAATTCAACTGTACAAATGTATGTGGAACACTGAAAGCAAAAAACGATAAGGTAAATATGAGATATCTGGCATATTTGTTGAATCGGATCGCTTATAAGTTTGTAAGTCGTGTGGGAAATAATAAGCTGATGAATGACGCTATGAAGAAAATCGTAGTACCTGTTCCGAAAAGACAACTGCAGGACGAGTTTGCTGATTTTGTGCAGTCCGTTGAGAAATCGAAGTTTGAATGTATCGGTAAAAAGGAAAAGTTTGAAATTGAAAAGGATACTTTTGTCCATAAATATTTCAGGTGAATATATTTTTGACTGCCGCAAAGGAGATTGTTTTGAAGAAAGAAGAAAAAAGATTAATTGAAATCATCAGAGATGTACTGGCGGGGAAAAACAAGTCCGAGTGGTCGATGCAGATTTCAAAAGAGGAAATCGAACGTGTGATAAAGTGTGCAAGAGTACACGGAGTCTTACCGTTTTTGCAGGAATGTCCTGTATTTATGGAGGAACCGTATCGGGAAAAACTGTTTTTTTATTTGAAAGATTATGCATACAAAGACGCGCAGCAGGCGTATGCGGCAGAGACGTTGTTTGAGTTGTTTGAAAAAAACGGGATTTATTGTATGCCATTGAAAGGAATACGGACAAAGCAGTTTTATCCGTACCCGGAATTTCGTACGATGGGAGATCTGGATATTTTATATAAAGAAGATCAGACAAAGAAATTAAAACAGGTTATGCAGGATGCCGGATACAAGTTCGGGGGATATAACATCAAGCATGACGAATATGAAAAAGACGGCGTAACGATTGAAATGCACAGAGATGTTCTGTTCAGACTGACCAATGCATACGACTATTTTGCTGATATTTGGGAGCGGGCAATTCATGCAAAAGGGAAACAGTATATATATGAAATGAGTTTGGAAGATCATTACTTGCATTCGGTGTGCCATCTTGCCGAGCATTTTGTGAGAGGCGGCATCGGAATCCGAATGGTTCTTGATATTTATATTTTGTCGGAAACGCCACGAATGGATAAAGCATATGTGCAGCGGCAGCTCAAAGCTTTGAAACTTCAGAAGTTTGAGGAGAATATCAGGTCTTTGGCACAGCTTTGGTTTTCGGATGATGAGAAAACTGTGAGAACGGAAGTATCGGATGAACTGGAAAACTATGCTTTGTCAGGCGGTATTTTCGGCAGCAGGGAAACAGCGCGCAGGAACGGAACTGTGCTGTATGAATCAAAGAACAGTTTGTAAAACAGTTGGTCTTTCCGTCTTATGAGGTGATGAAGACATCTTGTCCGTGGCTGAAAACACCGATTTTGCTTCCGGCTGCGTGGTTGGTTAGATATAAAAGAGCATTGACAGCAAGCAGGGGAAATATAGGATATCATATTGAAAGAGCAAAAACTTTTGACCGTGTTGAAGATCAGGAGCAAAAAGAACGGTGTCAGTTTTTTGAAAGATGCGGTTTAGAAGACGTTTCGGAGAATTTTTGATAAAATACAAAATGAGATTTTAGACACAGTGATAACAGGATTACTTAAGGAGCGTTATGAGAAATAAGAAAATACAGATTTTGCTCGTATTTGTTTTGGCAATCGGACTTTTCGGTCTGCTTTTCTATTGGAGATACGGGGAAAAAAAGCAGATGGAGAGCTTAAACGGGTTGCAGGAAACGTACAAGGAGTATGATAAAAAGATCCGAGAGATCGCAATGACATGGAAAATAAAAAAGCAGAAGTGAATGATATTGAGAAACCGGCGAACGTAATTCTTGCATTTTCAGAGGAAGATCAGGAACTGATGGATCGGATCGTTCCGGCTCTTGAAGGCAGAGGGATACAGGCCACTCTTGTTTTGAAAAACACAGCGGAGCATCATCAGGAAACAGTGACGTATTTAGGACAGCAAGGCTGGGATTTCGCTTTTGGAGGTGAGATCGGGGAGGAGAAAGACGCTTATATAGAAATGCTGAAAAGTACTGTCAAACAATACGAAGAAAGTACGGGAAAGATTGCGGGCGCCTATTTTTTTAACGGTAAGGAATATGGAAGAGGAAGCAAGATTTTATATCCGAATTTTAAAGAAATGGATTTTAAGATCGGGGTGGCTTTTGCGAAAGATGCATCTTCTTTGAAGCATGGAAAAAATACAGATTACAATATGGAGATAGAAGAATGCCAGAATATTTCCATGCGTGAAGATATGGAAACGATCGAAAATATTTTGGATCAGGTCATAGAAGCGAGAAGCGTAGTTGTTTTATCGGATTTTAGTTTGGAACGGCAGATGGAGATTGCAGGCGAGGCTTCGCTGGAGCATTTTGAGGAAATACTTGATCTGCTCTTACAAAAACAAAGTGAAAGTGATCTTGTAGTCGGAAGCGTTACATGTTATGAAGGAACTTTAGAAGACAGAGCGAACAGAATAGAACAGCGTCGTCAGAAATATTCGGAATACAACAGAAGTGTCTGGAAGAAATCGAACAGTTAACAAAACAGCGTGATGAAGCGCTTGAAAAACAAGAAGTGAAAAAATAGAGGGAGTTTTCTCGGAAAAAGGACAGATTAGATTTGTGATTCGGGAGGAAGTACAGTGGGGATTTATGAATTTGCAGGATGTGTTGTATCTTATGAACCGCTTTACGGTCTGCTTCGGCGGCGTATGGAGACGTATCGGTCGGATACAGAGGGGCAGCCTATATAACGCTTGACGGTACGAAAGAAGATTATGAAAAACTGAGAAAGCAATATCCGCACCTGTCTATAGAAGAGTGTGAATATAGTTGTGCCGGAGCTGAATTTTATATGAAACTGTTAAAACATCAAGGGTTTATGATCCATGCTTCGGCAGTAGAAAAAGAGGGAAAAGCCTATCTTTTTCGGCTCCGAGCGGAACAGGGAAATCTACGCATGCGCAGCTTTGGCGGCAGACGTTCAAAGGAGAACCGATTCGGATCATTAACGATGACAAGCCCGCAGTTTGTCTGCAAAACGGCGTATTTTATGCATGCGGGACTCCGTTCAGCGGGAAAACCGATAAAATGAGAATCGCAAAGCGCCGATACAAGGACTTTGTATGCTGCATAGAGGAAAAACAAATAAAATACAGAAGATTACTTCGGGGGAAGCTCTTCCTCTGATATTGCCGCAGACATTATTTTACGGAGATGAAGAAGAGACGAATTTGCTGCTCTCTTTTTTAGATCGTTTTTTACAGTCTGTTCCGGTTTACAAAATGGAGTGTACTATGGAAGAAGAAGCGGCTAAGACGGCATATTTTTGTATGAAAGGAGAAGAAAAATGAAGATAAAAATAAAAGAAGGTTTTTTGCTTCGCAAGGTGGCAGGAGATCATGTCGTAGTTCCGGTCGGTGAAGCGGGAAAAGTATTTCACGGGATGATCCGGTTAAATGATACAGGCGCATTTTTGTGGGAACAGTGCCGAAAGGAAACGACGAAGGAACAGGTTTTACAGGCAATGGCAGAAAAATACGAAGTTGATGAAAGCGTTGCGGCCGATGATTTGGACCGCTTTTTACAACAACTGCGAAATGCGGAAATATTGGAAGAAACAAATGAGTGAATTTAAAACAGAAAAATGTGAGGATAGTAAAAAAGAAGATAAACAGGAAAGTAAACAAGAGGGTAAAAAGGAAGAAGGCAGGGAAGATAAGAATTTGAAAAGCCGTGGATTAGAAGAAATCCTGAAAGAGCAGGGGAAGCTGGTTCTTACGGCTGAGGGAAACAGCATGCTGCCATGTATCCGCCCGAAAAAGGACGTATTGATCTTAGAACCTGTAAAAGAAGAGGTTTGTCGTCATCAAGTAATCTTGTATCGAAGAGAGAACGGCGCTTATGTATTGCACAGAGTGATGGAAAATTCGGATCATAATAGTTACGTTCTTTGCGGAGATAATCAGTATCGGAAAGAATATGGCGTGCAGCCGGAGCAGATTCTGGCTGCGCTGACCGGATTTTACAGAGGGAATCAGTATATAGATTGTGAAAAAAATAAAAAATATAAACAATACGTAAAGTTATGGTGCAGTCCGCTGTTTCCGAGACGGTGTGCCGTATGGGCAGTAAAAGCGGTGATGAAAATACGAAGCCGGGCAAGCAAAAGATGAGTCGGCGCGGCACAATAATGAGTTGGAACAGGCGGATGCCTACTCCAGAATCTCTTTTGCATTTTCAGCGGTAATGCCGCATATTTCGGCAATGGATTTATAAGATTCTCCGCGGGAAGCAAGGCGGAAGTATCGAATATTATATCTCGTCTTCTTTTCCGTCGATGAGATAATCGTATGAAACGTGGAAAATCTCAGAGAGTGCTTTTAGCTCCACATCTGTGACATAGCGTTTATTTGTTTCGATTCTTGTAATGACGTTTTATCCATATCATAGCCGTTTAATTGAAGCTGATAAGCTAAAAGCCGCTGCGACATATTATGCTTCTCTCGAAGTTTGATGAGTCTTTTACTGATCAGATTTTTTTCTCCGGTAGATGTTCTTGGTTTGGCATAAGTATATTCCTTTCTGAGAACGGTGCGCTTGAAAATGTCTCATTTTCTGCACTTTTTATTGATTTTACAAGGGAAAAGATCTGCGCGGGGTTGTAAAAGTGATACAAAATATCGGATATCGAACGAGAAGTTTGCAAAAATTTAACATATCAAACGGAGTGTAATTCTGGATTTTTTGTCTTGAATATGTGATAATAAAATTAAAAGAAAAAGTACGTGAAAAGAGGAAGATTTATGCCTACGACATATGCACATTACAAATTTGGAAAAGAAGTGATCAGCGCGCTTCCGAGGCCGCTTCGCAGCA
>ERZ859817.913-NODE-913-length-14155-cov-2.734681_pt1 | contig 14155 bp, 23 predicted proteins | sample MGYA00509986_ERZ859817 | MGnify/ENA primary metagenome ERZ859817 (study PRJEB30046, sample SAMN00715155) | human gut metagenome | study: EMG produced TPA metagenomics assembly of the A metagenome-wide association study of gut microbiota in type 2...
GCTGGACTATCTGCGCCGGGTGTTCGACCGGGTACTGAACGACTGGGGCTTCGACCTTGTCAAGCTGGATTTTCTGTACGGCGCTGCCCCCTTTGGCAACACCCATGAGAGCCGGCAGCCCGGATGTACCGTGCTATGGAACTGCTGCGCAGCTGGTGCGGGCAAAAGACCATCCTCGGCTGCGGTGTACCGGTGATGCCTGCCTTCGGGCTGGTGGATTACTGCCGTGTCAGCTGTGACGTAGGACTGGACTGGGACGATGTGTGGTATATGCGCCTGTTCCACCGGGAGCGGGTGTCCACAAAACAGGCCATCAACAACACTGTATTCCGGCGGCAGCTCAATGGCCGCGCCTACGGCAGCGACCCGGATGTGTTCTTTCTCCGGGAGGAAAACTGCAAGCTGACGGCAGAACAAAAGCACACCCTTGCCACGCTCAATGCCCTGCTGGGCAATGTGTTCCTTACCTCGGATATGCCGTCCCGCTACACACAAGCGCAGCGGGCAGAGTACCGCCGCCTGCGCACCCTCTTTGAGCGTGTCACGCAAGTGCAGATGGAAATGGAAAACGGCCGTCTCTATATCCGGTATCTGCTGGGCGGAACACCGCAAAAACTTTGTTTCGACCCGTTTTGACAGTGCAAACAAACCACAATCAAACAACAACACCCGTCCATATACTGTGCTTTACACACGATACATGGGCGGGTGTTTTGCTGTTCTGCCAGTATGATTTCTCAGCTTTTCAAATGTAGCTTGGTCTGTGCAGCGCCGCCGAGGTTTCATATGTGAGCAACGCATATATAAAGTATGCAAAGCCATATGCTGTGCAGAAAATTCTGAATTCCTAATGAAAAAGCCACACTTCACTGAGCTGGTTGAAACAAGAGTGAAGTGTGGTTTTATATTATAGTGCAAAATTTAGATGAAAAAGATCATTTATTGACTTTCGAATTTTGTCGTCGGGTATAGTGTAATGCTTTAATTGGAGAGCATAAATAATATATTCTAAATATATTAAATCTAACAGTGACAATCCAATGAATTCTTTGCTGAGATCTCCATGAGCAAAATGATTTCGCTGATCAGCTAAACGTTTCCCCATTTCTTCATAATGAAGTTCTTGACCATTTTGATTATAAAGATGTCTTCCGAAAGTGCCGATGAGATCATCAAAATCCTTTCCGATTTGAATAATCTCGTTTTGAAGAGAATCAGTGCGAATGAGTTTCTTTAGAAATTGATATTTATGCTTGACCTTGCCAGTACTTTGGTTAATCAAAGATTGAATTGCACTTTCGACTTCGGACTCGGCTCGAAGTGTACTTTCCTTTTTAGGAAGTCCATCCGGGTATGCACGTTTGAATTCCCATTCAAAGGCAGCTGTAATCATAACGAAGTGAGCTTCGTCAATATGGCGACCATTTTCGTAGCTAGATGGAAGATGACGCAGGTAAAGTGTATTGTTACAGATGTCCGTTAAAATTTTTCCTTCAGAACCGGAAAGATAAGATATCTGGATGAGTTGATTATTTTTAAGGGGAGAAGAGCTTGATTTATTTTGATCTTGTAAAATATATAAATTTTATTTTTAGGAACTGGTAGTTCCGGTTTTAAAAAATACGAAGTGAATTTCAAGGCAAAATCGGAACTACTGGTTCTGGTTTTTCGGGTCAACGTGATTTCGGATTTTGGGTGCCGTTCTCCCTGCATGGCTTTCCTACCCCCTTTCAGCGGCGTTTTCCGGCTCTCCCACTTGGGGGTCATCGCCGGGTATCCCATGCAGACGGTCATGTGATTTTCAAGGTTCGAGGGGGCTTGTAGAAAGCATATCACAATGAAGCAGAAATATTTAGGAAGCATTCCTTCCGGTTTTCAGCGGATTTCAGGAGGATCCCAAGGAGAAACCGGAAGGAATGCTTTCGCTTCTTGGAAAATGTTCTGGATAGAGCATACCATAAAATCACTCGATTTTTTAGGACCTGTTAGTTCCGCTTTTTACCTTCAAAACCGGAAGTAATAGGTCCGGTTTGATGTGATATTGGATGAATCAACGCTGATTTTTCTGAAACGAATTTTTCTCCAAGAAATTTGCTTATTCGGTATCAGCGGAAACGTGTAGCCAGCGCAATTTTGTGCGGAATATCGGGTTTGGGCGAAGCCCAACAAGTGTTTTTGAAGTCGGTTTTGTAAAATCAGATTCAAAAACTTGCGAGTTGGTACCAAATCGCCCTGCTTGCTGCGATTGCAAATGCGAAAACTTCCTAAGAAAAAATAACCGTCCGCTTCAAGTTGAACTTGAAAACGGACGGTTTGATTTACAAAATGATTTTCATGTTTTAGAAGCGTCCTGAGAACCAACACCATTGTAGCAAGCAATGCAGACGTATTAGCAGCTTTGGAAAGTCCTACCTGTGCAAGTAGTTTGTTTACTTTTTTCTTTGCCACAATACAAAATTCTCAATATCCTGCTGAAAAACAAGGGGTTTGATACCATCGCACGGAAGAACATGAATCGGAAGCAGACCGGGCGATACGATGCCTACAACCTGACCTATGGCAATCGCCCCGAACTATTCGGCGCAGGCTCCCCGACATACAGCGGCGGTACAACAGGCAGCATCGGTACAGGCAGCGGTGCTGGTGGCTCCGGCGGTGGTTTCAAGTATGATATTCCATCGGAAGCCCTTTCGGATGAAAAGTTCGCAAGGATGATTGAGGAAGCCGAAAAGTATCTTGGTATGCCGTATGTGTGGGGCGGAAGTTCCCCAAGCACCAGTTTTGATTGCTCCGGCTTTGTCTGCTGGGTTATCAATAACTGCGGCAACGGGTGGAGCGTTGGGCGTACAACAGCCAATGGTCTGCGTGGGAAATGCAGCTATGTTTCTCCTGGGGATGCAAAGCCCGGTGACTTGATCTTCTTTGAAAAAACCTATAACACCACTGGCGCATCGCACGTTGGAATCTACGTCGGCAATGGGATGATGATCCACTGCGGCGACCCCATTTCCTATACCAGCATCAATTCGACCTACTGGCAAAGCCACTTTTTAGGCTTTGGCCGCATCAACTGAAAGGAGGGCCGATGGGCAAAAAATTACAGAAATATCTGGATGAAGCCGAAAAGACGGAACAGCAGATCGCGGAACTGGAAGAACGGCTGAGAACCATCCGGGCAGCACAGAAAAAGGAAGAGGACAGCGAGATCATCCGTGCCATCCGCAGCACCAAGATGGGCGGGCGCGAACTGCTGGCTCTGCTGGACAACATTCAGGCGGGCAATGTGACGTTCCTGACCGCTGTAAACAAGGCTTCGGAAGAAGCAGAAACGGAGGAAGCGATTGAAAAAGATGCTTAAACGGCTGGGAGTTGTTATCCCCAGCACAATTCTGACCCTGCTGATGGCGGTGGGCTTTTCGACTCCGGCCTTTGCCTTTGTGGACACCACTGAGGTGACGGATGAACCGACACAGGTGATCGAGGAGGCAGAGCCGACGGAGGAAGAAAAAATCCCGTTCACCATCGCAGGCAACGGCGAGGTAGAGGATAATATCGTGGATGACCCAAGCAAGGAGTTCTTCACGGTCAAGACCAAGGGCGGCAATACGTTCTTTCTGGTGATCGACCGGGCGCGGAACAGTGAGAACGTCTATATGCTCTCGATGATCGACGAGTACGATTTGCAGGAGTTTCTGGATGATGAAGAGCGGAACGGCCAGCAGGAAGAAGAAACGCCTGCGGTAGTTCTGCCCGAAACCAAACCCGAACCTACCCCGGATGTGGAAATCGAAGAACCGAAAGAAGAATCGAGCAGTGGCATGAATAAGATTCTGCTGCTGGTGTTCGTGGCTGCGCTGGGCGGCGCAGGTGCTTTCTTCTACTTCTACATTTACAAACCGAAGCCGAAAGAAGAAACGCCGCAGAGTGAAAATCTGGAAACTGACCAGAGCCTTGCGACGGTGAACGAGGATAATCAGTCCGGCAACGAAAATGGCACATAAGAAAACCGTAACATAAGGATGCAGGGGTAGTCGAAAGGCTATCCCTGCTTTTTGCGAAGGAGGGAAAAATTTGAAATATCTGGTGATTGCAGAAAAGCCGAATGTATCCAGAGCCATAGCCAAGGTGATCGGTGCATATCGGCAGGAGGACGGGTATCTGGAGGGTGGGGATTGCGTGGTAAGCTGGTGTCTGGGGCATCTGGCAGAGTATGCAGCCCCGGAACATTACGATGAACGCTATGAAAACTGGCACTTTGAAGATTTGCCGATTCTCTCTGCCGAGTGGAAACTGCTGGTGCATAGCACCAAGAAGCCGCAGTTCAATGTCCTGCGCAAACTGCTCCGCAGCAAGAAATTTGATTATGTGGTGAACGCCTGCGATGCAGGGTAGTGCGGTTAGGTGACTTAAGAGAGAAAAAAGAGACCTCATCTCGTAAAAAAGTCAATGCGGTCGTCTGCTTCTGTATTGAAATACAGTGGACGACCGCGTTGATCTTTGATGAGCAAGTACTGCCATGCCCCACACAGCGGGCAAAAATGGACGCGCTGCTGTATAATAATCCTTTGGAGTACGCCCAGCTTGTGCTGATTGGTGAGATTGAGCACTATCTCTCACTTGGTTGTGACCACGGTAGAATGGAAGGCTAACCTTTAATTAAAATATCCAAAGCAGACAAAACAGCCCTCTACTTGCAGTCGTTGCAAATAGAGGGCTCATGGTTAGTTAGTAGTTCAACCTATTATGGTAACCATCTGAAAATACTGATATTGATATTCGTCTTCTAATACCGCCTGCATTTCTTCCATGTATAACGGGTCTTTCAACAATTTGGGATGAAATGCTCGCTCTCTCCAGAGTCGGACTCCAATTTTGGGAAAAATATATTCCGTTCCCAGTTGCAAGTCCTTTTCGTTGCAAATAACGTTGTCCTTTTTCATTAAGCTATCAATAATACACTCGGCGGTTGTATTAAACATATCCAGCCCGAACAATTTTATTGATGCCACTTTAGACAACTCTCTCTGGATGCCGATTTCAGTAGCTTTTCCGTTCCGATACTGCACCAGAAAGAACGAATCATTATCCATATATCGTCCTGTTATCAAATTAGGATCACCAGTTTCAGCACAACGCTCCATTTGCATTGCTTCATCAGAAGAATTCGACCACTGTTTCTTCATTTGTAGAAGAGCATTTTCTAACTCATCTGATGTCATGCCTAATTTTAATTGTCCAATTCCAATATGTGGTATAATAATTATCTCTTTCATAACAAAACCTTATACCAAAAAGTGAACCATACAAATGCAACAGTTGCACATATCATCAGAACCAGTCGCATCGTACTTGCAAGTTTCTTCTCGATGTAACCTTTCTGATTTTCGCATAGGACAATCTGCTGAAGATTGTGAAATTTAGCTTCACTGACATTTCCATTTAATGCTTTCCATGTATTGCGGCGTTCTGTAACCAGCAAGAAATCAGACAGCATTTCCATAAAAATGACGGCGAAAAATGCCAGAGAAAAGAACCACATACCGCTCCATTGGCTTGCTGTCAAAGTATCTTGGAGCGTTGCCGGTTTCAAGGACTGTACCGCAATGACATAAAATACGGTACTTTGTTCCCAGTTGTTCTCCTTAATCTGCTGGCACCTATACACTGTTATTCCCATCATGTCTAAAAGCGAATTGATTTTGCGATTTCTAATGCTTGACTTTCCGACACAGAACTTGATTCAAGTTCAATTGCAACAAAGCATTCTTTCTCGTTATCATAAGCGAGAATCCCCAAATTGTTCACAGGTTCTGAACTTGCACCATCTTGAAAAATCACCGTTGTAAGTGCAGTCGTTCCGTGTTCCGTGCTTTGTATCACATCGTATTTATTATCAGTGTCAAACCTGTAAACCGACCCTAGCCGAAGTGCAGAGTAAACAATCTGCACGGAATCTCTATCACCTTCATATGGTTCATAGGTGCTGTATCCAACCGCGCCAACCAACTCATGATTTTTGTCATAAATATCATATACTGGATAAGACGGATTCAGGCTTGCAAGAGCAAGTGGTTTATTTTCAGCACGTTGCGTTTGTTCTCTCTTTTGAATTTTCCACCCTTGCGGAAGTTCGATTGAAATAACACTGCTCGCTTGTCCTAATTCTTCAGTTTGAAATTCAATTTGCCGATTTGGTTTCTCCTTGTTTTCAGCTTGTTCTCCTAAAATATCTGATGCGATTTGTCCATATTCTTTATCAGTAGTGATGGATTCCAGATACTGATAAAGCGTATTTCTTTCTTCATCCGATCCCCTATAGGGAAGCTCTGTTTTTATGCCGGATAAAACAAGCTGCTGAAAGTCTTTATCATTCATCAGTTTGTCATATTTCAACACATACAGTGTGTCTTGAGGGAATTTGATAAGGCGATTTGTCAACACCGAAAAGCAATCTTCTGTATACCCACCATCCGATTCTTTAAGTTTTTGCAGTACTTGGCTTGTGCTGGCATTTTCAAGATTAGATAAAAATTCCTGCTCGCTTGTCACCGATGTCGATATAGGAGAGTTCATAGAAGTTGAAGAGGATACTTTTGTTGAGCAAGCTGACAATCCTATGATTGTCGCAACCGAAATTGCAATGAAGCTCCTTTTCATATAGAACATACACCTCCCGTTTGTTTCCATCAGAAGCTTTTACTTAGACAACGCAGCAACCAACACATTTGTTGCAGGATTTTCCAAATTTGTTTACTTAAACAAAAATCCATCCTCACATTTGTGCTCATCTACAAATATCTAGGCATTTTGCTGTTAACAAATACTTTCTGCAACCTTCATCAACTCATCCAATGAACCATCGCCCATAATTGTGCAGGAAACACCAGCATGCGAAATTGTTCTTTTTCATCCTCGGTCATCTCAAGTGGAACGCCGTGCAATGTGTCCACAATATAGGACGAAATTTTAGCGAAGTGCTCGTCAAAATCAGTGGTATCTTCGTTGGTCATATTTCTGTTCTACCCTCATTATAAGCTTTCCGGTCTGCTTAAAGTTACAGCTTTCAGCGTAAAGCTTCCGTAGTTTTTAATGCTAAACGATAGTTATCGAACTTTTCCACAGTTTTTGCAAAAACGTTCAGAAGAAGCATTTAATGTTCCGCAGTCCGGGCAATACCATCTTCCGTCTGGCATCGGTTCAACAGGCGAGGGCGTTTGGTGTGCTTTTGCTGGAGCTTGAACGGGTGATGCAGTAAACAGCGGCGCAATATTCACATCTCTACGGCCAACACCAGCAAGGCTTCTAAAATCCAACGATTTAACTTCTTGTGCCAATGTCCGTTTTGGTTCAATATACTGACCGCACCGTTGGCAATATCGAACACCCAACTTGTTTTCATAACCACAATTTTTACAAGCCATCAAAAATCCCCCTTTGCTTCTTGTTTAGAGACTTTACCTTTCTTTATCGAATAGCTAAAATTATCGAACCCACTAAAAATAGTGTCGAAATTCCCAACATAATCCATGCGGACTTCACTTTTGGGCTATTACTACAACTTTTGAAAGATATTGCCATCTGAATATAATACAAGGCTACAATTCCATATGAGAAAAACAAAGCAGCCCACGCATACGGCACTGCACTTTCAGGCGTTAATCTCGCAAGATTGCTAAGCCATATTGAAACACATCCCCAAAATGGTAAAGGCGCAATAAGAAAGAAATCGTTTTTTTTCTTGTTCATTTCTATTCTCCTATGACCTGATAATACGATTTTATGGCATATTATCTTTGTATTGATTTGTGAATCACTCAGCCTTAAATACCCGAATTGAGAAATATACCAATTATCAGCATCAGCATTCCAAAAGTGATTTGTGAACCCAAAAGACCTCCATCAGCATCATTTCTATCAGTGCTTTTAATTGCTTTCACCAAAAATTTAGGGAATATACGCCTAAAATCGCCATTAAAACTATTATTACTCCTCTCATTTAATTTTCTCCCCTCTTATGCACAGATTAGATCAACTATGATAACATCAAAGCACAAAGACCAATCAAAGTCCACAATTTTGTAGCAAAACAGAGAAATTTTGTAACGAAATCGGTGTGCGTACAGATAGTATGCTCCCTAACAGTGGACATCCAGCATTAGGGGAGCACACCAAAGCTACCTTTCGCCATATTACAAGTCAATCGTCAACCAAAGGCTTTTGACTATTTGAAGTTTTGGCATAATCGTATTATACTTGTAAGGAACAGGGCTGTATGTTGTGTAATGAAAAGCGGTCCCATGTGCACATGTGCAATGGAGGGATTTCAAAATGAATGTCTTGGTTTGTGACGATGAACGGCAGATCGTTGAATCTATCATTGAAACACTTGAAAAGAAAACCGAAGAAACACAGGTATCATCAAGATTTTATGGATTTTCTCAACCAAGTCAAATAGACTTATCACTTCCGTATGATATTGCGCTTCTGGATATTGATATGGGCGAAACAAATGGAATTGAGCTTGCCAGAAAGTTACGAGCAGAAAATGAAAACATTGTGATTATCTTTATTACGAATTTTATTCAGTATGCTCCAGAGGGATTTGAAGTTCAAGCCTTTCGTTACTTACTAAAAGCAGATCTCTCTGCTAAACTCGATTCCTACTTTGATTCAGCTGTCCAAGAAGTACTTCGGCGGAAACAGCTTGTCACAATTTCAATCAACTCTGAAATTATCGATGTACCTGTAAATGACATTCTGTATTTAGAATCTCATCGAAGAATCATTGTCATGCACCTGTTGGACGAAAAACGTCCAGCATACCAGTTTTACGGTAACATAACGGAACTATCCGAAAAAATTGAGCCACTCGGTTTCCTTCGTATTCAAAAAAGCTATCTTGTCAATATGCACTATGTCGAAATCTTTCAATACAATAAAGTCCAATTGCGCGGTGGTCTTTGTCTGGCTCCAAGCGAAAAGAATTATAGTGAGCTAAAACAGAAATATTTACATTGGCGAGGTAAAAGTAGATGGATGCTTTGATCAGTTTGGTTTACACAATCATAGATTCAGTCTGCGTATGTCTGTTTTTAGACGCTTTTGCTTCGCACCGTTGGAGGGATCATAGATTCCTTGTCGGTGTAATAGTTCAAACTATTTTAATGTATGCATCTATTGAATTCAGTGTTATTGCCTTAAATCGAAACCAAATCGTCAAAATTCTCTTGATTCTACTATCCTGCTTTATTGTTGCCAGAACTCTATATGAAAATATCTCAGGAAGGTTTTTATTATTTCTTATTGTTGTAGAATATCTCTTGACTTATAGTTTATCTTTTGCAGTCGGAATGCTTGCAACTTCGGTTTGTGGGATGGATGCTCAGACGTTTCAAGCCGATAAGACTTTATCTCTAATCTATGGAATCTCTTATTATTCTGCTGAATTGTTTATTATTGCACTGTTTCGTAAAATAATGCTTCAGCGTATAAGCAACAGACCCAGAAGCGATGCTCAACATTCGCAGCTGATACTGTACTTTCTATTTCCATGCGCATCGTTTGTAATGCTTGTGATCCTACTTTACGTTACAAGCGGTCATAATATAGAAGAGTTTGTTTCTGCTGGCTGTTGTATTCTCATTTTTATTTCAAATGTCGCAGTCCTCTTTTTATTGGAGCGAATGGAGTATGCCGCATTGGAAAGAGAACAGTTATTGATGCTTAACCAGCAGATTCAGCTGCAATCGAAAAACATGACTTCGGCAAGCGAACTTTATTCTGCCCAAAGGAAAAAAGTTCACGATTTTCGAGCGCACCTGAATATCCTAAATCAATTGATGAAGAATCAAGAGTATTCTGCCGCTGAAGAATATCTTGAAAAAATCACCGAACAGCAAACTGATCGGCTATTCCTTGTCAACACACATCATCCCATCTTGGACGCACTTTTCAATACAAAAGCTGCCGAAGCAACTCAAAAGAAGATCCGCATTGATTTTGAAGTGAATGATCTATCAAATCTTCCATTTGATGTCTCCGATATGGTAGTGCTTCTATCAAACCTTTTGGATAATGCCATTGAAGCGTGTCAGCAGTATGATAAGGGCGATAAAGCGATTCATGTCATGGCCGTTGCACAGCAAGACTTTTTTGTCTCTGTCCGAAACACATCGGAACCTGTTGTAATTATAAATGGTTCCATTCCAACTACAAAACCAGAACCACAGCTACATGGTTTTGGACTTGCGAACATCCGGCTGATTCTTGAAAAATACAGTGGAGAGTATACGATGTTCTATGAAAATGGGTGGTTCCAGTTCACCGCTGATATACCGTTCACTCCGATTTCGTGACAGATTTTCTCCATGTTAGTACAAAAGCATGGACGAAATCTTCTATTGTATGTATAGTAACAATAAGATGCAGATGATTTCAACGCATCTATAAGAGTTCGCATATAGTGGTTTGTTTCTTGAAGAAGGGAGTGTGTCAGCATGAAAAAATTGAAACCAATCCTATTTGCAATTGTGATTCTAATATTGCTTTTATTTATTATTGGTGGAATGCTGGAACTGCTTCCTCAACCGCTTTTCGTCTTGTCATCACAAACCATTCTGGTTATATTGGTCTGTGGCGGTGCATTGATAATCGGACTTCTGCTGAAATTTTTCGACAAGAAGTGAGATTCTTAGGAGTTTCTATGTGGCCATTTTTCAATCAAAAAGAGCTGGTTGTTTGCTCGAATCAATCTCAATACCAAAAATACACATCGCTTTTAGAAAAGGCAGGAATAACCTATCGAACAAAAGCACGCGATTTATCATCACCGTCTCTGTTTTCGATGGGAACCCGTGAAAGAGCCGGAACGGCATTTCAAAAGGTCAATTATCAAATGCTCTACACAATATACGTTCGCAAAGCCGATTACGAACGTGCTGTTCACGTTATTCTTGCTTGATTAAATATGAACACTCCATTCAATTAAGACTACTGTTTATGGTACAATGACTATGTCAGATTTATTAAAAAAGATAGCGTATTGGGCTTTAGTGCTAACTCTTGTAGTCGCTGAGATTGGCTCCTTTTTCGATTTATTTAATATCAATCCTTGGTGCTATCCTGTTTATGCTGCGTTGCTGATACTATATAATAAATTTTCTTCATATAATCCGATAAGTGAGAATCTAATTTCAAAAATTATTGCAATATGTTTCATTGTTGCAGCAGTAGCTCTTACTATAATAAAAGGACTGGTTGCATAAAGGGGTGAAGAAAGTTTATGGATTGGAACATTGGTTGGGTATTTTGGATTGGTTGTTCGTATTTTCTGACAATCGTAAACTGCTATTTTGTACTTGTCAAAAAGGCAAAATATAATTACATCATCGGAGTGTCTGGGATTGCCTTTTTTTCAGTTGCCTTGCTTGAAGAATTACGAATGTTTTCGCAATGGATTGAAGATGGAGAAGTTGGAATGCTAACCCACGCTCTTCAAAATCTTCCAGTTCAATTTACCATCAGATTTTTAATAGTTGTAGGCATAACAGCACTGTTAATAATAATTGATTTACATCGCACAAAATAGTCCTAATCCAAACCACAGATAGTAACCATTATGGATACGCAATAGAACTTTTACTGCGAAAATTCTATTGCATTGTGAGAATTAAATATGTTCCCCTGGCCAAATGATTAGTGTGCATCCATACTGATTGTTTGGCTTTTTATTTTCTGAAAAAGGAGTGTGATGCCATTGACCCAACCGAAAATAGACCTAGCCTACCTCCGCAACGAAAAAGCCAAAGCAGAGCAAAAGCTGCGATCTTGTCAGCACCGAGAGAAAATTCTTGAACGCCGGATGTCAGAGCTGAACCGGAGAGAGCGTGTGCATCGTCTTTGCACCCGTGCCGGAATGCTGGAAAGTTTTCTGGTCTGTCCGGGAGAACTGACCGACGATCAGGTGATGGAGCTTTTGAAGATCTCATTCCGTCAACCTGAAGTCGTGCTGGCGCTTGCAAAGATGGTGCATGACGTTCACGAACGCAGCAACGTCCAAAACCCTTTAGAATAAAGGGCGCAATTATACACCGTTCCGGTGAAATTGCGGTCTTGCAGACGGCTCGATGAAATCGAAGCTGGCGTTTGTGCGCCAGCCCGATTCCATCCCAAGGAAAACTGCATTTTCCTTGCGCTGCTTTGCAGCTATCCTTTTGCAGAAGAACACGATATAAAGTATAAAAGCCGACTGGAAAAATCCTAGTCGGCTTTTGAATTTTTAGGGATAAAGTTCAATCAAAAGAGCATCAAATTCTTTGCAGTAACATCTTACGGTCATCCTCAGAAATCCCCATGGCATCCATAGCCTGTTCTGGGCTGAGATTCATGTTTTTCATCAGGTTCTTTACAGACACCAAAAGAGTTTTGATGTTCTGCTCAGCAGCGGTTTCGTCCCGCATTTTTTCCATAGCTCTGCACATAGTTGCCACTCCCTTCTCGTTTTCTTTGAAGTACCATACTCGATTGGCCAAAATGGGATAGTACATTTTGCTGGAATCGGTACAGAAAAAGTCATGCATCAATTTACCAAGCGCCGTTTCATCCTTAATCTGCGAGTTGACATAGATGATATGAGCCTGATCATTAAAGATCATTCCGGTTTCCTGAACAGTTCGGTCAATATGATAAATCGGAAGCCCAGCCCTTAAAATATCGTTTTCTGTGATAAAGATGACATAAGTTTCATTCAACGCATCGTATTCCTCACCGGAATCTGTCAGATTTGCATCAAGCAAGCTGCTATTGTAGCGAGCACGTTTTTCACTTGCGCCCCGGTCACTGCGCTGGACTTCAATATTATATGCACGGTTGTTTCGGTCTACCGCCAGAATGTCCAGCCGAACCGAACGTCCCTGCAAATTTTTAATGCTGTATTGTCCATGAACCTCTCGCACAACCAAATCGTCCCTCTTCAGGATGATTCGGAGCAAGAACTCTGCACAGTCGTGGTCTTCAAACACCGCAGCCATAAAATCATCATCAATCAAACGAAACTCTCGAATCCGCTGCAAATCTTCCTTGTGTTTCTGCTCAAAGTCCAGTTCTTGTTCTGGTTTTCTTTCTGACATCGGCTCACCAGCTTTCTGTTTACTTATCCAAGATAATAGTATCATAAATCCACATTTTTTACAAGGGAACGTTTCAAATGCTCACAAGGAGGTGATTCCTATTCCATGTCCGCACTTCAAAATCTCCATCGTAAAACGCAGCCAAGGACAGTCTGCTGTTGCCGGTGCAGCCTACCAGAGCGGTGAACGGCTGTTCAGTGAGTACGACCAGAAAACGAAATTCTACAACAAAAAGAAAGAACTTGTCCATGCCGAGATCATGCTGCCGTCCCATGCGCCGCCCGGATATGCAGACCGGGCAACCCTCTGGAACGCCGTGGAAGCCGTGGAGAATCAATGGAACTCCCAGCTTGCCCGGCGCATCGTGCTGGCACTTCCGAGAGAAGTTCCGAAAGACCAGTATCTTCCCATGCTCAAAGAATTTTGCAACGAGCAGTTTGTTTCCAAAGGCATGGTTGCTGACTTCGCCATCCACGACAAGGGCGATGGGAACCCACACGCCCACATTCTGCTGACGATTCGGGCAATGGACGAACATGGCAAGTGGCTCCCGAAAGCCCGCAAGGTTTATGATCTTGATGAAAATGGAGAACGCATCCAACTCCCATCCGGGAACTGGAAGTGTCACAAGGAAAACACGGTGGACTGGAACGACCAGAAGTACGCCGAGGTCTGGCGGCATGGCTGGGAGACCATCACCAACCGCTATCTGGAAGCTGCTGGCAGACCGGAACGTGTTGACCTGCGCTCCTTTGAGCGGCAGGGCATCCAGCAGATACCGACCGTCCATCTCGGCCCCGCCGCACACCAAATGGAAAAGCGTGGGGTGGAAACCTTTCTCGGCAATCTGAACCGGGATATTCGTGCGGCCAACAACCTGATGCAGTCCATCCGCAGCGCAATTCGTGGGCTGCAACGCTGGATCGCAGACCTGACCGAAAAGAAACAGATTCTTTTGGATGCACTGGAACAAGCAAAGGAACCCACGCTGTCCGATCTGCTGGTGGACTACTTCAACCTCCGCAATG